>JACCDM011006607.1_pt1 | contig 10910 bp, 11 predicted proteins | sample 7445851 | NCBI WGS metagenome assembly JACCDM01 (sample SAMN15323438, study PRJNA562643) | freshwater metagenome | isolation source: river surface water | place: USA:Blue River Watershed | collected 2017-08-16
GATTGAGCCATCATTCCGAAATAATAGGACTTGTCTATTTCAGACATAACATCTTCAAAATCTTCTGTATTTATACCTAATTCTTGCAACATTATTATGTCTGAGGGGGACAAATACTCTAGTCCTAATTGACTACCGATAAATACAGCTTGATTTCTCTTGATAATGTCTATCATCTGCCATATTTGCTCCAATGTAAACATATCACTTATCCTTTAAGAATTTTACTAATTCAATCATACTTTCACCTACAACTTCTTTAGCGTACTTTGAGTTGAATGAATCTATAAAATCGTCCAACAATGGCTCATTCTCTTCTTTGACGTGTCTAGAATTAGTTGAATTGACATACTTGTTGACAAAATTAGCATTCAATTTCTCAACTTGTTTTTGTGCCTTCTCTATGTTCTCTACAGTATTTAGAATCATTTTATTAAAAACATTGTAGCTGCCCCTAATATAAAACCGCCACCAAATTTAAATATTCCTTTTTGATACCACTTTTTATTTTCTATTACTTTAACGTTGTTCATAGAAACAGTTCTAGTGTAAGGATTCTCATTGAATAGTTCTACGTAAGTTTCAGATGGCTTAAACAAGGATTTTCTCTTGGTTCCAACAGTTATCACATAGGAATTATAAATTGATAAAGAATCCATCTCTAATCCTTGTTTTTCGATTGAACCTGAGAAATTAAACCACTTATCATATTTATCAAATCTAGTTCCGAATGGAATCCCTATGGTATCTATTTTTTCAATATAAACAGTATCTCCATTTGGCAGTATTGATATTTTTTTAATTCTTTCTGTCAAGTATTTCACATCTCTATATAATGCCTCAACTTTGCTTATACTCGTTACAGATTCAAACTTTATTTGAGAATTCAATCTTCTCAAATCAGAATTTTCTAATAACAATTTTTGTAAATCCTTATCCTTATTTATAAGAACTTGCTTTTGATAAACAAGTTCTTGTCCTTGTTTATTAATTTTAGATTTGAATTCCTGCTCGGATTTCAGATATTGAGAAACTTTTAATTCATGTTCCTCTGGCGAAATCATATCCTTACCTCTTAATAAGAGTATAAATATAACTACTGCCTGTAGGACTATAAGAATATTCCGTACAGGCAGATTTTTAATTATTTTATTCATTACGCTTCGTTTTTGCTTATAGTGCCTTTTGCATCTAGGAAAATTTTTCTAACATTCTCTGGTTGAGAAACTCTCCAATCTGTTCTTCTGGCTTGATAAAGTCTTGCTTTAGCTATTCTTGTAACATTCATAGCGTTACCTTGATTACCACCTAAAACATGATAACATAAATCATCTTCACCCACATATATTCCTACATGACCTCCACCATCTCTTTTAAAAGTCAGTATGTCTCCCAACATAGGCTCATCTACTTGATTTCCGTATTTAGCCCAACTCAAAGCCCAAAGGGGACTACCTACAACTTGCACACCTGCTTTGAAAGCAGCGTACCCTACAGCTAATCCACACCAAGGAATTTCATCTTTATTATAAACTTTCTCAAGTCCTAGTTCCTTCGCCCAGCCTAAAATTATAGGATTATGTTTAGCACCTACAATCTCCTTAGTTCCAATCATCTTTACAGCTTCAACTAAGATTCTTGGTGACTTTTCTTGTTTTAAAAAATCGTAACTCATTACTCTTCGTTTTGATTATTGTTTTCTTCTTTCTTTTTGCCTGGTAGAAAATTCTTTATGAATAAAGTATCATCACTAAAAAGTAGTGACAAGCCTACCATTGCCATTGTTGTACTCTCTGTAATAGTAGCTTTACCTAAATAAAGTAAGTGACCTACAACAACAAGGATAACAACTCCAACAAGAGTCGTTTTCCAACTTTTAGTTCTTTTTTTCAAGAATTTTAGAATTGCTTTTACCATGTTTTATCTTTTACTGATTAACTCTATCAAAGTTTTAAAATTGGAATCCATATCCATTTTCCTTTCCTTCGCATCTTTCTTTATTTCTTCTAATGAAGTTTTTTGATAATTAAGATGTAATTTCAAATTTTCAAAATTGTTCAGACTGTCAGATGCAAGTTTTTCAACATCTTTCTTCAATAAATCAATCTCACCTTTCCTTTTACCGATTTCATGATTTATGTCAGCTATTTGTTCCTGATTATTCAACTCAATCTGTTTTATTTCTTCTCTATGTTTTCTAAGTTCATCCTTTAGATCATCTGTTTCTTCCTTAACAGATTTCATCCAATTCTTGATAAAAAAACTAGATACTAAAATTAGCAATCCATTTATGCTACTTAAAGCCCATATTAAATCAGAGTTAAATTTCACTTGCATCAGTTTTTTCTTAACTTTTTTAAGAAATAATAACTGATTCAATTTATTTTTTAACGCAATATTTATGAATCAATTGCAAGAAATCATTTAATTTCTTTTTATCTGAAATATCTAAAGTAGCAAAATCTATTTCTTTTTTTAAATCATTCACATCATTACTTGTCATCCTGTCTATTTTTATTTCAGATTCAGTATTTAATATTTCTACTTTGAAATCTTGAGATGAAATACTAACAGCCTGATCATAAATTTCACGCTCCACTTCATTCAATTCATTTCTAAATAAATTACATATGAATGATTCATTTATTTCCTTATTGACCCTGCCTCTTATGAACATGTGTTCTATCCCTTCAGCGTCCACTTTCAATGTCATACAAGATATCATATTATTAATTTTTAGTAATTTGTAATGAAGTAACCACACTCAAGCCTGACCATATGTCAGTACCAGTTCCAATTGGCTCTGAGGAAGTAGAATGCAATGCTCCGAATATTGAGTTAGCACCAGTAAAATTGGCCAATAAGACGCCAGGTTGATTATCTAACTTGATGTAAGAATTCAATAAGTATAATTCACACAGATTTGCAGTAGGATTAGCTGAATCATTTTCAAAACAAATAGAATCGGATACTACTTCAATTTCACTATTTATTATAACAACTTTTCTATTATATCCTAGAACATTTTTATTTCTACTCTTAATTTTACAATTCCTAATATCCAATTCAAGCCTTCCTGCTCCAGCACCTAAAAATGAATTAGGTATATTTATTGCTTGCGTGTTGTCGCAAGTCAGGTTGATATTTTCTAAAATTATAGAACCTGAAGATACTGCGTATGTGACGTTCAATCCAAAAAGATTAGCAGATAATATTTCACCATTTTTATACTTAATCTTATGATTATTATCTATTATTTGACCAACAAAAAGAGCAATACAAGAATCCGCAACTCCAAATGAGAATGATTGAACAGCCTGCTCAGATAAATATTTACCACCACATAAATCAATATTAACAACTAAATTTTTGTCAAGACCTTGATTATTTATTAGTGTTTTATAAATGTTTCCATATGGACCACCATTAAGCATTTTAATATCAGGACATTTAACAGATACAAAATTATTATCACCTGTTCTACCACTTATGAAAGCATGATAAAAGATTATTCTAGGACATTCTATTATCAATTCAATATTTTCCCCATCTAAATAATTTGCTATTGCTGAACCATTTAAACAATTTACAAATATTCTGTTTTTTACTATCAATCTTAATTTACCCCCATTTCCTCCACTATTCAAAAAAGCACTGACGGCTCTAGTATCATTCAATTCATGACATTCGCAGAAAACTTCAGAACCATTTTGTATAGTAAACACATACGAATTAGAATCAAATATAGCATCTCCAATCATTTTAAAATTAGTTTCAAAACCATCAAAATCAATAAATCTTGAATTAGATTTGAATCTAACACCTGGCATACAGTAAACTGTCTTATTAGACTTTATATTATAAACAGATAAATAATCACCTGGTTTCATAACAATTAAATCAGAGTACTGAATAGCTGTATTGTAATTTTGATAAGGCTTATTACCATCCCCAATAACTGCGCTAATATCTGAACCATTAAGAGGATCAACAAATGCTGCTGTAGATAAATCCCAAGTGTTTTTAGAATTTATCACTATGTACCTTTTTCCAGATATGAATGATTCTTGAAATGATACATTCTCACCTTCTTCTATATTAGCAGCTGCTGTATCTTGAACTGTACCGTCTGAAAAAGTTATCTTGCATAAATCTGTAATTTCTACTTCCTGTCTGGCGTAAGAGAAACCACCTCCTTGACCATTACTTGTCCAAGAAGAAAATAAAAATTTATGATACTTATCTGTGGAAAGATCATGCATTATCAATTCTAAACCTAATATATTAGAACCAATAGAATTATCTAAAGCAGATGCGAAATCCGAATATGATCTTTCTTTTATGTTTGTAAGATTTGAGAATCCGTAATTTGTTGGATCAGTGAAGATTGAATTCCACTCGGTGTTATATGGAGAACCAGGTTGATAATTAGCTTCATATGCAGAATTAAATATACTTTGAGTAACCCCTCTATTAAACTCAGTTTGTCCTGTTTCAATGACATCTATCTCAGAACCAAAATCAGTATGAACAAAATTTATTTCTTCTCCTAATATAATTTCTTGAGGCTTCATGTTTATGTCACAATTACAACCGCAATCATTTTTACAACAATTTTCTGGTGCAAGTCTGAAATTAAATATCCTGAAATTTATAACCTCAGTTCCAGGAGGTGTTGTAGAATTTATCAATCTTATAATCATAGTGTGACTAGAAATAACTCCATTCACTGGTGTAACTGTCTGTTTGATTATTCCAGATATGTTAGACTGATTATAAGATATCATAGTTGATCCTACTCCATTACCAAAACTAATTTCCACACTTGAATTCGGATTAGTGAATAATGTTGTATCAAATTTGAACTCAAAACAATAATTTAAACCACTCTGAAGCAAGTTACCGTCAGAATCTTTTAAAAATGGTATTGTCATAACGTCCCCATTAACCATATTGAACGATAATGCTTCATTTTGAAATGTCAATGTTTCTTCATTCGACAGTCCACTTTCTGTCCAAACCCATCTATTTCCCAATTCAGTTCTGTGATATTCAAACCATTCACAACCTCCACATCCACATTCTTCCTCACACTCATAAGTCCACTCAGTAAAATGAGTTGGGAATAGTGAACTATTTATGTCTAGTTCTATCGGTGATACAAATATAGATTGGTAACATCTTGTTATCCCATCTATATTTCCGTTATTGTCTTTGTCAATATATTTAGATATATTGGTTCCTTGGTTATCTGATGCGTATCTAACATAAGTGAAATTCCCACCTGCGTTACCCCCGCAATTACCTGTGCATTTTCCTCCACAACACATGTTCTAATTTATTTAAGGATTTTCTAATGTTGTAATTCTTCTCTCGTGATCAACCACTTGAGTTCCTAAATCACTTATTCCAGAATTCATAGGTAAAAGTTGATCATCTACGTATTTCCTGTTATCAGCAATATTAGTATCTACATAATCCAAGTCAGCTGCTCTGTCTGGATCATAAATGTCTGATTTAAATACTGATATTTCTTCTTTAGCAACTGATCTTAAATCTGTGTCTATTTTTCTAAGTATAGATTCAGCAGAACTTTCTGCTGTCAAATTACCAATCTGTTCTTCTATTATTACAGCTGTATTTGTTAAATTATCTAAAGATGACTGGAAAGAATTTATAGCTTCATTTAACAAATTTTCTAAGTTTGTAATTCTTGAGTTTGCATTTTCGCAACATTCAACTAATTTAGATTGAAGATTGGAAATTTCATTTGTTAAATTATTTATTTGTTGATTATAAATAGCAATCTGATCTTGAAGCAACTCATTAAGATTAGTTATTTGTTGTTCTAGTAAATCAAATTTACCATCACAATCACAACTAGAATTAGAATCACAACAAATCTTAATCCATTTATTTGTAAACAATTCTGGAGTTAGAGTTTCAATAGGTGTACTTGAAGTTATTATTCCAAAATAACATCTACATAAATAACACTTGCCCTCCACTTGCTCAGCACAACATTCCTTAGTTCCTACTTGTATAGTCATAGTAGAATTTATGAGTGCCTGCCCATTATTAGGAACGTTAATAATAAGTTGAGAACCTTGATTCTGAATCAACTGCTCTATGCCAGTAGTTGGTCCATTAAGATTTATTGTTTCAGTAGGAACTCCTAGACTGATTTCCATTTCACCTGCGAAAGATGGTAAGGTATTCACTGAGACACAGTAATCTATTAAGTCATTCAAAAGGACAGACCCAGGCATGAAAACATTAAGTATAAGTTGTTGACCTGGTGCAACATTTACAAGTTCAATTTCAACTCCATTGACAGTATTAGTGACTTGGAAACTAGAATTACCACTATCTACTAAGAAAGTATCTGCATATTGACAAGCATTACAATCTACCTCATATTGCATTTCTGTACCAAAATTAGTTCCGTTACAATCATCTGCAAAAGCAATATAAGTATAATTACCAGAACCTTCTGTACCGCCACATTTACAAAATTTAGTCCATCTTTTTTCAAACAAATCTGGTAATAAATTCATCGTAGGAATAGCCATGCTAGAAGTAATAACAGCCCAAAAACAATGATCATCTGGATCAAATGATAAGCTGAAATTACCGCCTTCACAAGTAGAGGCAAAAGCTATATAAGTGTAGATACCATTAATTGTAGCACCTGTTCCTAAAGGCATCCAATCAGCAGCAATTACATCGTAATAATAATGAACCTTTGCTGGCCCAGTAGTATATGGATTTACAGAATCATTATACCACAATATCTTAGTATTTAAAGGTGGATTCACTCCTACATGAATCGCCTTTATTAAACCCAGATTTTTAGTTCCTATTGGAGGCATATCTTTTATTTAATTAAATTAGACATAAATGACTTCACAAATGGATTATCTTCTTCTGAATCTGAGTCATCCCAATTTAAGAAAGGATTAGTTCCATCATCGTCATTGTTTGTTGGGATTCCACCGCCTGCTAATCCAGCTTCTTGCTGTGCTTGCATAGAAAGTTGTTGAGCATAAGTAGGATTTAGAATTAAATCTCCACCTTTAACAGGGTCTAATCCATATTTGCTTCTTATCTCGTTAACTGTTTGGAAGTTAGACAATTTCTTGATTTCAATATCAAGTTCCTCTTGTATTGTCAATCCATTCAGACCAACAAAATGGAATTCATATTCAGGATCAATTTGAGTCACTACATACTTGTTCATTTTTCTCTGAATGAACTTCAATAGTGGATACAATCCTTTATCTTTAGAATGTTTTAATCTTTGTTCATTACTGCCTTCGAACATGGAAGAACTGCCTTGACCAGCACTGATGTTAAATCCAATTTCATTAGGGTCTATAGCATAAATAGCACAAGCAATTTTTATCAAGTATTCAGACCAGCTTCCATACTCCATATCTCGGTTTGATTTTTGTAAATCAATCCAATCTATATCAGCATCTACAATCGGTGTTTTCCAAGATTGTTGCACACCAGTAACCATAGATAACCACTCTTGTCTAAAAGCCTTTAATTGTTTCTCATTAACATTGCCTTTTACTCTCAATAAACCTTTAGGAGCAGAACCCTGACTAAAGAATCTCTTATTGTATTCTTCAGCCCATAACATAGAAGTCACAGTGCTTACTAATTCCTCTAATTCCGAACAACCATAACCTACGTTATAAAGATTTGAAGATGGATTTCTGACACCAAAGCAAAGTTCCCAAGGGTAAAAATCAGCAGTTACAGAACCTTGATAAATTTGAACAAATGATGGGTAATATCCTTTAATCATTTCTTTGTCTTCTTTATCGTACTCATCGTCATCGTATGAATCTGCAACTCTATAAGTCGATGCATCTGTAGCAAAGAACTCGAACAATTTACCCCTTCTGTCTCTAACTACCTCAAATGTCATTTGATCATAAGTCAAACTGTCATCTACAATTTTTCTTATAAATGATTCAAAGTCGTCACCTTCCCAAGAGTTGTTAACACCACAGTTTAAAACTATCTCTGTTATCTCTTCGATTCTACGCCACTCTTCAGTAGTATTTTCCCTGTCTTTCTCACCTAATCTCTTTTTCTTACGAATAACGAATCCAGTTGAGTAACGGTCAGCCTGCGGCTCAGCAAAGTCAGCAATCTGATTCTTTCTAGTTTTTAAAATAGCATTAATAATCGGTGTTTTAGACATTCTTTTCAAAGTCTGATACGACAGAGAAAATGGCTTATCCTTATAACCGAAACTATTTTGAAAATCTAAAGGGTCAATTATGTAACTCTTTTTGTTCCCCTCTTTTCTTTCTTCTATATTCTCAAGAACTTTTTGAGCACGTAAAATATCGTTGGGTGAATTAGACGACAAAGCCTTCTCCAGAACAAGACCTTTTTTTAGTTCAAGCTTGTTCTGAAGAAGTTCTAATTTGTCTATTTTATTTGCGTAACCCATTTAAATCGTCTTATTTTAATAAAGATTATTTCTGTTAGACCAGATTAATTAATCTCTAACAAAATCTGAATAGACCAAATCTAAGCCTTTAAAATTCTTAGCTATCTTAGAAAATGTCGATTCATCAATTTCGTATTCCTCAACCATGTCAGCTATATAATTCAAAACCTTACTATAATCAGAATCTGAATTCTGAGCATCCATGATATTGAAATTTTCATCTCCAACTAATTCATCTAATTCATTAAATGAATGCTTCAAATCACTTTCAATAATTTCCTTCTTTGCTTCTTCTTCATCCTCGTCAGTGACTTCGTCATCTTCAGGGTAATCCTCATTATCGTATTGTTCTGCTCTTTTTTCAGCGTCTTCATCCACTTCATTATCATCAGAACTCGTATCATCTTCATCTTTTCCGTCACCATCGTCATCATGGCCATCGTTGTCTTGCTCTTTCTCTAAGTCTTTCAACTCTTTCTTTTGCTTGACTGCTTCTTTTTTGTCATCTTCGTGAGAATCAGATTCTAAAGTATCAACTAGGTCTTTATGCTCGTTCACTAAATCTTTAGTGTCTTCAGTGGTTTTTCCTGGCTCTTCTTCAGATTGATCTTTCTCAGAACCTTCTGAATCATCTGGCCAATAATCTTCTATAAGATATTCAGCATCAGGATTTTCTTGACTTACAATTTCTATGACTTCATCTTTAGACATTGTCTGAGATAATTTATTCATAGTTTGTACAAAGTCCTTTTCAGTACTTGGCTCTAAACCTCCTAATTCCATTACAGCATCGAAGTAATCAAGAATCATATCCTCATCTGGTTGATCAGCTTCATCAATTTGCATAGAATACATTTCCATTCTGGAAGGTTGACCATCATTATCTTCAGAACCTTCTTCAGATGATCCAGGATGTCCTGTTTTCTCTTTCAAGGCATCTAAAGCAGCTTGAGCACCATCAATAGCAGCGTGAGTTTCTGAATGATCAGTTTTGTTAGATTCATGCATCTTTAAGGCTTGAGCTGGAGTTATCCCGTTCTCAATTGCTGAATCAATAATTGCTTCTCTGTCTGGGTGAGAAGCAAGTGCATTCTTAACAGATTCTGAATCATTAAAATCAATCCCTCCTTCATCTTCAGGGTCAAGTTCACCTCTTTTCTGCAATTCCGCTTTTGCTTCTGCTGATCCAGGTGCGTTAGGATTCTTTTGTAGAAACGCTTTTAATTGCTCACTATCTGTACCTGCTGCGTGGGACGCATATTCTTCAGTACTTAACTGTCTGTTGATCAAGGATTCTTTTTGTTCTGAATCTTCTTCACTAGAAACTTCAGGTTTTTTATCTTTCGGCTCAGTTCCTTCCTCAGTCTTTGGAGTTTTGTCTTGCTTTTCGTCGTCCTTATTGGCTCTTACCCATTTAGTGGTATTTCGACCAGTCTTATCGGTTATTTGTTTTTTAACCAACCCTTGCTTTCCTCCTCCACCTGATGAGCCATCAAAGTCCATATGTCCTTTTTCTACATAAAAATACATATTCTGAACATATCCATTCTCATCTATAACTTCTCTACAAGACAAACTATTCAGAACCTCTTTAGCTTTTTGTATATCATTCTCATCACCCTTAGTCAATACGTCTTTAGTGTATTTTTCAAGATTCTCAACTGTATACAAAGGCTCATCACCTAATGATTTACGAAGGACTTCAATAGGAAGTGGTGCCGTTCCCGACACCTCTTTAAATCCCTTTAGAATATTCAATCTTTGATTAAATTGAAATTCATGTATCTGTTCGATATTCTTACTCATATCAGATTTTTTACTAAATAAGATTATGCCGCATCAAGAATAATATCATTATTGAAAACATCAATAACAACATACAAGCCTTCTCCAACTAAAGTGAAATAATCAATTAAGTCTTGCTCTGTAAGAGTCAATCCTATTTCGATAGGGCAAGATGTTCCTGTTCCAGCTAACGTATTTATTTTGTTTGCGATAGCATTTGTAGAATCTTTAGTGTCAAAATTTGAAACTACAAATTCTTTTTCTTTAGTGCAAACAACTCTAATTTCCAATTCCGTTCCTGCGTCTGGTCCAGAATTGATTTTCACCTTGTATAATCTAGTTCCTGAATTTGATTTCATAACATTTAAATTTTAGTAAATATTTACTGTAATAATAGCTGTTTATTTAAATCAAGAGTTTGGTTCAAACTTACTTCGTTGTTTGCCTAAGCCTACCTTCATCTTCCAATACTTACTAAACTCGCATAACCACATTTCTATCTGATGTAGAGTCATTTCTCCAGATTTCTTAACTTCGTATATACCAGAATCTTTATTCCAATGTAAATACTTAAAATCTCCATATTCCTTCAATTTCTTCTTAGCTATATCAGTTAAAATATGTATAGCATCTTCTTGTTCTTTACCAACCA
>JACCDM010433834.1_pt1 | contig 10908 bp, 10 predicted proteins | sample 7445851 | NCBI WGS metagenome assembly JACCDM01 (sample SAMN15323438, study PRJNA562643) | freshwater metagenome | isolation source: river surface water | place: USA:Blue River Watershed | collected 2017-08-16
GCCCGAACGGGTGATCCGGATCGGCAGCTTTTCCCGCTTCCCGGATGGTGAAGTAGGCCACTGCCGCCGAGATCAAATCGAGCGAAGAATGCAGGCCTTCTGACCAAACGCCGACCGAGCCCGTCCAGATGCCCACACCAAGCTTCAGAGCGGTTAACCCGACGGCCGCGCCTAGAGCTAAAGATGCGGCGTGGCTTCTCAGTTCTTCTTGAGACCGCTCTTCCGCCGCGTGGGATTTTCTCTTCGATGAATGCCCAGCGCCGGCCTTGCCCGCCTGAGTGCGCCGATCAAGGGTAATAAACAATGCCTCCCGACACGTAGGTGTTGGAGTTGTTGATGTTGATCCCCACTTCGGTCACGTAGCGAATGCTTTCGCCGCGCTTGAAAAGCGAACCGATGACGAGGCTCGTGACCGGGCGATAGGTGTTGGTCAGGAAAGAAAGGCCAAAGGGGACCGTCAGGAAAGGCTCGACTTCGCCGCCCGGTGTGTTGAACGACTTATGGATGTAGGGCATGGCTTGGGCGTCCAGGCGCCCCCCTTCCGGTGTCCGAATAAAAAGGGTCTGAGCCGCGATTCCGACGCCCGGCTGGCCTTCCATGTCGGGGAAGAAATCGAACGAGGCGTTCGCTCCCAGGCGGAACCGACGCGGCCCCCCGCCCGATCCGCCGATCAAGGTCAGGTTCGACAGGTCATTCATTCCGTAAGTAAAGCGGGCGTTCAGCCCCATTCCGGCGCCGTCGGTCAAAGTGACCTCGGGCTCAAGCCCCAGGGCAGCGTAGCCGGGCTCGACAAAGTGCGCGGTACTGGCCACTCCGGCGTGGGCCTGCGAGGCAAACCCAAGGACTAGGCCAAGGGCCCCCAGCCCCGAAAAAACAGCGATTGGACTGCGTTCGGCCACCCAGCGCACTCTTTGTTTCAAGCCCGTCATTCCTTCAGAGTTCACCACACTTGGCCGGCCCGTCAAGCTGGCGATCGGTGTTCCGGTCGCAGGTAGCCGTTGACAGGGAAGCGCGGACCCACTAAATCCACGGACTCCGACCAAAAGGTTGCGTGGTGACTATAGCTCAGTTGGTTAGAGCACCGGATTGTGATTCCGGGGGTCGCGGGTTCAAGTCCCGTTAGTCACCCCACTTTTGAGTTTAGGGGCTGCTCTCAAGGCTCTCTTCCCGGGACAACATCTCCTACCCCATAACCACCGTCCCTCCGCCCGCAGCCTTCATTAGACCGAGCCTGAAGCACTCAAACCGTGTCCTTCCTGACACAACTCGTTTTCTGACGAAATTCCGATCATCCTGATTCTGGGGTTCTTTTGGGGTTGTGGGGGTTACGATGAAACGGGCTTTGCAGATTCGTATTTCAGGTCGCACTTTAGCTATCCTTGCGCTGGTGGGGGCAAGCTGTGCACTCGGCGCATGCGCGAGCAAAAGCTCGAGCGTCGACTCTCAGCTGGCCTTGCCCCAGCCAGCAGCTACGGACGCTGCGAAGAAACTGGATGATTCAGGCCGCCTCTATTCCAACATTCTGCGAGGGGGCTCGACTGGCTTGGACGCCGACGGAAACAAAATCTACGGGCCATCCCCTCTGAAAAGCTTTGCGCTGAAAGTTCAGTCCATCGAAACGGGCGGCGTCCTCTTTGACGCCACTTTTCAGCAAGATCCTGAACGATTGAAGGACGTTCGATTCCAAATCGTGGTGCGGCGAAAAGACAACCAGCAGTGGACTGGAGTCTACAATCCCGTCTCAGCCAAAGGGCAACCGCTTCTTCTTTCAGGCTCGGCTGCACCCCAAGCGCTGCGCTTTGCGTACGCAAGTTTACCTGCGGGCGAATATGACGCCATTCGCATCATGATTTTCGAGCACGACTGGGTTTATTTAGGCGATACGATCTACGCTCCGAACGAGCTCGCGTTTGAATCGGCAGCGCCTCCGGCTCTTTGATGACTTGATTTAAGTTAAATCCATCGCAATCAAGACATTCACGGCGGTGTTGATCGAGCGTCGCCGATTCAACAAAACGTCAGTCGCACGAGTGATTCCCAGCTCACTCGGGCTATCGAATTCGTGGTAGGCGTCCTCTTCACTATGCTTCCCACACCGCCCCAGCCGCGCCGAGAAGTCATCACGGGCGATGCTCTGACCTGGCTCAAGGACCACCCGAGCCACCCCGGCGCATCGTTTATTACTTCGCTGCCCGATCACTCCGAAATCGCGCGCCTGAGCCTCAGTGAGTGGCAAGCGTGGTTCATCGATGCGGCAGCCTTGGTCTTAAGCAGCACCCCAGATGATGGGGTAGCGATCTTCTTTCAGACCGACATTAAGGTTGATGGAACCTGGATCGACAAAGGCTTCCTCTGTCAGCTCGCCGCAAAGCAAACGGGACACGCGCTGCTCTGGCACAAGCTGGCGTGCAAGGCCGCGCCCGGGAACACCACCTATGCGCGTCCGGGTTACTCGCACCTGCTCTGCTTCTCAAAAACCATTCGCGCGGAGATCTCGAAGTCCTCGCCCGATGTTTTGCCGGAAACCGGGGATGTTACTTGGGGCAAAGGGATGGGAGTCGAAGCTTGCCGCGAAGCATGTCGCTTTATTCTCAGTCACACTCAAACCCGAACGGTGATTGATCCATTCTGCGGCCACGGCACCGTGCTCGCCGTGGCAAACTCGCTAGGCCTCGACGCCATCGGTGTTGAACTCGGCGGCAGCCGAGCCGACAAAGCAAGGCGCCTGATGCTGCTTCCGGACGGAAGCTTGGAGTTTCGCTCTAGTTGATGCGTGGGCGGGCCGGAAACTCAAGAAATCAGGAAAAAGACCTGTCTGAGATTCGAAGCAGAAAAAATTTCGGCGTTTATAAATCTCGGAGACACCAATCAGCCGGCGGCTCTTTTCCAATAATCCCTTTCAGGAATGACATGGCCGCAAATCGGTCAGACTCATAGCCTGTAGCAATATAGATATTCAAAAAGCCGCGCTGAAATAACTCTTCAGCAATCCTTTCACCGTAAACTCCCTCACCTAAATTTGAATCTACATAGATGGGAGTACTGAGACTCAAAGAACTCGCCTGCGATAACATCTCGGACGGGTCCGAATAAACCTCAAGGACCTTCGAAGCACGGCGAGCTACTGAAATCCAAGCGGCGCGTACAAGTTCATCATCGTCTAACAAGACTGCATCAGGCGAACGGCGCGGCGAAATCACAGTAAGAGGAACAGATCCAATGCCGGTTTTCGGAAGTATCTTAACTCCAAGTTGCAGACACCGTTTTCGAAGTTCCATGTCCTCATCGCGACTAGTAACTAGCGTCGAGTTTGCCGCAATTCCTAGCTTCTCAACAACATCCAGTCCATTCATGGCGTTCCCAGGAAACTCAAAATCGACGAGATAACGAGTTCGATTCAAAAACGCCTGAGGCTGCTCCACATACCAATTCAGAAGGTCTTCTGGGGAGGTAAAATGAATGACGGAGCTATTGGCCAATCCTCCAAACTGAAAGTCAAACCGCTTCCGCCAAAGCTGATGGATTGAGGCATCATCGTCCAAAACCACAAATACAACGCCGTCGGCGAATGTTAGTCGCGGAAGCAGCCACTGCGGCATCTCTGAGCGTGGCAGCTTGAGCGTAACCACTGTTCCCTGCCCGGGCGTTGAGGCGACGGAAATACTCCCTCCCCAATGTTCTATCGTCTCGCGAGCGTGGAAGAGCCCAAGTCCTGCTCCGTCAGATTTTCCAAAAGTGCCTCCACGCCTCGTCAAAACCGGAAGAACCTCTGGAGCGATTCCCGAACCATTATCTTTGACTGCAATGAAGACCCAATCAGAATCACCTGTGAGCGCGACCTCAATTCTTCCACCTCCGGATATTGCCTCGGCGGAGTTGTTAATCAAATTAGACAGGACGCGACTCAGTTCAACGGGATCAAGAACCGAAAATATCCCGTACGCAGAAGAGTCAATGTGCGCAGAATCAATGACAAGACCTAGTCTCGAACGGTATTGTAGTCGCTTCTCCGAAATCAGTCGGTCGATAGTCGAAGACAACTGAATGCCAGCATTTGTACCATTATGAGCCTTTACAGGCGTCCCGCCTTCAATCGAACTTGCTTTGTTACGACTCAAAAGGTCATTGGCAATATCCTTGATTCGCCCAACGGCGCTCCTGATCAAGTCACGTTTCTCTTCTGGAAAATACAAAAGATCTGAAACAACCGCATCAAGGGCAGCAAGAGGCGATCGAATATCGTGAGCAACCTGTGCGGCCATGGCTGCCCATCGCGCCTGCTCCGCCCACTTTTGTTGTTCAAATCTTCGGGTTGAACGAATCAACAAGGAAATCAAAAGACCCTGCAAAAGTGCGAAAAACAGGAACGCGCGCTCAATGGCCGCTGGAAGACGCAGAATAAACCTAAGCTCCAATTCCCGCTGGTGTTCAGGTCGAATGACCATCGCACGCGAAAACAACGAAGGCCGGCAAGGGGCCTGCCCCAGCTCCAAAAACTTGCGATCGCCACGCGAGCCAGAGATGCACTTCCAGTTCAACATCGTGCCTATGGCATTCATACGATCCGCGAGTAGGAGGATATTACCCGCCTCGATCTCAGCCGAATTTAGCCTCTGAAACGAATTTCCGAAATTTTCCGTATATTCTCGGAGGGTTAGCCAATAAGCTCCAGCCACGCACCCCTGGGACAGGATCGCGATGAAGAGGATCATCCCACGACCCGATTTGCGGCCAGATCGATTACGACTCCGCGACGGCTCCATGGTTGACACAAATACTCCATATTGATACCAAAACGAAACTCAAAATTTAATATTTTAAATAAGGAGTAATTATATGAGATTTTTCATCAAAACAGTATTTGCCACCCTCTTTCTAGCTCTCGGAATGAACGCTGCCGCATCGGCAGCAGACCATATTTCCGATCAAGCTGAGGGCAGCGCCACCATTCGCCGCAGGGACAATGGCGGCTGCTAAGACTCTTCCCACCAATACTCATGAAATGAATCGCAATAAGCGGTATTGGCTCAGACTCTCGATCGTAGCTGTCCTTGCGTTGACGTTAGGTTTAGGGATTCGATCAAAAATGAAAAAAACCGGCCAAACGCATGCTGTGAATTTCTTAACCTACGAGGCTCCCTACTCCTCCGACCCTTTCGAATACGACCTGATTGCGAACATGATCGGATTCACCTCCGTTCATTCCGGATTACTGACTCGCTACAAGGCCGGCCAATACTCCGGCGTGCTCGCCAAAAGCTGGCTCTCGTCAGAGGATTTCAAAACATGGCGATTCACCATCCGGAAGGATATCCGCTTCGAAAATGGGGACCCCATCACTCCCGAAGTGGTCGTGCAATCATATCGCCGTGTTTGGCGTTTGATGAACGCACGAGGTTCACGCTCAGGGATATTCGAAAAGGTAGCGAATCAACGCGATATTCATGAAGACGGTGACGAAGTCATCATCCAACTCGCAAGCCCCTTACCGAACCTTCTCGATCTCATCAGCTTCGGTCTCTACAGTGTAGTGCACCCGAGCTCTTATGATTCCAATACAGACCATTGGAACAATCCGCGAGCGACCCTTGCCTCAGGACCCTACCGTATCGAGCGATGGACAAACGAGGAGCTCGTCCTTCGGCTGCGGCATGACTTTCCCAAGGATCTGATTCATCCGAACCCGCTCGATCAGGTGAAGATCAGATGGGATCGACCCGCAGACTTAAAAAGCTTCGACATGATTGTAGGAACCTCCCGCGATAGATCGGAAACCCGATCTGAAAAGACATTTTTCGGCGGCGCAGAGGCCTATATTGCGTATCTACGTTGCCATTCTTGGTCAGACGAACAGAGCGTTTGTGCAAAGAAAAATCAGCGGGAACATTTTCGCGCTCAATTTTACGCCCACTTAGAATCGCTTGGACTGAATCCTATTCGCTCGTTTCTTCCACTCTCATTTCCAGGGATAACGGAACTAGAGCCACAGGCCACTACCGGGAAAGATCGGGAAATTCCTGAAAGTCGTTTTGCCTTTCGCCCATTTTCTGGCCTTCTCTCAGATTGGACTCAGCCTGTTGCATCAGCGCTGATGAAGATATCGGAAGGCGTTGGCGGAAAATTCGCACAAACAGACACTCCTCGTCGGAAAATCTTGGAAGAATATGAGCCAGGCCTCAAAAGTTACTCAAACGACTTTGTTGGCCTTGGAACCAATATCAACATTAACGCTCCCATTCATTCCCTCGGTTTTATGTTTCAATCGAAGGAAGGAATCCGGCTTCCCGATCCGACAGGGATGATCACCCAAGAGCTCAATCAGGAAAAGCCCGACTTGATCCGCGTAAACCGACTCATCTGGAACGACGCACTCATCTGGCCAATTACGCACTTTGCGGCTGGAATTTGGTCTAAGGATCAATACGATTTTAATCTCTACAATCGCACTAATCCGCCAGTTGCCTTCGAGTGGATCGGCACCCAGTGATCCCAATAATCATTCTACCAAGTTAAGCTATGCCGATCAGTCTCGCACCGGTTCGTTATCGACAGATCTTGAACCCCCAGAGTGGACCGATCGCAGAACTCCAGATTGCGCGAGGGCCAATCACAGAGGCATCGACGGGCTGGCACGCCTCTACTCGCCTTATTCATTTCTTGCGACCCGATTGGGTGCCAAAGCGAGCAATCTACGCAAATATCGATGGAAGCGGCTCTCACGAACATAAGAACATCGCGTGTCATATCGCAATTTCGGAGGCACTAGAGCGATGGGCCTATTTTGAGATGTCTCGAAGTAAAGCTTCTACAAAATATGGCTTTGATCGCGAATGTAATACGACTGGAATGAGCGCTTACCCGGGACTGATCGCAACCAGCGCTAGACAATCAGCGAAACAAGAAGCTGTCGAGCGCTGGGCACTTAGCGAATGGTGGTGCGGAAATTTGCCCGTCGAACTAACGAGAGGAAGTTCTCGAAATTCTGGCGAGGCCATTATCGTTACCCCATTTCCAGAAATTATCGTGATGATTGTGTGGCGATCGCATCAATTAGATGACTCAAAAGAAACCTTTTTTTCATATGGTTTCGCCGGCGGCCGTAGCCAACAAGAAGCTAAACATCGGGCACTAATCGAAGAACATAGAAACCGAGAGGTCCTTCGAGCTTTCCTCGCGCTTGATAAGTCAGCAGGAAATTCAACCGACTTCTACCTCGAAAAGCGTCTTCTTTATTTTGCTTCAGAGCAAGGCCAAGACGCCTTTCAATCGCGGATAGCTCAGACAAGCCATTTGCGGCTTCGCGCGGAAAAACCACAATCAATAGTCGACAGTCAGATTAAGGGTCCGTGGAGCCAATTCGCGTATGTTTGGCGAGTCCTGTACGAAAACACTTCCGACCAACACCTCGATCCATCGGATTCAAACTTTTTTTATTTCTGATCAGAAATATGATTCGCCGCCCTCAGCCTCGGCGCCCCGAGCAGCAGAACTGACGCAAGGAAAGCCAGCACCGCGCCTACCGTAAAGGCAGCGCTCGAACCCCACCCTTTCCAAATCCAACCGAACAAGAGGCTCGCGGGTAGCGCACCTAAGCCCACTACCCAGTGAAACCAGCCAAAGGCCGTTCCGCGAAGCGATTCCGGAACCCAGTCGGCTACGAGCGCTCGTTCCGATGGCTCAACTAGGCCAAAATAAAGCCCGTAAACTAGGAAGACGCTCACTAACGCGACCGGCTCTTCCACCAGCGAAAACGCGAGATAAACCACCGCATACAGCAGCCACCCCGAGGCAAGGATGGTTCGCCTTTCATGCCGATCCGACAGGCGCCCACCGAGGTAGTTTGCCCCCATTTTGATCAAGTGCTGAAGCGACCACATCAGCGCAATCGAACTGGAAGTCAGCCCAGCATCCGAAAGCTTCATCAGAAGAAAAGCGTCCGTCGAGTTCCCCAAAGTGAAGAGAAGAAGGGCCGCTAGGAAAGTTTTGAACTCGGGGCCGAGCTTTTTCCAATCTTGCATCGGTCGAAGCGCTTTCACGGCCACCGGTCGAGTGGCCCGATCCTCTTCTTTCACCCCGCCCGCCAAGAAGAAGATACCCAGGATCGCGGGTAAAGCAGCCCAAAGAAAAACCTCTCTCAAACCCACCCCTGGAATCAAAAGAAGCGCCGACGCAATCAGCGGACCACCGACTGCGCCCGCATGATCCATTGCGCGGTGAAGCCCATAAGCCGAGCCTCGGTCCTTTTGTGAAGTCACATCGGCAATCAGGACGTCTCGGGGTGCCGAGCGAATCCCCTTCCCCACCCGGTCCAGGAATCGAAGAAGAAGAACGCCCTGCCACGACTGCACAAGCCCGATCAGGGGGCGAAACATTCCAGAAACGCTATATCCCAAAAGGATCAGAGGCTTTCTTCGCTGGACGCGGTCTGTCCACATTCCAGAAATCATCTTCAGAAGGGACGCAGTGGCTTCTGCAACTCCTTCAATGACGCCGAGCTCGAGCGCCGTCGCCCCCAGCACGGTCGATAAGAACACCGGTAAAAGCGGATAAATCATCTCGCTGGAAAGATCGGTAAATAGGCTGACAAAGCCCAGCATCCAGACTGTACGAGGAAGCCCGTTCATAACGTTCAGCCTATCAAGCCCCTCTTCTTTCGTCTCGTTTCAGGATATAAGAATAGAGAGGACTTCAAAAATGCACCCCTGGCACGAAGTAGAAACCGGCGAAGATGCCCCACAAATCGTCAACGCCATCATCGAGATTCCGAAGGGCGCAAAAGCCAAATACGAGCTGGATAAGAAAAGCGGCCTAATCAAGATGGACCGCATTCTTTTTAGCTCGGTTCACTACCCATCGAATTACGGCTTCATTCCGCAAACCTACTGCGGAGATAACGACCCGCTCGATATTTTAGTGCTCGGTCAGGAAACGGCCGTTCCTTTGTGCATCATGCGCGCCAAGCCCATCGGCGTCATGAAGATGCTGGATCAAGGCGAAGCTGACGACAAAATCATCGCCGTTCATGCGGACGACCCCGAGTTTGCCCACATCGATAATCTGAAAGACCTTCCCCCTCACCGGATGAAAGAAATTCAGCGCTTCTTTGAGGACTACAAAATCCTCGAGGAAAAAGCGGTTCGAATCGATCGATTCCTGGGCAAAGCGCCGGCCCTGAAAGTCATCCGAGAAGCGATCGCACTTTACCAAAAGGAAAAAGCGCGGCTCAGGAAGTGATTTTCTGAATTCCGCGCGAGCAGATCGATCGAAAGGCCTTCACTTCATTCGGACGAAGAAGCGCGCGCTCAAGCGCCATTCTCAAAGTCGACAGCAAGCGATCCGGCCCCCCGCCGCGGTCGAGCTCAAGCGCTTGCAGGAGTTCGAGTAAGTGCTCATAAAGGGCTTCGCGTTCGCCCTGAGTCGCCGCTCCCACCGGCGGAGAAGGCGCCTGCTGCGAGCGCTGCGGAGAGCCCACCGAGCTCCTAGCCTCAAACAGGCGCGACAACACCACAGCCACTGCGTGGCTCAAATTCATCGACTCAAGATTCGAAGACACAGAAAGCCTCACCAAGTGACTGCATCCTTCGATGTCCTCAGTCGAAAGCCCATTTCTCTCGTTTCCAAACACCAGGGCCACTTGCGGCGAGGAACCGCTCACCCCACTCTGGCTCGATTCTGGGCGAACCCACTCTTCTAAGTCTCCGAGCACGACTCGCTTAGGTTCTTTTCGAAAACCTGACTTCTCAGAGAAAGCGACACTCGCCCGAACTTCAGAAAGAGCTGCTGCTAAGTCTGCCTCCACTCGGACGTTTTCTAGCCTTCTCGCGGAAATCCCGGTGGCGTACACGAGCGCTTCCGGATCGCTCGGACTGCATTTGGGCCGAACTAAAACCCAGTCCTGAACCTCGAAGTTATCGAGCAAGCGCGCCACCGCTCCTAAATTTTGAAGCCCATGGGTTTCGACTAAAACCACTCGAACCGGAAGTGCCACGCTGAAGCTCCTTGCCTTTTGGGTAGCCTTTAACACAGGCAATCTTGCGTGCTACTCTGCACTTACCAACCGAAAACGGCGGCGGAACTTCCATGGAGCGACAGCACCTCATGATCGGCTTTCTGATGTCTTTTTTCAGCGGCTGCGCATCGGCCTCGCCCTACGCAAAAAGCGATCATTTCGACGGAGAGCGCTTTTACAATCCCAGCGGCACGGTTGTGAAAAGCTTCTGGCAAGTGCTGAAGTGGCAAGCCACGAGCAAGAAAACGGCTTGGCCCGAGTGGCGCGAATTGACTGCCAAGCCCGCCTTGACCCACTCCGGCCCGGAAGGCACGGCCACGGTGACTTTCGTGAATCACGCCACTCACCTGATCCAGACTCCGCGCTGCAATACGCTCACGGATCCTGTGTTCTTTGAACGCGTCAGCCCCGTCAGCTGGGCAGGTCCAAAGCGCAAGCGCCCCCCGGGCGTCCTGTTCGAAGAGCTGCCCAAGATTCAGCTCGTCGTCATCAGCCACAATCACTACGACCACCTCGACGCACGCTCCATCGAGGCCTTGGCTAAAGCTCACAACCCGCAGTTCATCGTTCCACTGGGCAACGCTGCGCTATTGAAGGAATTCGGAGCCAAGCGCGTTTTAGAACTCGACTGGTGGCAAACCGAAATGCTTCCCGAACTCGGAGTGAGCGTCACGCTCGTGCCCGCGCAACACTGGTCGGCACGTGGCCTCAGGGACCGAAACCTCGCGCTTTGGGGCGGCTACGTCTTAAAAGAAGCTTCTGGCCTTCAAGTCTACTTTGCCGGCGATACGGGCTATGGCCCCCATTTTCGGCAAATCCGCGAGCGCTTAGGCGTGATGGACCTCAGCCTCATCCCGATCGGCGCTTACGCCCCTCGCTGGTTCATGAAAGAGCAGCAC
>JACCDM011869859.1_pt1 | contig 10906 bp, 4 predicted proteins | sample 7445851 | NCBI WGS metagenome assembly JACCDM01 (sample SAMN15323438, study PRJNA562643) | freshwater metagenome | isolation source: river surface water | place: USA:Blue River Watershed | collected 2017-08-16
CTGCAAAAGAACTTCGTTCGCCCCTTGAATTTCTGGCTCGAATGGCAACGCGGCCTCTAGTGGTCCTTAAAGCCGCGCCAAACCGCCAAACATATTGAGACGTGGAACTGGGCAAAACTGCTATTTGACGCCAATCTGGTTCTTTGGCAGGATCAAAATCATCAGTGTAGTAAATTTCGTAGCTTACTTCTCTGGAATCGTCAGTTAATGGAGAACGAATGTCCCAGCGAATCGTTAATTCTGAACCTGCAATGGATTCTCCACCGTTAGGATAAATGATTGTAGGTGCAAATGGCTCTGACATAGTGATTTATTTCCGTTTTTGCGGTCTGCAACCTTCAAGTTGCAGACAGAGGTGGGATAAGCAGTATGTGTTTTATGAAAAAACGCGCTACTTTCCTTTATTTAGAAGCCGCCTAATCCGTCTCCAGAACTTGTCGTTTCGCAAGTTAGGGTCAATGTGGGATTGCCAGTCTGATCGCAGCCTGGTGCAAACCCGTTAGAATAGAATGTCCAGCCTGTATCTGGAGGACAAGTTGGCGAATCTGCAAGCGAAACGAACCATGTGTAATTGCACCCGCCGCCGCAACCTGCCGCATAAATGTTTACCCACCAATACCCGTTTGAACAAGTTATGGATGACATTTCAGTGCCAACTTCCCATTCAGTGCCGTTAAAAATGAACGTCTCTGGATAAATACCGTCTGCACACGCACTATCTGTACCGCTAATTGCAACAGTGTATTCCTCGCAGCATCCGGTTATGGTTGGGCATGTTTCGCACTGATCCGCAATAACAGATGTTAATTCTGGCGTACCAGGCGAGCTGCACGTTGTGCCATCGTATGTCCATGCTATCGCTCCAGTTGGAGGGCATTCAGAAGTTTTAGGAGCAGTAAAACGAATGCTGCAAGCTCCACCGCCACATGAATCAAGTGCGTCATAAAAATTCATAACCCATTCGCCATTTACGCAGCTAATTGTGCTAAAATCTCCACTTAGCCAATAGGCATCTCCAGGAAAACGGTCAAATTGATAAGTGCCATCTATGCAGCCAGTACCATCAAGTATGGCGGTATATTGACTGCAACAAGAAGTTAAATCTGCTGCCACCGGACAATCTCCGCAACGCATTGTAACTGTATAATCAACAGCCCCAGGATCGCAGGCACTTGTTGCTCCCACATACCACCCAGTTGCCGGCGGACAAGCACTGTCATCTAGCGGAGCATAGAATGTAACTGCACAATTTGCATCACAGCCATAAATAAAATAACTCCAACGATTTTGAGCAATGTCACGAGAAATTCCCATTACATCGTTAGTCCATAAGCAATTGTCCCCATCGCGAGTATAAGTTGCCTCTATGCCGTCCAAACAATAAAGATCATCACCGTTAGAAACGATTTCTACCCTAATTGTCTCGCAACATTCAGCACAGTCTGTGTATGAACTGCTGCTAGAACTTGTGCTAGAACTGGAACTAGATGGCATTCCGCAGCTAATAGAAAATAGAGCATCGCCAGGATGAGCGCTGGGTGTAAACGTCCAACCAGAAGATGGTAGGCAGAAGTAGTTTGTAGCAACAGCAGGTGCGGTCCACTCAAAAGTTTCTATTGTATTATCTAAGCTCGCAGTCCATTCGGTTCCTGAAAATGTAATAGTTATCGTTTTGCCACTAGATGTTCCTGACCATTCAAGCGGGCCATCTTGAGTCAAATCTATAATTAATGTGCAATCTTCATCCGAACATGCACCACCACAGTCGCCACAAACTCCACCGCTACCTCCGCCTCCACCGCGATCAATCATTACGGCATATACATCGGCGCAGCATACTGAACTAGAGCTTGTAAATATGGTCGAACTGCTTGAAGATGAAAATGGGAAATTGGTACAGGTAGTGAACGCCGCCGCAGGAATGATTGCTTTGGGGGTGCTTGGGCCTGCCCATCGCAATTCGGCAACGCGCTGATAAGCAGGAACGCCTGCTTCAAAATACCACATCTCAATACCGTGAACTCCAGACGGCAAAGTTATACTGCCGCTACTTTCTCTTTCGGAGTGAATGCCCTCATTTGTGGTAATTAAGTTGCCATCAATCCAAAGTCTTGATCCATCATCGGTGTTGATGTAAAATGTCCACAAACCAGTAGTTGGTATGTTTACATATCCACTCCATTTTACCGAAAAACCCGCACCATCAACATCATAGCCCGTGCCAAAATCGTTATTAAAATCAATGTTGGCGTCAATGCGAGCCTGAGCTGTTGGAGTGAAATCGTATTCAAGAATTTCCCCGCCATTCAAAAAATACTGCCCTTTTAAGCCTACAACACAACCTCCGCTACTGCTAGATGAACTGCTAGAGCTACTAGAACTAGAACTACTAGAACTAGTGGGGATCATCGTGCAAAATTCATCGGAGTAGCCGCTGTCTACACATCCTCTGGCTCGAAGTCTATAGCAGTAGGTAACGCCTGCAACTATGCTGTAGTCGCTGTAGGTTGTGGCATTTTGAGCGGCTTCATCATAATCGGCATATGATCCAGTATCTTTTCGTTGGATCATGAATCCAATTTCATTAGGATTCGTGGCATTGTCCGTCCAAGTCAATTCAATATGTGAGTCAACTACAGCTGCGCTCAAAGCAGATGGGCTGTTGGGCGGGATGCAGGAGCTTGAACTAGAGCTAGTGTTTGAACAGGTCATGTTGCGGATATAGGAGTGGCCGCTGCCGCAAACAATGTGCGAAAACTGAAATCTGAATATACCAAAAGCATCAATAAAGCCTTTAGATTGCAGCAGGGTTCTATCAATTCCACTTCCAAAATTTACAACAGTAAATCCTGCGGAAACAAAAAGGCTTGTTCCTCCGCCCGTGTTCGATCCATCTCCTTCAGGAAGAACTACATGATGTGCTGTTCCAGTTTCATCGAACACTTTTTCTAGCGTTCTACGAATAACAAGAGTTGCTCCGCTATATCCATCTGCATTAACAAAAAAACCTGAAGTATTCGTGAAAATAATACAATTATTTGGCAATTGAAAGTGAGCTTCTCCTCTTCCTCCAGCACTAGAGCCAAATGGAAAAGTTTCAACAACACTTTCGCCTGGTTTATACATAATCAGAATGTCATCTAAATCTGAACTGTTTCCGAAATAGATTTTAGAAATATCAGGATTAGAAATATCAATTTCACCTGCAGGTCCGTTTTCGAGATAATCGGCAGCATTCGGTCCCGCGACGGAATATCCTGGTTCATTGCATCTAGCTCTTGACCAGTTGTAAGTCTGCTCTGGTGTTCCGCACTCAGGATAGTCAGGCATTGTTATGCATGATTCAGGAGAATAGTCTCCATTGCCACAAACATTAACTCCTCGTACACGATAGCAATATTGAACTCCTGGCGCTGCTGTTAAATCGTCATATGAATTGGTTGCAGACGTTCCCAATAAGACAAAACTTGCTGGTACTTCGCTACGTTCAATTTGATACGAATCACACACAACCGCTGCCCAATCCAGATTGCAGACTCCTAAAACGGCTGATAGAAATAAATTGCTTGGTGCAATAGGGACATCGCAGCCAGAAGTTGTGCAGGCTTCTGCTGAAGGACTGCTTTGACCGCACGCATCAACTGCAATTATGCGATAACAGTAATCTGTTGAAACAGAGACAGTTGTGTCCGAAAAAGTTGTCACTCCAACGGCAGTTGTGTGGATTGTGGTATATGAGCCTATTGTTTTTCTTTGTACTAGATAATACACATAAGAGCCAACGCCAATCCAAGAAAGGTCTATGCGATTGTTCCCAACAGGAACAATCTGTAATCCAAATGGCTGCGAAGGGTTTAAGCAGTTGGTTTCTTTGCAAACAGTCTCGCAAAAATCAGATTCTCCACATTTATTTAGAGCTTGGACTTTATAGCAATACTCTATGCCTGGCGATAAGCCCGTATCGTTGAACGATGTAAAGGCAGTTATGTCAACTCTTACAAATGCACCACCAGATGAGCTTCTGTAAACATAATAGATATCTGCCAAATCAGATGCTGTCCATGATGCATTGATCTGAAAAGGGGAGATCGCCACAAGGATTAAATCTGATGGTGTAGTTGGAAGATTATCTTCAGAAGCCATTAGTATTGTATCGGTTTAAGGACATTGTGTAGTTACACTTACATAAGGAACAGCAGTTGGTGTTTCACAAACAACCGTAAAACACACTTCCGCTGCCGCCGTTTCATCGCATGCGTTTATGGCCGTTATGCGATAACAGTGCTGACCAGTAGCCGGCAAAGATTGGGTAAAAGATGTTCTCGTTGTTACGGCTTGAGTTGAAAAAGTCATCGATGGGTGCGTTCGTCTTTCTACTCGATAAGATGTTGCACCTGGCGATGATCTCCATCCTACAGAAACATCGGTGTCCGTTGTTGTTATTTCAACATTTGTGGGAATCACAACTTCCAGAGAATAACTCGTTTTAAAAATTGCTGATGAAGCTGCCGATAATCCCACTTTATTACATGCTTTGACAGTGTAAGAGTGAGAAACACATGGAACAGCACTTGTATCATCAAATGATGAAGATGCTGAAGTTCCAATTTTAACGCCATCTCTATAGATGAAGTAAACATCAGTGTCAGATACTGCATCCCACGTTAAATAAATGCGGAATGGACTGAACACAGTTCCTGACAGATTAGTTGGAATGGCCGGTATCGTCATGCTAACATTTTCCAAATTCGAGCCAGATCATCGGGGTATTCATTGCTAATTCGCTCCATCAGCCTGTTATTCACAGATTGCTGTCTTCGCCTTGACATTAAGTGTACAAAGCCAATTTCATTAGCAATGGCGTGTTTGTTGGCCCAATCTGCTTCGTCAACGAGATAAGTGACAGTTTTTTCTGTTTTGCGAAAGTAACAATACGCGGCTTGTTGTTCGAGCGTAATGTTCATTCCCCTCGCAGATTCGCCCGTTTCAATCCATTTTGAAGAGTTGCTTGTTTGGGTGATAATTTTCCAAATTTCGCGAGAAAAATTGCTAATGGAATCGAGATCAGTCCCGCCAAAGATGCCCATACAGACGGCCACATTGTCATCTTTGTATTCAGTCCATCCAGTGGGTTTTTTGGGAAAACTGTTAAGCCTGGTGCGGCCATCTAGGTAACCATCTGACCAAGCTGTTCGTTCATTTTCTTCATATTGCGCGACTATTCCTGCATCTAAAAAACGCTGAGGCAGCTTCTTGAGAAAATAAGCATCTGAATCAATGTGTAAAAATGGTTCAGTCTGCATTCCATAAGCAGTTATTTTGCCAGCGGTCCAAAGTGCCGGATTAACAGCCATCTTATCCAGCACCACAGAAACCTTGTTGTATGGTAGCTGAAGCGTATCTGATAGAATTAGCGCTCCAAGTTTGTCTGTCACAAGATCAATTTTGCCGTATTGCGCAAAAGAAGTTCGAGCAGAATACGCCCAAGATGCCCAATAGTGGGCAGGTGTCAGCCAAGATTGACGAACGCCTTTTACGCCGAGATTTTCCCAAGGTTTAGACCAAAGAGAATGAACTATTTTCACAAATCACCTATGCCGTCGCCCGAAAAGACATTAGCATCCTGACACGCCGCCACTTGAATACAACTAGCAGCGCTCGCCGAAGCACTGCCGCAACTGTTTTTGGCAATAATTCTATAACAAAACGTTCCAAGACCAGGATCATCTTCATATGTTGCGGTAGTCGAATTTCCAATTGTTGAAAAACCACTTTCGTGATTAGTGCTCCGCTGAATGTCGTAGTTAGTTGCGCCAACCACTGCGGGCCAAGTTAATGTCACTGTTTCACTCATCGCAACTTGCTCCGCACGTCAATGAAATAGTTGCATGTCCTACGCCGCTTGGAATGTGAACCAATTTGAAACGTAATTGGTTATTTGTTGTAATGAAACCTCGCTGTTGTAATTCGTTCTTTGATACGCCAAGTGTAAAGTTGGCTTTAATTACTCCCGCAACTGCCGATGACGATGATGAACTTGAAATAATCCCGTCATTTTTTCCCAACGCTGTAGGAAGTGTTGTAAATAGAGAGATGCTCCCTGTTCCATCATTTAGAGGTGTTCCTGCCGGTATTGTTGCCAATGTCGTAGCTCCGACTTTGAAAACTTTTTGTGCAGAACCGTTGTTGCATTCATCAGATTTGTGACAGTAATAGCCTGTCGTTGCCCCAAACACGATAGCATTTTGAGGCAAAGTTAAAATGACGGATTTGGATGCTGCGGTTCCACCAAAAAAGCAAGCTGAACTACTGCTTAATGTGACTGAAGATTCTGCATAGGATATGGTGTCTCCTGGCTTAATCATTACCAAAACATCATCAAGGTCTGCAGATGTGAACTTAAGATAGTCAATGCGGCTATCAGAGAAGTCTAAAACCAGTTGCTCGCTGTAGACTGTCCAATCATCAGCGTTTGCATCTCCACCATCAATGTAGAAATACTTTTCACCACGTCGAGGTGATCTCCAAGTAAGTATGTCACACTCAACAGGACCATAATACGGAGGTTGCTGTTCGCTGGTGTCATCAATAGGCCCATCAGTAAAAGGGTCTGTGCCATCTTCACACGCTCGGCCCAAGAACGTGCACAGAATGTCAGCGTTATATTTAAAACGGAAACGCTCCATGCCAACCTGAGTCGCAATTACGCTGGCGAGTCTGTCTGCTTTGACATCATCTGTAGTACGAGGATCGCCACAAACAGACGAGCTAGATGGCGTGGCTTGGCATGGCGTTGGGATGTTGATAACAACTACGGCAAGGCCATCTTGGTTATCAAAACCATCCGATTTGCTAACTGTGAAGCTGCCTTTGTATGTTCCTCTAACAACTGAATCGCCAGGTGAAACTGCTTCAAGCCCAATGCGAGACTGTACTTTACCTTGAGTTACAACGTCAAAAGTTAGGTCAGTTCCAAGTGAGCGAAAACGGTCTATTTCATTTGTGGCCAGAACTCGGTCAAGTCTATCTGGGTCTGTAAATACCACTCGAACATAGATTGTAGCATTTTCTGTTACTGGCTTTTCGATAGTTGTTAAATTTTGAGCATCAATTTCAAGAGCTTTAGTGCTAACTACAGGATAGCCATTGTAGAGAGATGCGGGTACAGCAAAAGCTGCATCTCGGAAGAATTCAATTGTATGATGCAACTCTGTATATCTTGCCAATACATCTGTCGTGAAGACAGGTGTCATTCCTTTGTGCGTGATAATTTGACAAGAAACGGTTTTAGCGCCACTGCCACCCGACATTATCCAAGGAATGATAAAACGATCATCTTCAATGAAAATGCCTTCAAATTGTGACTGTAAGTTTGGAATTGTTGAACTACTGCTAGAGCTGCTAAAGTAGCGAGGTCTAACAGAAAGCCAAGGCGACCAGTCGGTGTCGTTTTCATTTTTCAAACGAACTGCATAAATGCCTGGTGGACCAGAAATCTCAAACAATACCTGACAGTCTTCAACCATCGCGATTGGAGTATCGTGATTTGCGTGATACTCTCGAATAACGCTTTCTTTCGCGACTCTAATCGAAAGACAATCGTCAGAATCTTCCAGTAATGTCTCATCAATGAGCGATACGGTAGGAAGTGTTGCATCTGCAATTTGTTCATCAATTGTCGGAAAAGCGTAAAGCGAGCAAGTTTTATTGTATACTTTAGTGTCACTCTGCCACACAACAGTTGGATAGAGCATGTTGCTTACTAGCATTATTGGACGGAAGCTGCCAACGCTACCTGCTTCACGATCTCTGAAGCCTTGTGCTGAACTGTAGAAAATGTCGTTTTCGGCATCCCAAGCAGTCCAATAAGCGTAAGGTCCAACCGCCGTTGAAGCATTAGTGAAACGATGGTCTTCCCAAGCAATGTAGATCATTCCATCAAGAGAGCCAGAAACGCTTGGAAATAACGCATTATCGGTTGTTTGTGTTATTTGAATGTCTTGAGAGCCTTGACCGCTACAGAACCACTGAGTTGAATAGCTATCTGTGCGCCAAACTTCAGACTGTACGGCATTGCAATTGCAGAGCAGCGCAAATGATTCAATTTCGGTATATACGCCGCTAATTTTGCTTTCAATAACGACCCAATATTTTGTACCGCACAACAGCGAATCAACAGTTGACTGTTGCTGAAGTTGTGAATCTTTGAGAGACAAAAATTCAGGATTAAATGTCGCGTTAATGGTTTCGCCGCTATCCACTGTTAGACCAGCAGTTGGAAAGGCAATTCTTCCACCAGCAAGCCATTTATGCTGACTTGAACTTGAATTCACTGACAGAACTGGCTCCAGCATGTCTTCATCGCGATAAAAAGTTGCGCGGAAATGAACCATCTTTTGAGAAACAGTATTGTTTGTGTAAATGCAAGGAACAGAGCATTTTGGCAATTGTTCGACGGGGCAGAAGAAAGTAATAGTGTGAAGAAGAGACTCGACAACATCGGAATTATCTGACTCTATTTGAACATAGTAAACTTCATCCGACAGTTCATCCGAAGCAGATACATTGTAGATAATTTCTACACGTTCATCTGGAGCAATCGACACGCCATCGTAGGCCAATGGCTCATAATTTTCGCCATCTCTACGGACAGACCAGTTTGCTATGTCGTAGCGACTATCAATGTATTTTGCTAGTGATGTAAAGTTGCTATCAAGATAAAAGTTAGCTCTAAAGTGATAGTTATGGGCAATGTCAGATGTATTTTGAAAATTGAAGTGCAATTGACAAACGTTAGCATAATAAGGGTCTTCAATATATTCGCCATTGAAGTTATAAACAGGATCAAAGCCAAGATCATCTGCCAATCTATCACGAGTGCATTGTCCTGCATCGCAAAGCAAATTGCTAACGCTTCTAGCTGCGAAGATTTGATAGCGTCCATTGCGATCATCGTGCCAGGCAATGAGTCGCCGGCCAAGATTATCAACACCAATCGACGGCATTAAGCTGTTGCTGTCGGAATTTGTGATTTGAGTATCAAAACGGAAAGGCAAGCCAGGATCAACAACGCCTGTGTAGTAAATATTCCATTTGGAATCTCGCAAAGACTGATATGCAATGTGAGGTTTATTGCAAATGTCAATCGCTATAGATGGATTTGAATTGCGACCTTCAAAAGTGATAGGGATTTGACCTAGTTTTACTTTGGTTTTCTGTAAGCCAAAGTTCAGGAAATAATCATCGTTTGTTTGCAGCGTTTCTTCAGCAGCAGTTAGTGATTCCAGGTTGTCAACGTCGGTTTTGACACACATCTTTGCGACATAGCGATCTGATGGGCCAAAATTAGTAAGATACGGATTAGCAACGACAGAGTGCGGTCCCACAGTTATTCGTGTAAAAGCAAGATTAACTGCAAGATTGTCGTTAATGCTGCCATCAAAGGCCACAATGTTTGGAGAGCGGTATTCTGCGACTATTGGGCAACCAACGGCAATTTCAAAGGCGTGATAATCATCTGAAAAATCAGGCACGAATGTTTCTGCGGCCTGTACCTCATCATCTACTGTGATGATAATGTTGCCGCTAAATCGTACACTTTGCTCTGGTGCTTCAAGTGTATCTTTAAGTTGTCTTTGGAGAACATCTTCATCCCGTAATTTTGAATAATGTACGGCAAGTTTGAAATTGTGTTTCTCTCCGAGTAGAAGTCGTTCACCAATAAGTCTGACCCAGTGGTGGCCTTGACGAGTTAGTCGCTGATCTGAAATGTTTGCGCTTGTTTCAAGAACGAGAGCTAGTTTGTATTTTCCTGTATATCTTTCTTCTTCTACAACAGTTCCATCAATGCAGGTGGCAATGAATCTAACTTTTTCCGGCACGATTGCGAGCATGTAATGTCGCAAGGCCACCTGCGGAACTGTAGATGTTGACGGAATGCGGAATGATCCTGCAATGGGTATGATGTTTTCATAAATCCATCGAGGCTCTGCCATAGTGTAGATTTTGCCAGATTTGTAATACTGATTGATGCCGCCGCTTTCAGGGCGTGGATCGAAAGACTGTTTGAAAATGGCATACAAATCAGCGACATCTGCATCTGAATATTCAGTAACAGCTCCAGCCGTTGGGATCAAATCAAATCCAAGTTGATAGGAAAGTTGAGAGAAATATCCATCAAATTCCACATCAATTTCATCTCGCTGCAAAGTGGCATAAGCAGCAAATTTTTGAGAAGCAGGATTGCCTGCCACTGTAATGGTGCCATCGTCAATAACAGAGACTGCGCCGCCCGCTGCTTCAATCTCGGACCAGAAATCTCCAGAAGGAGCACCATATTCATCTCTTTCGCGCAAATCTAAAGATGATGGAAACGAAACATCAACAAGCGGAGTCGATAAACGCGACGGAACATCGTTGTCCACTTTTACGGCTTGACACTGTTTATCTACTGCGCTAATGAACGTCTCATTAATGAAAGCACGCGAAGATGGGCCAAGCATTCCATAACAGATTTGATCTGGCCGACAGCGAGAACTTTCCCAAACAATGTGAAGATTTCCTACCCTGTCAACGGAAATTTTACTATTGCGATTTTCGCCATCGAAAGTTAGCTGCTTCCAGCCATACACTGCAAAATCAGAAGTTTCTGCGCCCATCTGGAAAGCATAGAAAAATAGCTGATAAACATTATTAACAGGAGCTTCAGTGACAATGTAAACATACGGATTGACTTCAGTTGAACCCAGGTGATTTGATGCAATTTGAGGATTGATTGTGGGAACTGCTAGACCGTCAATTTCGATTTGCGGTAATGGGCTAATGCTGTTGAGGCTGTCCGGACCATCGTATGTTTTCGGACAATAAGCCACAAAATGAAAACACGAGTCAATGTCGGCAGCAGTAA
>JACCDM011102985.1_pt1 | contig 10902 bp, 12 predicted proteins | sample 7445851 | NCBI WGS metagenome assembly JACCDM01 (sample SAMN15323438, study PRJNA562643) | freshwater metagenome | isolation source: river surface water | place: USA:Blue River Watershed | collected 2017-08-16
ATCCCCCTCATTTGGTCTATGGTGAGAATCCTCCTCAAAATGAACCCAAATCTGAGTGTGGCTGGGAGGTTCTAAGGTGGGCCTATGAAGATCTTCGTAAAAGTTTGGCAGCTAAAGAGTATGATGCCATCGTGGTTCTTTCGCCCCATTGGAGAACATATGTTGGAACTCATATCCTTGCAATTCCTGAAGCTAAATCTCTGAGTGTTGATCCGATTTTTCCCCATCTATTTAGATACAGTTATGATTTAAAAGTGGACGTCGAGCTTGCTGAAGCTTTTTATAGCGAAGCATTGAATCGAGGTCTTGATGTAAAGCTGATGAAAAATCCTGACTTTCGAATTGATTATGGAACAATTGTCAGTTGTCATTTAACACAGCCAGATTGGTCTAAGCCGATTGTCAGCATATCTTCTCAAGCGGCGTCTGCGTATTATGGAGTGGATAGAATGCAAGAGCTGATGATTGAGCTTGGTCATGCGACAAGAGCTGCGATTGAAAAATCGGGAAAGCGCGTTGTTCTGTTGGCGAGTCAAAGTTTATCGCATCGACATTTTACGAACGAAGCTCCTTTGCCGGAAGATATGAGTCATGAAAAGATTTATAATCATAATCAATACCTTTGGGATATGAAAATGATTGAACTTATTCGGAAGGGAAAAACAAGAGATATTATTCGTCTTCTTCCTGATTTTACTGAACAGGCAGTGAGTGAGTCGGATTCAGGTGCCTTGACTTGGATGTTAGCTGCTATGAATTTTCCTGATTTGCCTGGTAAGGTCTATGGTTATGGAACAGTTATTGGAACTGGAAATGCCATTGTAGAATGGGATTTGAGTCAAGAAGGAGATAAAAAACTTCGACCTCAAAATGAAACCCAAAGTGCAAGCAAAAAAAATAATTCTTCAGTCGGTTTTAAATTAGATTCAGAAGTTAAAAATAAAAATTTAGGTCATTTACAAGATGAAATGATGAGCGAATTCGCTCATCATAATTCGGCTACAAAAAAATAGGAGTAAGACTGTGATAAAAAAAGCCTACATATTGCCAGGACTTCCTCAGCCTCTCCTGACTCCATCAGCAAACTTGGGCTATGGTAAGTTGAGGGAGGCCTTTCTAAAAGTTTCTCAAGAAGTAGAATCTTTAAACCCAGATGTGCTTTTAATTTACTCGACGATGTGGCCAAGTATACTTGGACATCAAATTCAAGCGAGACCAGTTTGTGAATGGGTTCACGTTGATGAAGAGTTTCATGATCTCGGAAGTATCCCTTACAGAATGAAAATTGATTCAGAGTTAGCTCATGCGATCGTTGACGCAGGTCAAAGGCGAGGCTTAAAAATGAAGCCAGTGGATTATCACGGTTTTCCAATTGACACGGGAAGTGTTGTTGTAAATCAGCTGATTAATTCACGTGGTAACTTTTCCTCGGTTATTTTTTCATCGAATATTTACGCTGACCGTGCTGAGACAGTGGTATTAGCCAAGTCTGCGCTCGACGCTTTAAAGAAACAGAAAAAAACTGCTGTGGCGATTATAGTGTCTAGTTTATCGAATCGATTGCATTCTCGTTTTATCGATCCAAAAGATGACAAAATTCAATCTCTTAAAGATCAGGAGTGGAATTTAAAAATTCTTGAGTTTTTAGAGAAAGGACGACTAGAGGATGTTGCTCAGCTCTCCCGACAAATTCATAAAGAGGCCCGTGTTAAAAAAGTGAATAGCTTTAAGCCATTTTGGTGGTTATCAACAATGATGGGATCACATAATCGCTTTACGGGAGAGGTTTTAGCTTATGAACCTGTCTATGGAGTGGGTTGTGCTGTAGTTGGAATGACTCCGGCGTTGCAAAGTGCGCGAGATTTAGAATTTGATGAGGACAGCCCTGATTCTTATACTGGAGACCGAAATGTTCTAGCCGATATATCATCGATTTCTGATTTTTCATCCCAGACTTTGAATCCAGGTTTTGAAGAGGAAGATTTTTCATGAGTTTCAAAAAATCAAATCTAAATGAAAATAAAAATTCAAAAGTGATAAATGAAAAATCTCAGTTGCAAAAAGAGAAGGTAGTAATAAAATCCGAAAATTTTAATAAATACTCTCATGTTTATCCAAAAAGTCCTTTCGGAGAAAATATTGCGGGAATATCAACGGGTCGAGAGGGACAGTGGGTTCCACTGGTGGATTATCGTCGTCATGATGTCAGTGAAAATACGATTCATGGTGCGGTTTCATGGTATTCAGGAGATCGCTTGATTCATTCATTTGGCGGAAATGTTCTTTGTTATGGCCGTTCGGTCATGAAGCTTTTTTATATGAAAGTTTTTGCAAAAGAACTTCAATCAACAACGACCTGGGAACAAAAAGCGATCAGCGTATCATCTCATAACGGAGCTGCGGAACACATCGAAGCTGCACAAAATCTTTTGTCTGAGAGTGAGTGGGGGCTCATGCAAACTCCTTTGGATTTGCCATTGGTCCAATTTGGTCGTCAGGTCCGACGCCCTCGTCGTTGGTTCAACAATTCAAGTGGGCACCACGCGGCGATTTTAAAAGGCTGCAAACTAAAGGGGTGGGGGCGAGTTGGTTACACTTTGCCTACCCATGAGGTCTTTCAAAGTTACTCTCAACTCATAAAAAATTATTTAGGCCCACAATGGAAGCCATTGCGAGTGGCACGAGATGGGGATGGGTTACCAACTGTTTCTATGACTGTGAATGAATTAGCCCAATGTTATGCGGGTCTTGCTCGTGAGCGACATTCTGATTGGATATGGGAATCTATGGTTCGGCATCCAGATTTAGTGGGTGGATTTAATCGGCTTGATACGACCGTGATGAAGTCGGCAAAAGGAACTGTGATCGCGAAAGAAGGTGCCGATGGTCTATTAGGGATGGCTATAGATCACCCTGATTTTCCCGAGGGGCTTGGCGTTGTTATAAAAATTGCACATGGTTGGAATCCGCAAGCGACCTGGTATATCGCCAGAGGAATACTCGGAGTATTGGGGATCGAGTTGAGAAATCCTTATCCCTTGCGTAGGCAAAAAGCTTTTTTAGTACCGGGTATTGTTCCTGAAGCTTATTTGAGTCGATTGGAGCAAATACCAACATGGGATGAGTGGGATGCTGATCATGATCGTTGGTATATGGATGGTTTCTCAGATGTTGATCTTTTTACTGATGAAGAATTAGGTCGGTAGATCATTTTATAGGGGACTCAATTCAATAAATTTAAGTATCAAAAATGGTGAATTGATCTTTGATCAATTCAGAGAGGAAATGATTTATGAGTGGTATCGTCAATACTCAGAAGGCGCCTGAGCCGGTGGGGGCTTATCCTCATGCCAGAATCGCTAATGGATTTTTGTTTTTGTCTGGGGTCGGCCCGCGGAAACCAGGAACTGCAAAAATTCCAGGCGTAGTGCTGAGTGATAACGGTGAAATTCAAAGCTATGATATTGAGGCTCAAACGGAGTCAGTCATTGAAAACGTGAAAATAATTCTTGAGGCTGCTGGATCCTCATTTGATAAAATTGTGGATGTTCAGGTCTTTTTAACAAATATGAAGGCTGACTTTAAGAAATATAATGAAGTTTATGCTCGACATTTTGCTCAAATTCAGGCGACTCGCACAACCATCGAAATTAATGCTCTTCCAACACCCATCGCTGTTGAGTTCAAAGTCATTGCTCTTCCTTAGGAGGTAGGGTAAAGGCAGAGATCTATGATGACAGTTAATTTTGAACTACCCCTTGCCGTAAAAATTCGTAAAACGATGGTTGAAGCCATGGCTGAGTACCAAATGATTCAGGACGGAGACCGTATAATGGTCTGTTGTTCTGGTGGAAAGGATTCTTCGATCCTTTTAGCTTTGTTATCAGAAGTGAAGCGAAGAGCACCCTATCAGTTTGAGGTTGAGGCGGTTATGCTGGATCAAGGTCATCCTGGTTTTGATCCAAAAGCTTTTTCTCAATGGGTGACTGAAGGTTTGGGGCTTAAATTAACTGTGTTGTCCAAGGATACATACTCAATCGTTAAAGAAAAAATAACGGATGGAGTTTACTGTTCACTTTGTTCTCGTCTGCGACGAGGAATTCTTTATGATCATGCCTTCAATCAGGGCTTTACTAAAATGGCTTTAGGCCACCATCGAGACGATCTTTCTGAGACTTTGTTGATGAATCTTTTTTACACTGGAAAATTGGCGTCGATGCCTCCCAAGTTAAAGTCAGACGATGGACGAAATATTTTAATTCGGCCACTGAGCTTTGTAGCAGAAAAAGATTTAATAGAACTCGCCAATGAGTGGAATTTTCCAATTATTCCATGTAATTTGTGCGGATCCCAAGAGGGTATGAAGCGACAAAGAATTAAGAAGCTTATTTCTCAATTGGAGACTGAAATTCCTTTCTTGGGGAACTCGATGCTCAAAGCGATGAGCAACGTACGTGAGTCTCAGTTGATGGATAAAGAACTTTGGAATTTTTCTGACTTAAAGTCAGATCCACGTTTTGATGGTAGCGAGCTTCAATTTTGAGAAATCAAAGTTGCTCGCTATTCATTTATGAATGAATCGTCGAGCTGATCCTTAGAACCATCATAAAAACCGATTTAACAAAATCCCAAAGGGTAAATTTTCTGAAAAAATCAGACAAACGGCTGGAGAAGAGTCGTGGAACAGATGGGCCCACTTTCTGTTTCGATAATTAGAGAAGAACTCTGGAACTGATGAGCCGTAGAATCTTACGGAATGAATAATTTTGTCTGGCGGGGCGGAATTATTTCATCTTGTAACGATCTGTTTTATATACGGAGCTAGAAGGGACGCTACCTTTTAATCTTGCCTGTCACGAAACTTTTTTGATCGGCGGACACAGACCATCTCACATGCTGAAGGTCATTCGGTTTAGTTTTCATTTCAAAAATAGATCTTCTGACAAATTCATCTTCTAAGGTTTTTAGTGCGAGCTTGAATTCTTTGTATGTCTCGTCTGACATCGGAAGATAGCGGAGAATAAATACTTGATCTGAACTTTTGTTAAATTGGGTTACATCGCTTAACAATTGGGAAGACCATTCTCTGTACAACTTAGTTACGAACTTACCCTGTCCTGTCCAATTGACAGCCCTGATGGATGGAACCCTGACTCGATCGTTGGGAAGTAGTTTAATGAGCTTAAGGTCGTCAAGCTTTCGGGTTAATTTAAATGCTTCCAATTTGCCAATTTTGAGATGGTTCTGAATTTGTTCAATGGGAAGCCTCTCATACACTAGTAGCCAATAGACGTAGAACAAATTCAAATTTTTCAAAAACTCATTTTGCTGCTGCTCCGTAAAGTCCACGACCGAAGTACGGTGATCATCAACGACTTCATTTAATGAAATTCCCGCATACTGGCAGATCTGGGATAGACGTGTGATGGATATATCAGAACCCGAAAATATTTTTTTAATTCCAGATTCCGAAAGTCCAATTCCTTGCGCCAGTTCGCTGTAAGTAATGCCCTTTTCCTTAAGCTGAGCTTTTAGATTTCCTATAATAACTTCATACTGATTAAGTTCCTGCGTTTTGGTTTTCATGACTTGAAAAGTGCCCAAGTACGGTACTTTTGTCAAATTTATTGGAATATAAGTTCAAAGCGCGTATCTATTAAGTCATTTCGAGTGAGGGATTTTATGGATTTAAAGAATAATACAATTTTGATCACCGGAGGCTCGCGCGGGATTGGTTTGGAATTTGCCAAACAGTTTCTCTCATTAGGAAACAGGGTCATCATCATTGGGCGAGATTCAAATCGACTAAAGCAAGTGAAAGATCAGTTTCCAGAAATTCTTGTGCTTCAGCTGGATTTGAGCGATACCGACTTTATCCAAAAGTTGAAGGCAAATCCGCCCCCTCTATTTCGTGAAGTGAATATTTTGCTGAACAATGCTGGTATTGGCCGAAGAATAAATTTGAAGGCTCCGCCGATGGATTTGGATTTATTAGAAGAGGTTCAAGTCAATTTGAATGCGCCAATTCAATTAACCAACTTGTTGTTGCCGCAGCTCCTAGAAAAAAAGCAGGCCGCAATCGTCAATGTGACTTCTGCTTTAGCATTTTTGCCTCTTGCCATGGTTCCGATCTATTCTGCTACGAAAGCAGGGCTTCACTCGTTCACGCTTTCATTGCGAAAGCAATTACACAAGAGCACCGTCAGAGTCTTCGAAATTGCTCCTCCTACGACTGACACAGAGATGTTAAAGGGATTTGATGCGAACGATTTGAACGGAATCAAGCCGATGACCCCCAAAGAGGTGGTTCAGCAAAGTATCAAAAACATGATGCATGAAAAGCTTGAAACGTTCCCTGGCGCATCAAAAAAACTATATCTTATGAATCGTTTAGCGCCACATTTTATATTCAATCAATTAAACCGGAATTAACAATAAAAGGAATTTGTATGAAAAATATTTTAGGTCTTCTGGCTATTGCATTTTTGAGTCTGAATGCCTATGCAAACATCCCTCGAAAGATGAAATGCAGTGAAAAGCCTCGCAATGGGTATGAGAGTGCGAGGATCACATTTCACGCTCTGTAAACAGTCATCGGAACATCAAACGCTTCAGCCAAGTTTAAAATGGCATCAGCAGGCATCTTTCTTCCGTATTCCCAGTCACGGTAAGTTGATACCGGAACTTCTAAATATTATGCTGTTTATTTGAAGTTCATTTTTCTTTCCAATCGAAGTTGCCGAATTTTCTGTGCGAGCTTCATATGGACGCTCCTAGATCTGCTCCGTAAAGATTTTTCCTCTTCCACATCAAAGGATCTTTCAAGATGGCTCTTCCAACAGCAGCGAAATCAAGACGACCTTCCTGTAACATTCGGTCAATCGTGCTACCATTTTCAATTCCTCCTACACCAATAACAGGAACAGTTACCGCACGCTTGATTTGAGATGCATCTTCGACAAGATAGCCTTCTCCAATTCTTCCTTCGGGCCTTCTCCATCCTCCGATTCCAGAGGAAACATCTAGGAAGTCAGCACCTAAATTTTGCAGTCTCTGAGAAACTGAAAGCATATCGGCTTGTGTGAGACCTCCATTAAAATGATCCTTGCCTGGAATCCTCACACCTAGAATCTTGTGTGGAAGTACAGCTCTTATTTTATGAAAAATTTCAAGTAACATTCTGCTTCTGTTTACTAAACTCCCACCGTATTCGTCGTTTCTCTGGTTAGTCAGGGGTGATAACCATTGGTTAAGTCCATACCCATGCGCAGAATGAAGCTCAATAATGTCGTACTCAGACTTAGCGGCTCTAATGGCTGCGTCTACATACCAGTTCTGATAAGCTTCAATCTCATTCAAAGCTAATTCTACCGGTGTTTCTAAATCATTACCTTTAGTTGGTACAACTATAGAACTCGCCCCAAGAAGTGGCCGATCTGTCAAATCGCTTGAAGATTTTCCACCACCATGAACAAGTTGAATTCCAGCAAGACTGCCAGATTTTTTAATGATGGCGGTCAGCATGTGATGTCCAGGGATATGGCTGTCCGCTGTTAGGCCTAACTGATTCAGCTCACTTTGTCCCGATTTATGAACATAAGTGTATTCGACAAAAATAATACCCGCACTAGCCTGAGCAAGATTCTGGTAGTGAGTTAATGTGCGTGAATTCACAGTCCCTTGTAAATCGGCTGTTCCGGAAGCCATTGGAGGAATCACGACGCGATTTTGAGTCGTTAGCCCATTTTTAAAAGAATACTGTGCTAAGCGATTTAGGCTTTTGTTATTTAAATTCATCATATCAACCTCATTTACATGAACATCAATACCTCAACTATTAATCTTGAAAAAGAAACGTATTTAAAATATATGTTTCGATTATGGAAATATTTGAATTACGATACTTTTTAGCTGTCGCTCAAAATGAAAACGTCCACAGAGCATCTGAGAGCCTAAACGTGTCTCCAGGCTCTTTAAGTAAGGCTATTGCTCGCCTTGAAGACGAACTCGGCGTATCTCTTTTCTACAAACAAGGGCGAAACATCCGAATCACACCTGAAGGTTTAGCTCTTAAAAAACGAGCTGCTTTGATAGTACAACTCGAAGAAGATGCAAAAATTGAATTAGGCGGTCAAAAGGGAACACTAAACGTGGTCATTAGTGCCGAAGAAATACTTCACACTCACTTTGGAATTCAGCTAGCTGAAACTATTCAAAAATCCTATACCCATTCAAGATTTCAATTTTTAATTCGCTCTGAGAGTAAAGTCATACAGCAAGTACAAGATGGTGAGGCTCATTTTGGTATTGTAACTGGAGAAGTACCTCAAGGATTGAAAGCAAAAAACCTATCTAAAGTTGAATTTAAAACCTGCGGCTCAGCGAAGCATCCGCTCTTTAAAAAATTCTCTCAAGGTTCTAAAATTCCCGTAGAAGAAGTTTTGAAATTTCCTTTCATATCACCTGATTCTGCCATTTTAGGAAAAATATCAACTTCGGCGTCTTTAGATGGATGGCGTGATGATAAGTTCCCTCGACAAATTCGCTACCGTGCCTGCGGGCTTAAAATTATGGATAATCTTCTTCAGAAAGGATATGCTTTGGCCTATCTGCCAGACTACTACGTGAAGGAATTAGATCTCGTCAATTTGAATGTCACGGGATGTCCTTATAGTTGCCAGCAGTCCGTAAAGCTCATTTGCAAAGATCCAGACGCCCTCGGATGGATGAGTCGGGTCTGGGATATTATCTAAACTGGATCCAATAGCGAGCTTTTGAGAATCTCTTGAGTGAGTCTATTTACAGTGGATTTAATTTTACCTGGATTCACATCGACATTAGGCTGACGTGAAAGATCTATAATTTTTTGAAAACTTTCTGGAAACTGCGTAAGCATCGTAGGCAAGCTCGCTGGGATTTCATTCTCTGAAATTTTACAAAGTAATTCATCTAAAACAGCAATATGATTTTTAGAACTGTAGCTTGGCGGTTGTGCAAGATCATCAAGAATAACCCCGATTGTGTACGGCAATATCAAAGCCGAAATACTTGGCTTAGATGTCGATGTAAAATAGGAGGAAATGGCATTAAAAACCCTCTGTGCATTTTTCTTTAAAAGAGGCCAATGAGTTCCATCTAAGCCCGCAACATGGGCAACCAGATCATGAGTTCCCATTAAGGCTAATTTCCCTTGGCGAATAAGATCAGAAAACTTAAGGGCATCATTGTTTTCTATCTCCCAAAAGTTAGTCTGATAATATCCTTTTGAAGGATCGAACCCTCCAAATATTGAGTTAAATCCCCATGATTTTACAAGAACTAATTCAACGCCCTCTCGTTCAACTATTTTTTTAATGATTTCTGGAAAAATAAAAAGCGAGTGCAATGTTCCATCTTGATTCAAAGAAAGCGAAGGATGCACCACCTCGTAAAATCCCTTTGTTCTTAATTCCAAGCGTGAGGAGTTAGTGGAAAATACCCTCACTCCCACAAGCGCATTCCATTCAACTAATTCTGCCTTCAGGGATTCCAAACAAACAGGCTGTTTTGATTCAACATCAAATATAAAACGAGCCATCTCATCATTGACTGTGCCGACTTCTCGGAAAATACCATAACTTGCAATTTTTGAAGATAACTTAAGATCAACATCAAAAGAGGTGACTTCATTAAGTTTTTCAAACCGTCCTCGGAGGAGAGCAATCTCCTCCGAAGTAAATCGAATGATTTTCGGTTCCATCTTGTTAAACACCGAAAGAGGCGTAGATACTTTGGACATGAGAGCTGATTTCTTTATTTTCTAAAGAAACTGGACTCGCATTAAAACCACGGGCTTTGCATGCATTTGGAACTTCCAGCCAAGTGCTTTCAATAGACTTAAGTGAAGCAATATTCAGTTTTTCAATTTTTTGATCTGATGTTGTCGCATAAGAAACTTGGTTTGCTAACACAGGACTACTAACTGCCAAAAGATTTATGGCTCCAATTAAAGCGCGGACACTCTTTTTTTCAAACATACTTATCTCCTTGATGACTGCCACATAATTGTGGCTTTAAGAGAACTTGCCACTTCCACATTGAATAAAAAAGAAACGATACAGAAATATATGTTTCGGTTTTGGAAATAGATGGGTCTACATCAATAACGGGGGCAGTCAGGGAATCTGTTAGAATGTTTTTACTGGGACGAATTGTGGAAGAATCTGCACGAAGACCTTAAAGATAAGTTTAAGTAGATCATTTGCAGGTCAACAGGTTGTGATAAAAGAGATGGAATATGGCATCTGGGTAGTTAGTTTTATGGATTATGATTTAGGACACTTTGATGAACGAGTTACTGTAGTTGAACCTGTGGAAGACTCTTTTGGGTTTACAAAAGTGTAAAGCATGTCTCCGGTATGGACCATAAGTCTAAAAAATCGAATTAAGCTGAAGATAAGTTAAATGATAAAGTAATACGAGTTTGATTCGCCATTTTTTAAATGGCGGGGTGGACGGGACTCGAACCCGCGGCCTTCCGCGTGACAGGCGGACGTTATAACCAACTTAACTACCACCCCTTAATGAAGAATTACGTGAGTAATTTTAAATTAAAAGTCTGTTTGCGATGATTGTTTATCTGGTGATCAACAAATAAAGCGAACAAGTATTGATGTTTATAATAAAAAAACGGAATGAGATCAACTAAAAAGAAAAAATATTTGAAAATCTATAAAGGAGTTGAGCACTTGCAGCGAAAAAGTATTTTTGGACTATGAGGAGTTCTGTCTATTGCTATAATTTTTAACAAAATGTCAGAGGAGAAATTTATGAAACGTTTGTTCGGAATCGCAGTTGGTTTGTTAGCACTTAATAGCTTTGCAGAAACTCTCAATCTACAAGGCATGCATTGCGGAGGTTGTG
>JACCDM010918449.1_pt1 | contig 10898 bp, 11 predicted proteins | sample 7445851 | NCBI WGS metagenome assembly JACCDM01 (sample SAMN15323438, study PRJNA562643) | freshwater metagenome | isolation source: river surface water | place: USA:Blue River Watershed | collected 2017-08-16
AAAATTTTCTACCTTTATACCCCATAAGAATTCAACTTATTTCAACCCCTCCACCTCTTCTTATGGCTTCACAGACGAAATACATTTTTATCACCGGAGGAGTTACTTCTTCCTTAGGAAAAGGAATAATTGCCGCTTCTCTCGGCAAATTGCTTCAATCCAGAGGATTAAGCGTCACCATTCAGAAATTTGATCCTTACCTCAACATTGATCCAGGAACCCTGAATCCTTACGAGCATGGAGAGTGCTACGTGACAGAGGATGGTGCAGAAACAGACCTAGACCTTGGGCACTACGAACGCTTTTTGAACGTGGAGACTTCCCAAAGCAATAACATCACCACCGGAAGGATCTACAACAATGTAATCACCAAGGAGCGTAAAGGCGAATTCCTCGGCAAAACTGTTCAAGTGATCCCACACATCACGGATGAAATCAAAAGTAATTTTTACAAACTTGGTCAGGATGGAAAATACGATGTAGTCATCACCGAAATAGGAGGTTGTGTAGGAGATATTGAATCACTTCCATTTATTGAAGCCGTACGTCAAGCGCGTTGGGACCTTGGCCCAGGAAATTTTTTGGTAGTTCACCTGACCTTGATACCCTATTTAAAAGCCGCCAAGGAACTGAAGACCAAGCCCACCCAACATTCTGTCAAGCAACTCTTGGAGGCAGGTATTCAACCGGATGTTTTAGTTTGCCGAACCGAACATCCGCTTCCACAAGATGTCAAACGCAAATTAGCCCTCTTTTGCAACGTGCAACTTGATAGTGTCATCGAAGCCATGGACGCTGAATCCATCTACGATGTACCACTCCTCATGAAAAAAGAAAAGTTAGACGAGCGGGTATTAGCCAAACTCAACCTGAAGCCTAAATCCAAGTTGGATCTCAAGGACTGGAAAGACTTCCTAGGCCGATTAAAAAATCCAACCGCTGAAGTGACCATCGGATTGATTGGAAAATATGTATCGCTACCAGATGCATACAAGTCCATCATTGAATCTTTCACTCATGCGAGTGCAGCGGCTGAATGCAAGGTCAAATTAGTCCTCCTTTCTTCAGAAGAAATAAATAAAGACAACTATACTTCCAAGTTAAAGTCTTTGGATGGAATTTTAGTGGCTCCAGGATTTGGAGAACGAGGATTTGAAGGGAAGGTAATGACGGTCAAATATGCCCGAGAAAACAAGATCCCTTTCTTTGGAATATGTTTAGGCATGCAAGTGGCTGTAATCGAGTTTGCAAGAAATGTACTCGGTCTTGGACAGGCCAACTCCACAGAAATGGACCCTGCTACCCCGCATCCTGTGATTGCCTTGATGGAAGAGCAAAAGAAAATTGACCAAATGGGCGGAACTATGCGACTAGGTTCGTATGCTTGTGATCTCAAAAAAGGCAGCAAAGCAGCATTAGCCTATAGTAAAACTAAAATTCAAGAAAGACACAGGCACAGGTATGAATTTAACAATACCTACCTAGAGCAACTTGAAGCAAAAGGCATGCTTGCTTCCGGTAAGAACCCAGAAACAGGTTTGGTCGAAATTATTGAACTCAAAAATCACCCTTGGTTTGTGGGCGTACAATTTCATCCCGAATACAAAAGTACCGTTTTGAAACCACAGCCTCTGTTTGTAGATTTCATACAAGCAGCACTCGATAAAAAAAATAATAAATAACTGAAGCCCTGCTCCAGTTTTAGCTAACTACCATGGATAAAAATCAAGCAACAGGTTTGATCCTTTTTGCAGCCGTCATCCTCACCTACTCGCTGTTTTTTGCAAGTAGCCCAGAAGTTCCCCCTGCAGAAACCTCCCCTGCTACCACAACAGCAAGCAAGGAGACTCCTCAAACTACCTCAACTTCAACAGCAGCGTTACTTCCAGATAGCCTACTCAACCTAGAACGCCAAGCAAAGTTCGGTGAACTAGCCACTTGGACCTTAGGTGAAGAAAAAGAGGTGATACTCGAAAACGATGTAGTCAAAATTATTCTGTCCAACAAGGGAGGAAGTATCCAAGAAGTGCTTCTCAAAAATTATGTCAGTTGGAAAAAAGAGCCCTTATTCCTTTTGGATAGCGCTCAAACAAGCCTCAACTACACTCTAGATACCCGGCTTGGACCAATCAACTTGAACGAACTTTATTTCGTGCCTGCACTAAGTACGGAAGAGGTAGCTGGCATCAAACAGCAAACGGTAACCTTTACTGCAAGCAGTCCTTCCGGTCAGTTGATTCAAAAATACACCTTGAAAGAAGGAGATTATGCCTTGGCCAAACACTTTGAAATCCAAGGCCTAGAAGGTATCGTCACTGCAAAAGCGCTCAAAATTGACTGGAAAGATGAAATTAAATCCCAGGAGAAAGACCTAGCAGAATCCAGAAGGAAAACACAGGTAAATTATTACCTCGCAGAGGGAAGCTATGAAAATCTTGGGCTTAGCGATGACCCGGAAGAAGCAAAAGTGGCTGAGCCCGTGAAGTGGGTTAGTTTCTCCCAACGATTCTTTACCTCAGGAATTATAGCAGATTCGGTATTCCAAGAGGTAAATTTGAGCCAAAGCACCCCTGCCGACACCTCCTTGGTGCGGTCGATGAGTGCGTCCCTTTCATTACCGATCCTAAAGGGACAAGCAAACCTCACCTATTATTTTGGTCCAGATCAATACAAGACCCTGAAAGCTGTGACACCTGGTTTTGAGGAAAACGTAGACATGGGCTACTTTTTCGTCAGTTGGGTAAACAAATACATAGTTGTTCACTTGTTCGAATTCCTAGAGAAATACTTCGATAGCTACGGAATCATCATCATCTTGATCGTGCTTTTGATCAAACTTGCCTTATCTCCCTTGACCTACAAGTCCTACATTGGTATGGCCAAGATGCGGGTAATCAAGCCAGAAATTGATGAATTAAAAGAGAAATACGGAGAAGATCCTACCAAAATGCAGCAGGAGCAAATGAAGCTCTTCTCTCAGCTTGGGGTAAGCCCACTTTCGGGTTGCCTACCCTTGTTGTTGCAGATGCCTTTCCTATTTGCCATGTTCTTTTTCTTTCCCAATGCCATCGAAATGAGACAAGAATCCTTCTGGTGGGCAGAGGATCTTTCTACCTACGATGAATTCATTAAACTTCCGTTCACCATTCCTTTCTATGGGGCGCACGTCAGTTTATTCACCTTACTCATGACTATCTCGCAGGTGCTCTATGCGCATTTCAACAACCAGTTGACCACGGCCACTGGACCTATGAAGAACCTGGGTTACATCATGCCAGTGATGTTTATGTTTGTACTGAACTCTTACCCTGCAGGCCTAAGCTTCTACTATTTTGTATCCAACATCTTCACATTTGGCCAGCAAGCCTTGATCAAACTCTTTGTGGACGATGCGAAAATCCGTCAAAAAGTAGAGGAGAATAAGTTGAAAAACGTGGATAAAAAGAAATCTAAATTTCAACAACGTCTCGAGGACGCCATGAAAATGGCAGAGGCCAACAAGAAAAAATAAGGAAAATGGAGCTGGAACAGGCTCCATTTTTTTTAGCCACCAATTTTAAGCAGTTCAAAACCAGTTGCACGAAGTCTGAATGATTGCTTATACTTTTTTAACAAAAGTCCTTGCCAAAAAAAGTAGGTTCCTGCCAAAAATTGGACCTGAATTTGCTTAATATTGACTTCTAAATTCTGGTCATACAACCCATGGGAAAAATTATTGCCGTTGCGAACCAAAAAGGTGGAGTTGGAAAAACTACCACAGCAATGAATTTGGCCGCTAGTCTCGCTGTTTTGGAATTCAAAACACTGGTGATCGATGCCGACCCACAAGCCAATACTACTTCAGGTCTTGGTCAAGATCCAAAAGCTGTGGAAGCCAGCATTTACGAATGTATGGTGGATGGAATAGACATTCAATCCATTATCGTAAAGACCAATTTGGAGCATTTATTCCTTGTGCCCTCCCATATTGACCTGGTGGGTGCTGAGGTAGAAATGATCAACATGGAGAACCGAGAAGAGAAAATGAAGGAAGTAATTGCCTCCGTAAAGGACCAATACGACTTCATCATCATCGATTGCTCTCCGTCCTTAGGTTTGATTACCATCAATGCCCTCACTGCCGCTAACTCTGTGATTATCCCAGTTCAATGCGAGTATTTTGCATTGGAGGGATTGGGTAAACTGTTAAATACCATTAAAATCATTCAAACCCGATTGAACCCAGATCTTGGGATTGAAGGGATTTTATTGACCATGTACGATGTTCGACTTCGCCTTTCCAATCAGGTAGTAGAAGAAGTTCGAGTCCACTTTAAATCCATGGTATTCGATACCATCATTCCACGGAATGTCCGTCTCTCAGAGTCTCCTAGTTTTGGCCTCCCTGTAATTTCATTTGATGCAGACGGAAAAGGAGCCATTGCCTACTTGAATTTGGCAGGAGAAATCGTCCAACGAAATGGACTTCAAAAAGCAACGAATTGATCATGTCTGATTCAAAATCACCGAAGAAAAACGCTTTAGGAAGAGGCTTAGGGGCCCTTTTGGAAGATAGCCCTGCCAAAGGCAAGGGTCAAGAAATTTTACCTGAGGGTCAAAAAGCAGGGATTTTTGAAATTTCGCTCGCTGAAATTCAAGTCAATCCCTTTCAGCCTCGAATCCATTTTGATAAGGAAGCCCTAAAGGACCTATCGGATTCGATCAAAGTACAAGGTATTATTCAGCCGATTACGGTACGAAAATTGGCTCCGAATGAGTACCAATTGATCTCGGGTGAACGAAGATTTCAAGCCTCCAAACTAGCAGGGCTTACCCGAATTCCAGCCTATGTTCGCACCGCCAATGACCAACAAATGTTGGAAATGGCTTTAATTGAAAATATTCAGCGTGAAAATCTCAATGCACTTGAAATTGCACAATCCTACCAAAGACTGCTCGTGGAGTGCAATCTCAAGCAAGAGGAATTGGGTGATCGCGTAGGAAAAAATAGAACTACTGTCAATAATTACCTCCGCCTACTCAAGCTCCCTCCAAGCATTCAAGCCGCCATCCGTGACAATCAGTTGTCCATGGGCCATGCTCGCGCTTTGATCAATATTGAGAATGTGGATAAGCAACTTGCACTCTTCAAAAAAATCGTTGCTGAAGAATTGAGTGTTCGCCAGGTAGAAGCCTTAGTCAAAGCTCTCAATGACGGAAAACCCGAAAAGCAGAACAGCAGTCCTGGACTAAACCCAGTTCGAAAGTACGAATTGACAAAAATTCAACAACGGCTTGCAAGTCATTTTGGAACTAAAGTTGCACTGAAGGCAGACCAAAAAAATAAAGGAGAAATTAAAATTCCTTTTTCCTCTGCCTCCGATCTCAACCGCATTCTTGAAATCTTAGAAATCATCTAATTGCAATGGCGCATTCCTGCCCTACTCCCTCAACTAAAAGGCTTCTTTGGAGCCTGTTGCTGGCAGTTTGCTGGTTAGGAATAGCCACAAGTCCGGTCCTAGGGCAAACGGATTCCTTAAAACTCGAAAAAAAAGAAGGTAAAGAACTCTCCCTTCTCCAGAAAGATCCCAAGAAGGCGACACTACTCTCTGCAGTCCTTCCCGGTGCGGGGCAAGTGTACAATGGCAAAAGTTGGAAAGTGCCCATCTTGTATGCCGGCATACTCACCGACCTCTACTTCATCAATTACAATCACCGGAGATACGAAAGTTTCCGTGACGCGCTTTTTGCTTTGGACAAAAAAGAACCCAATCAATTTCCTTCCCTAAATCGTGCTGCCCTCGTGCGAAATGTGGACTATTGGAGACAAAATAGAGACCTGACTGTACTCCTTTTGCTTGGAATCTACGCGCTCAACTTGGTCGATGCCAACGTGGATGCGCACCTTTCTGGATTTGATATTTCGGAGGATTTGGCCTTGCAGGTAGCACCGCAGCTTGGCACAGTTTCTGCATCCAATTCCATGGGGGTTTCACTTACACTTCGATTTAAGTAATGAATATCGTACTACTCGGCTACGGCAAAATGGGAAAACTGATCGGGGAATTAGCCCTCGAAAGAGGACACCATATTGTAGCCAAGATTGATCAGGACAATCAAGAGATTCGTAATGCCTTAGATCCTAAAAACATCGATGTAGCGATCGAGTTTAGCCAGCCAGAGGCTGCAATCGACAACATTCGATGGGCAATTACCCAAGGCATTCCCATCCTATCTGGAACTACAGGCTGGCTAGCGCGCATGCCCGAAATCGAAGCACTGACTCACCTACACCAAGGCACCTTCTTTTATGCCTCAAATTTCAGCATCGGTGTCAATGTGTTTTTTAAAGTGAATGAATTGCTCGCCCAATTGATGAATGAAACGAGCGGCTACCAAGTGGCTGTTGAAGAAATTCACCATACTGCAAAAAAGGATGCCCCGTCTGGCACAGCCATCACCTTAGCCGAAGGCATTCTCAAGCATTACAACCAACTCAAAACTTGGAATTTGGTAGGAGAAACCCCCAAAAACCCAAGTTCATTGCCGATTACTTCCAAACGAATCGATCCTGCACCGGGTACGCACCATATTCGCTACACCTCTGCCATTGATGACCTAGAAATCATTCACACCGCGCACAGCAGGCAAGGGTTTGCCTTAGGTGCCCTTCAAGTAGCCGAGTGGATTTTGGGAAAAAAAGGAGTACTTTCGATGGACGATTACCTATCTTTTTAAGACAATTGTTACCTAATGAGCAAAACTAAACCAAAAAAATCAGCCTTTCGTGAGTGGATCGATGCGCTGGTATTTGCTGTAGTAGCAGCCTCCCTAATCCGATGGCTCCTACTCGAACCCTTTACTATTCCTACTGCTTCCATGGAAAAAACCCTGCTTGTTGGGGACTTCCTTTTTGTAAGTAAAATGCATTACGGAACGAGAATTCCGAAGACCCCCTTGCAGGTTCCACTCACCCATCAGAAAATCTGGGGTACAGACATCTCTTCCTATTCAGACTTGATTCAACTTCCCTACTACCGATTGCCTGGATTTACCTCCGTGCAACGGAATGATGTAGTGGTATTTAACTATCCCGTGGAGTTCGATTTTCCAAATGACCTGAAAACGAATTACATCAAACGAGCCGTTGCAGTTCCTGGAGATGAAATCGAGGTTCGAGAAGGAGAACTTTTTGTCAATCAACAAGCATCCCCAAAGCCTGAGGAAATGCAATATTCCTATGAAATCACAACGAACAGAAGTCTAACGGCGGATTTTTTGAAGGATTTCGGAATCAATCAGGAGAGTTATTATGCTGCCCCAGATGGCAGTCGCTACCTAGTTTGGACTACCGATGCCAACATCGAAAAACTTAAATCCTCTCCGGTGATCACTTCGGTTACCAAATCTTTACAACCCAAAGGGCAAGCGGAGTCTGGAATTTTTCCAAACGGCTCCAACTTGACATGGAATAGAGATAATTACGGACCCTTACTAGTTCCTGGTGAGGATCAGACCCTAGAAATGACCCCTGACAATGTAATGAAGTATGCCTTTACTATTGAAAAATACGAGGGTCACGAAAAGGTGGAGGTAAAGGAGGGTGCCTTATACATCGATGGAAAAAAGGTGGACCGCTATACCTTCAAACAGAATTATTACTTTATGATGGGAGACAATAGACATGATTCTTTGGATTCCCGCTATTGGGGCTTCGTACCCGAAGATCACGTAGTAGGCAAAGCCTGGTTCTTGTGGCTTTCCCTAGATAAGTTTGAATCCATGTTTTCCAAAATACGCTGGAATAGATTCTTCAAAGGAATCTCCTAATCTTGAGGCCCCGCATCTGCGGGGCTTTTTTTTACCAGTTGATTGGGGTTTGACCTGTTGATTCCAAGTAATTGTTGGCCTTTGAAAAATGCTTGCATCCCCAAAATCCCCGATGCGCTGCAAGGGGGCTGGGATGAGGTGCTTTAAGAATGAAATGCTTCTTGGAATCGATGAGTTCTTCTTTTTTCTGCGCATAAGCGCCCCATAGAAGAAAAACCACTCCTTCCCGCTCCCGACTTATCGACTGAATAACCGCGTCTGTGAGGATTTCCCAACCCTGATTTTGGTGAGATCCGGCTGAATTCGCTCGTACAGTGAGGGTTGCATTCAACAAAAATACTCCTTGGGCTGCCCATCTGCTAAGATCACCGTTAGGCGGCATGGGAATCCCTAGGTCTGTTTTCAACTCTTTAAAAATATTCAACAAACTTGGTGGAAATGGCAGGCCTGGAGCCACAGAGAAAGCAAGTCCGTTGGCCTGGCCTTCCCCATGGTAGGGGTCCTGACCCAAAATCACCACCTTGACATTGGGCAATGGGCAGTGCCAAAAAGCAGAAAATAGTTGCTTGCCAGGAGGAAAGACCTGATGCTGCTTGTACTCTTGCTTTACAAATTCAGCAAGTTTCAGAAATGAATCACTTTGGAAAATCGGACTTAAGACAGCTTTCCAGGAGGGCTCGAGGACAACATCCATGGCGTCGGGGTTGGTTTGAGAAGTAGAAATTCTAACTTAGTGGTTCAATCGGCAATACCATGGTCTCAGCGATTACCAAAGGAATTCAAGTGAGTGTTGAAACTACCTATCAGCCGGATTTTTCAAATCCGCAGCAGCACCATTATGTATTCACCTACAAGATACGCATAGAAAACAAAAGCAATCACACGGTACAATTGTTGCGTCGACTGTGGGAAATTTTTGATGCTGCTGAAAACCGAAAAATCATTGAAGGCGATGGAGTAGTTGGCCAGCAACCAATTTTGGAACCTGGCGAATCCCATACCTATGTATCGGGGTGCAATTTGAAATCAGGAATGGGGAAAATGCGCGGAACTTTTACACTTGAAAAGCTGAAAGATGGCCAATTGTGGGAGGTGGTCATTCCAGAGTTCCAATTGATTGCTACGCTCTTTCAAAATTAATGCGCGGAAAAAAACGGAACACCACTTTTGCCTATTTAAAGCATTGGCTTTTAAAGGAGGATCAGTACAGCCAACAGTCTCCCTTTATCTATTCAGTATACCAAGGCGCTCTCGATTTCCTTAAGAAAGAAACCCCATCAGCGAGCAAGGAGGAAAAGGTAGCCTTACTCATTGCCTATTTTTGCCAACTAACCGATGCCAATCAGGTGCTAGAGTTGGGAACGGGAAATGAAACTAAAACTAGGCTTCTAAATCAAGTCACCAAAGGACAAGTATACCGCATTTCAGAACCAGCAGCTTTATCCCAAGGAATGGAAGTATTTCAACAGTCAATTTTAGAACTCCCAGCACTCGACTTTGTCCTCATCCATTCCCATTTTTCACCAGCCTTAATGCCGGAACTAGAGGCGCTTTTCTTATCTAGGATGCATGCTCAGGGACTTCTTTTGCTAGAAGGTATTCATCAGCACAAGGAGATGAATGCCACTTGGCAAGGAATTCAAGCGGACACTCGAATCCGGCTTACCCTAGATTTTTTTGATTTTGGAGTTGCTTTTTTATCCTATTCTGGACCAAAAAGCAAATTGTACCTATCCTATTGATCCAAATTAGCCAGGCAATTAGGAATGAGCAACACAGTCCTAGGAACCAGGGGAAATAAACTTTCTTTGCACTTGTCAATAATTGGCAAAGATATTGATAAAGAGATGGTAAGAATTTTGATAAGCCAGAATCGAGAAAAGTTACTTGACGAGAAACTGGCTAGTTAGAGATTCAGCATAATTCCTTTGTACCATGGACCAACTGAGCAAAAACCAACCCCCACAAAAATCCGAACAGGGGAAGAACCTTATTTTAGTGGTCTTGGTGCTTCTAGTGCTTATCAGCGGTGCAAAATTGTATCTGGATCACCTGGAAAAAAACAAGCAAACGGAAGAAATTACTGGATTAACAGCGGAAAATAAAGTGCTGAGCACCAGGCTGGATTCAGTAGAAATGGAATTGCAACTTCGTATACAAGAATTGGAAAAACTTGGAGCCAATGTCACCGAACTACGGTTTCTCCAGGACCAATTGCTTCAAGAAAAAAAATCAAATACACAGCGTAGTGCACGAGAAATTGCTGCCTTAAATCAGCGAATCAACGACCTAACTAGGCTCCTAGTCGAAAAAGACAAGGAGATTACCGCGATGCAAGAACGGTACCAGGCACTTTCTTCTGAGAATGAAGCGTTGAAAAGCAGTCAATCCGAAATGGAGAAAGAGGTAGCCACGATCAACCTTCAAAAGCAAGAATTGGCCGGCAAAGTAGCGGAAGCTGCTAAATTCAAACTCGCTGCAATTCGGATCTCTGGTATCAATTCACGAGGGAAAGAATTGGATGCTGGCAAAGCATTTAAAAAGAAACAACTCAAAGGAATACAGGTGGTGGTCAAACTGGCGGATAATGCCGTAGCAGAAAAAGGAAGCCGAATGGCCTACCTTCAGGTGATTGGACCGAATAAACTCCCTCTATTTGACTTAGCAAAAGGATCAGGGACCTATAACTGGTCAGGAGAAGACGAATTTTTCACCTCCAAGCAAGAGTTTTGGTTTGACAAGAATGAACAAACACTTGTATTTTTTTACGAAAAGGGCAGCGAATTTAGTGTGGGCACCCACGAGATTAAGTTGTACATCGAAAAGCAATACCTAGGGAGCAGCAGTTTTGTGATCAACTAGGGAAAGGGCAGTCCCCTTTATTTTTGATTAATCAGGCTAGAATTTAGCGAATTGTTTGGAGGGTAGCAGGTTTTCTACTACTTTTGCGGTCTATTTATTCAAATTCCAACAAACACATTAAAAAATGTTCCAAAGAAGTTACGAGACGGTATTCATTTTAACTCCCGTTTTATCTGATGTTCAGATGAAGGATACTGTCGACAAGTTTGTGAACTTGTTAAAAGAAG
>JACCDM010541957.1_pt1 | contig 10891 bp, 8 predicted proteins | sample 7445851 | NCBI WGS metagenome assembly JACCDM01 (sample SAMN15323438, study PRJNA562643) | freshwater metagenome | isolation source: river surface water | place: USA:Blue River Watershed | collected 2017-08-16
ACCTGCAAAACCATCTTTTGCTACCCTACCCCTTCCCGGTATTTTGCCTGCTCTGATGGATGAGAATGGCAACCTGATTCAAGGAAACTCGGTTTCTGGCAACTTATGCATTGCCAAACCCTGGCCCGGTATGATTCGCACGACTTACGGGGATCATCAACGTTGCATTGATACCTATTTTTCAGCGTATCAGGGATATTATTTTACCGGCGATGGTTGTCTCAGAGATGAAAATGGATTTTACAGAATCACCGGTCGTGTAGATGATGTGCTCAATGTCAGTGGACACCGAATAGGCACCGCTGAGGTGGAAAACGCCATCAATATGAATCCTCAGGTAGTAGAAAGTGCTGTTGTGGGTTATCCGCACGACATAAAAGGACAAGGAATTTATGCCTACGTTATTCTCAACGGCGAAGTTCCAGATGAAGCAGCTGCTGCAACTTTGAGGGTGCAAATTCTAGGTACAGTAACCCAAGTTATTGGTCCTATTGCAAAGCCTGATCAAATTCAATTTGTAACCGGACTTCCTAAGACTAGAAGTGGAAAAATCATGCGTAGAATCTTAAGGAAAATAGCCGAAGGGGAATTGCAAAACCTTGGAGACACCACCACATTGTTAGATCCTTTAATTGTAGATTCAATCATTAAAGGTAAATTGTGAATTAATTATTACCGCTAAATTATTATTCTTTAAATTCGCAAAATGGAGAATTTATTGAAAGACGCTCAACTTCTAAGTGCCATAAATTATGCAAATTGGGCGTTAGGCCTGGCTTTACTGATTATTTACACCCTTATTTTTCAAGTATTATTTAGAAAATTTGCATTGGTTGCATCCAATAGAGATGTATTTGCATCAAATTTCATGTTTTTTGCTGTAGCCATTTATTTAATTATCACCACAATCAAATCTTCTTTGGCTCTTTCTTTGGGATTGGTTGGCGCTCTATCAATTATTCGTTTCAGAACAGCAATAAAAGAACCCGAACAAATTATTTTCTTGTTGGCACTGACAGCCATAGCAATTTCATTAGCCGCCGAGCAATACATTGTAAGCACCATTTCGGTATTGGTATTCAGCATCATTTCAGCCACCCGTAATAAATTTCTATCCTCCAAGAACAGATTGCATAATGATTTCCTGATGATCACATTCAATGAAAATGATCATCAAAAAGCCCAAAATTGCATTCAAAATTTGAGCAATTTGGAGGAGATTTCGAGCATCCATAATTACGACTTTAACGGCGATAATCTGTATAGAATTTTATTTAAACTTGACAATTCCAACCTCGAAATTGTACCTAAAATACATTCCACATTCCTGAATAATCAGATTTCTGAACCTAATATTCGTATCTCTGGCGGCAACGCATAATCTTTCCTGAATTGATAACAAAACATCCGGCCAAGAAAATCACTTTTTGGAAGATTGCAGCATTAATCATGCTGGGATTGGGTTTGCTTGAAATTTTCAGTTACTCAAAATACCACATTCACCTGCCTAAACTCATTCAATTAGGTGTAGACTTTGATATCCGACATAAAGGATGGGAACTTAATAACTATTCCGAAGAAAACATAGAAAACCCTTATGATGTAAAAGACACCATTAAAGTTGAGATGGCTCAGGTTGATTTTGCCTCAATGAATGACGAATGGTTAAAATTTTACAAAAACAAACACCGATTAGATGGTTCTCCTTGGGTAGAAAAAAAAGGCAAATATCGGGCTAAGGTGAAACATCTAAACGGCGACCATAAATGGCACAAGGCTAAAATTTCTATGGTGGGAATGTGGACCGACCACCACCCAAACCTTCAGCGATTTTCAATGAAACTCAAGCTGTCAGGAGACAACCGAATCTTTGGAAGTAAAGCCGTGAACTTAATTCTTCCCGAAACTAGAAGTATCATTATAGACCCACTAGCGAATCAGCTGTATAAAACCCTGTTTAATGGCATGGCCCTGCAGTATAATCCCGTTATTGTTCAATTTCGCAAAAATCAACCTGTATTAATGCTACGTGAGGAGAATTTTGATAAATTCCTCATTGAGCGGAACAGAAAACGTGAAAGCGTCATTTTCGAAAAAGGTTTTGCTGGTGGACTAAAACATCTTCCTGGTTATGAAAAAGAATCCCCACAGGGCGATTTTAATTATGAATTTCCTGATTCTGCTAGACAAGCTGTCCTAAAAAATACGTTGTGGAGACATTTCAACCATCCAACTGACACATTGTTTGAAATGGTTGACAAGGAAAAATTCCTAGGTATGTTGTCCATTGGAATTTTCTTCAAAAGTTGGCACCACCTAGTAGATATTAACCTTCATTGGTATTACAATCCCGTCAATCACAAATTAGAACCTCTAATTCGAGAGGTAGGAATGTATCCAGAATTTGGTTTTAAAACTGAAATTAAATCAGCCACTGACCGCATAAAACACTACCAGTTTCAATTTGATTATTTTCACAAAGAGATTGCCCACGGACTACCAAATTTCATTCATTCGTATACCCAATATCTCAAAAAAACGGACCCCCAATTTTTACACAAATTAGATCTGAACGTATTGAAAGTGGCCTTAGCAGTGCAACAAAAAATCACTAAATATCCCTATCAAAAGCCATTTGAATTGTTGCCCGCCCGTTTTCAACAGGCCCAAAAAGGTATTTTAGATGTACTGAAAATGAGGTATACTGAGCTACTAAAAGTACCATCTCAAAATTACAGAGAAGAATCTCATTCAAATTCAAAAAACATCATTCGCTGGAAAAACAAAGTTGTTTTAAATAAAGATGGGTTCACATTGCATGAAAATCAAACGCTCATCATTGAGCCGGGCACTAAAATTTTACTTTCGGGCAAAAACTGTGTGGTAAAACTCAATGGGAATACTCAAGGAATTGGCACTTCAAACCAACCTATAGTTTGGCTGGTACATCCTGAAACTAGAGGCAGTTTATTCATTGAAAATAAAGGAAAACTTCAACTTTCTCATTGTGTTTTTGATGGGTTTTCGAGCTTGTCTGACGGAATTTGGTCTACTCCAGCGGGAATTACTATACACGAATCTCACGAGGCACAATTTCTCTTCTGCAAATTCAAAAACAACCGAAAAGGTGACGATATGCTGAATCTCTTTGGTTGTAACAACTTTTACATGTGGAAATGCTCTTTTGAGAATGTACTTTCTGATGCCTTTGATTCAGACTTTTCATCTGGCGTGGTAAATCAATGCACATTCCAACATATAGGAAACGACGGAGTGGACGGATCTGGCAGTAATTTAACAGTCATGAACTCCATGTTCAAATTTGTTCAAGACAAAGCAATATCTTCAGGTGAAAAAAGCCAATTCTTTGCTCACCACAACACCATAGATTCTTGCGCTATTGGCTTTGTATCTAAAGATTTAAGTCTGTTAAACGAATCCCACAATACGCTCAGAAACAACCAACTCGATTACGCCGCATTTGTTAAAAAACCAGAATATGGCCCTGCAAGCATTGTGTCAGACAAAGATCTTAACAACTATAAATACCTATTTCAACGCAAATCAATCATAAAACACCGAGCTAAAAAAACAGTCATGATTAAAGACGTTGAATCAAAACTTTACGGAAATGAATTCGGCAGAGCAACCAAAAAATAAATCCGATTATAGATTCGAAAAAAAGTTCATTGCTTCCATCAATGATCTGATGTATATAGAAAATTATATCCAAAGTAAAGGGGCTTCTCCAATCTATCAACCTCGTTGGATCAATAATATTTATACAGACTATGACGACATGCGCAGTCTGCAAGAAAATATTGACGGCCTTTCAGACCGTGTAAAAACTCGTTTTAGATGGTACGGCGATACTTTTGGTGATATCCAAATCAATGCTGAACAAAAGATAAAATCTGACGACGTCAATCGTAAAAATTCCATCAAATTAGACTCATTTAACTTTAATTCCTACAAGGAAGTAAACACCTTGTTTAGTGAAATTTCAGAACGACTACTTCATTTGGATCAAAACGGTATTTTTTGGAACATCACCCAACAACACCCCACCCTCATCAATAGATATCACAGATCTTATTATATGAGCATCGACAATCAAGTTAGAATTACCATTGATTCGAATTTACATTACTACAACTGCCAATTTGAAACCGTTGCTCAACAAGAGCAAATCATCATTGAGCTCAAAAGTCCAAGTGAAAACCTCATTAGCGGTGATTTTCTTCCACTTCAATTGAATAAATCTTCTAAATACGTTGAGGGCATGTTAAGCACAGACCCCGTGTTTATTTGGTAGTTTAGAAAATTCATTTCCAACTAATTTCTTTCTTGAAATTCCCCTAACATATTTTTGTAAATAGTTAGAGGGCTACCATTGATTTATTTTATAAATAAATTATTAATTCTATTTATATTTTTCTACATCAATCTTTTTGTAAATTTGAGTCGGCCTGTTGAACTAAACAGATAACCCACTTGTTAAAAATTAAACAATACATTATAACATCATGTCAGGACACGGATCAAACACAGAAGGAAAATGCCCATTTACAGGGGCAGTTGCATCTAATGCAGCAGGGAAAGGCACTAAAAACCGTGATTGGTGGCCCAATCAGCTCCCATTAAATATTCTTCGTCAGCATTCGAACAAGTCGAATCCAATGGACGAAAGCTTCAACTACCGTCAAGAATTTGCTTCTTTGAATTTGGCTGAGGTTAAAGCTGATATTGAAAAGGTAATGACCGATTCTAAAGATTGGTGGCCTGCTGATTTCGGTCATTATGGTCCGTTCTTTATACGTATGTCGTGGCACTCTGCAGGAACCTACAGAACCGGAGACGGTCGAGGTGGCGCAGGTAGCGGAACTCAGCGCTTTGCTCCTTTAAACAGCTGGCCCGACAATACCAACCTTGATAAAGCACGATTACTCCTTTGGCCCATCAAACAGAAATACGGAAAGAAATTGTCTTGGGCTGACCTTATGATTCTCGCGGGTAACGTAGCCCTAGAATCTATGGGATTCAAAACTTTTGGTTTTGGTGGCGGACGTGAAGACGTTTGGGAGCCGGAAGAAGATATCTACTGGGGTAACGAGCACGAATGGCTCGCTGACAAGCGTTATTCGGGTGATCGCGACTTAGAAAATCCTTTGGCAGCAGTTCAAATGGGACTTATTTACGTGAACCCAGAAGGACCTAACGCAAATCCAGACCCCATCGCTTCTGCACGCGACATACGCGAAACATTCGCGAGAATGGCCATGAATGACGAAGAAACTGTGGCGTTAATTGCCGGTGGACACACCTTCGGTAAAACTCACGGCGCTGGTGATCCTAGCAAATACGTGGGTCCTGAACCAGCAGGTGCACCTATTGAAGAACAAGGTCTAGGTTGGAGAAACACCATGGGTACAGGTCACGGCGAAAACACCATCACTTCAGGTCTTGAGGGAACATGGACTACCACACCAACCAAATGGAGTAACAATTACTTCGAAAACCTATTCTCATATGAGTGGGAATTATTTAAAAGCCCTGCCGGTGCTCACCAATGGAGACCTAAAAATAATGCAGGTGCAGGAACGGTTCCAGACGCTCATAACCCATCAAAAAGTCACGCACCAACCATGTTAACCACCGATTTGGCGTTAATCATGGATCCTGCATACGAAAAAATCTCTCGTAGATTCTACGAAAACCCTAACCAATTCGCCGATGCTTTTGCTCGCGCTTGGTTCAAATTAACCCACAGAGACATGGGTCCAAAGTCATTATATGTGGGTCCAGAAGTACCAGCAGAAGATCTACTTTGGCAAGACCCTATCCCCGCGGTTAACCACCCTCTGGTTGACAGCAACGACATCGCCGCATTGAAATCTGAGATTTTAAATAGCGGGTTGTCTGTATCTGAATTGGTGGCTACTGCCTGGGCTTCAGCATCTACCTACAGAGGTTCTGACAAGCGAGGCGGTGCAAACGGCGGACGTTTACGTTTGGCTCCTCAGAAATTCTGGGAAGCTAATAACCCATCTCAATTGGGCAAGGTTTTGGATGTTTTGACTAGCATTCAGTCCAAATTCAATTCTGCACAATCTAACGGCAAACAGGTATCTATAGCTGATTTGATTGTTCTCGGGGGATGTGCAGCCGTTGAAAAGGCAGCAAGTGACGCGGGACACAACATCAGTGTTCCTTTCACACCAGGAAGAGCCGACGCTTCTCAAGAAAATACCGATGTAGAATCATTCAGCGTATTGGAACCACAAGCCGACGGTTTCCGCAACTACAGCAAAAAACGCTACAGCGTTTCCGCCGAAGAAATGTTGGTTGACAAGGCCCAGTTGTTGACTTTAACCGCTCCTGAAATGACTGTTTTAGTAGGTGGTATGCGTGCATTGAATGCCAACTTCGATGGTTCGAAACACGGAATCTTCACTGATAGACCAGGTGTTTTATCAAACGACTTCTTCAAGAATTTGCTTGATTTCAACATCACTTGGAAGCCAACATCAGAGCACAAAGATGTCTTCGAAGGCAGCGACCGTGCAACCGGAACCGTAAAATACACCGGTACACGTGTTGACTTAATCTTCGGTTCAAACTCTGAACTTCGCGCCATCGCCGAAGTATACGCCTGTGCTGACGGCGAAGCAAAATTCATCAAGGATTTTGTTGCTGCTTGGAACAAGGTAATGAATCTGTGATTGGTAGCAGGTAGCAGGTAGCGGGTAGCGGGTATCGGGAGTTAGGCAACAATTGGGTTTACAACTCCCAGCTCCCCATTACCCAGCTCCCCATTACCCATTACCCATTACCCTCTACCAGCTACCCATTACCCTCTACCCTCTACCCTCTACCAGCTACCAGCTACCCAATTGTTTCTTACCTTTGCGGCATCATGAGCGAAGAAAACTACCCCTGCCCTTCATGCAAATGCGACTATGCCTACCCCCTTGATAATGTGTGGGTCTGTCCAGAATGTGCATTTGAATGGGACCCAAATTCAGATGAGTATGCAGCACCGTCTAACGAAATTATTGTAAAAGATTCATTAGGAAACCTATTGAAAAATGGCGACAGCGTGCAAATAATCAAAGACTTACCCGTAAAAGGCGCATCGAAAAGCATCAAAGTGGGCACAAAGGTCACCAACATAAAATTGGTTGACGGCGATCACAATATTGACTGTAAAATACCGGGTTTTGGGGCTATGGGATTAAAAAGTGAGTTTGTAAAGAAGATTTAATTATTTTTTACCAAATATTCGCACTACCTTGCGAGTGTGGAAATAGCCACAAATTTTAACTAGTATTTTAAATGAACTTGTACGTTTCAAACCTGAATTTTAGAACAGGTGACGATGAATTGATGCAGGCGTTCTCCGCGTATGGGAACGTAGCATCTGCCCGAATTATCAAAGACCGCGAAACCGGAAGATCTCGTGGATTTGGCTTTGTAGAAATGGACTCAGACGAGGAAGCGCAAGCTGCCATGACTGCGTTAAATGGATCTGAGCTGAACGAAAGAACAATCTCAGTTTCTGAAGCTAAAGAACGAACTGAAAGACCCGCTCGTGGCGGTTTCAATCAGAATCGCAATTCACGCTGGTAATTTTGACCCTCCAAGCCGCCCCCAAAAGGGCGGCTTTTTTCCCCTTCCCTAATAAAAACAATGGCTAAATCCCAAACCACATTCTCCAAAAAAGAAAAAGAAAAAAAGAAAATTCAAAAGCGCCAAGAGAAACAAGAAAAAATGGCTCAGCGCAAATTTGAGAACAATAAAGGTAAATCATTCGAAGACATGCTAGCTTATGTCGATGAGAATGGTAACATTTCAGATCGTCCAGCAGACCCTACCAAATTAGTAGAAATTCAGGCTGAAGACATCGGTACCAGCGGTTATCAAGTGGTACACAATGTAGTTACCAACACCCGTAAAGGAAAAATCACCTATTTTAACGACCAAAAAGGTTACGGCTTCATCCAAGATTATAAGTCGCAAGACCGTGTATTTGTTCACATGAGCAATCTTCCTCCCGATTGGAAACTAGACGTTGAGGTTGAATACGAAATAGAAAGAAGTCCTAAAGGTGAAGCGGCTATCAATGTTCGCAGAAAACAATCATAAGCTTTTATCACAAAATCACTTTTCCAAACGCTCGATAGCCAACCTTGCCATTAAATAGCAAATGGTTGATTCTGCTCCTTGATTCAGATTTACATTTTCGTGCTCTACGCCGTCATAGCAACCGCCCGTGCAAGGATTGTAAACAATTTGATTCAAATGGTTCGCGCCTAAAAACCAATTAAACGCCAATCGAGCGTTTTGTCTATACTCTTCTTGCTTGAAGGTTTCATAGAAAAGTTCCAAAGCCAAAATGGTGTAGCAAACATCTATAGGCTGCTCGCCCGCATGGTGAAATAACGACGTATCGCCTTTCTTTCTCCAATTTTTATTAGAGACCACCCTGATTCGCCCATCAATAAAAATCTTTGATCTTAAGAAGTCAAAAGTATCTATTGCTATGTGCTTATACTCGTTTTTGCCTACAACCTTGTAAGCCATTAATAATGATTCGGGCAACACCCCATTTCCATAAGTTAAACGATCTTCAAACCAACGCCAGTCATTGTCTTTCTCATGCAAGTACATCTGAACCAATCGATCTGCAAAAACAGTAATGAGCTTCTTGTTAGCCGTTCTATGTTCAAAATACAATCCCTTAATGATAAAGGCCATAGCCCGAGTTGAATGAAAACCTGCCAACATAGGCCTTATAACTTCCATCAGTTGCATTCCGCGTGAAACTAAATTACCTGGCAAAACTTCCTTCAAACTGCACAGATACCCCAACGCCCATACTGCCCTGCCCGTAGAATCTTCGAGATTGTCTATCAAATTTTGTTCAGTAGCTGTCTTCGTTTTGTCAAAATAATTGAGCATCGACTCGTTGTTGTCAAAGCTGTATTCAATGAAGTCTAAATACGTTTTAATCAAATAAATGTCTCTGATTTCTAATGTCAATTCAAAATGTTGACACAGAGCAATCAACGCCCTTGAATTATCATCTAATGTGTAGCCAGAATCTAAATCGGGAATTGAAAGTTGAGCAAATTGCACAAACCCAAATTCAGTAGTCATTCTATAAATATGATCAAGTTTAATTTCTGGTAACTTATAATGAAGCTCACCAATCTCACTAGATACTTCCTTAAACAATAAAGCATGCAATATGGCCGAATTTTGCCAAGCAGTAGATGACATTTTATGCAAGCTTCTTAATGACAAACACTCACGAAGGTTTTCGTCATCCAACAAACCTATCACTCGTAAAGCCAACGCCTCAGAATCCTCGAAAGGAATAATGATGCCATTTTCATTCTTTAAAATTTCCTTCGCGTGCGGAATGGGTGTTGAAATCACTGGGCAACCACAGCTAGCCGCATATGAAAACGTACCGCTCACCGATTGGTTTGGATCTTTTGAAGTAAAAAGATAAATATCTGACAATTGTAAGTATTCCAACAAAATGGGCAAGGGTAAATACTCATTAACAAAAGTTACATGGTTAGCCAAATTCAACTGTTTGATTTCTTGTTCCAAAAATTTTCGATATACCTCTCCTTCGTTTTTTAATAAATTTGGGTGGGTTTTACCTAAAATCAAGAATTCCACATTGCTGTGTGCAGCAACAATTTGAGGCAATGCTCTTAAGGTTGTTTCTATACTTTTACTATGTCCTAATAGCCCAAATGTACTCAGCACTTTCTTTTGTGATAAACTGAACTGCTCTTTAAGTTTCAGCTTCTCTTTAGGTGGAACTAAATGCGTACCATGAGAAATTACCCTGATTTTATAAGATGCCACATCATAATCTCTCTGTAAGATATGTTTGGCATTTTCAGTCATCACCACCGTCATCGAACTCATTTCAGCCATGTCTGCCACTTGTTTCTTCAAAGCTTCATTGGGCGTGGGTAAAACAGTATGAAAAACAAAAACGATGGGTTTTTGAAGGTGATGATAGAACTTATGAAAATCGTTTAAATTATTCGAAAAAAAACCAAACTCATGCTGAATTACTACTACTTTAACGGCTTCATCTCTCTTTATTTGATAGGCTATTTGGATGTATGAATTTCGGCTATCTGCCTTTAGTATATATTTAGGGCGTTCAAGGTATTCAAATCTCTCTGTTTCCGTTTCTAAAGCACAAACACTATGTTCAAAAGCACCCTCAAACTGGAGTTTTAACGCTTGAATGAGATCTTGCGAATAAGTTGCAATTCCGCATTCTCTGGGTGGATAAGAGGTAATATACAACACTTCAGGAAGGGCAATTTTTTCATTGATTTTAGCTAATTTCATTTGCGAGTAGTTCTTTTAATAATTCGTCTAAATTGACCGATGCAACTGCAATTCTTTCATCGGCAGCGCCGTAATAGATGTAAAGCAATTCGCCCTCAACTATACAGCCCGTTGGAAAGCAAACATTATTAACTTCTCCTTTGATCTCCCAATCTTTTTCCGGATAAAACAAAGGATAAGGAAGGCGTGCTTTTTCCAATTGGGGTTTATCCAAATCCAATAGTGAGGCACAAGCAGTATAAACATATCCGCCAACAGTATCATGCACCCCATGATAAATCAATAACCATCCAAATTCAGTCTCAATGGGTGGAGAACCACATCCCACATAACTCACTTCATGGTCAAATTTGGGAGACAAAACCACATATTCATCGAAGTGAAAAAAGTAATCTTGCCAAAACTCAACACTCAAGTCTGTCAATTCATTCACCTCAACAACCACCTGGATATCGGGTTTTATTCTGTGCAAGAAGCAAATTTTTCCATTAATCTTTCTCGGAAA
>JACCDM010933234.1_pt1 | contig 10891 bp, 12 predicted proteins | sample 7445851 | NCBI WGS metagenome assembly JACCDM01 (sample SAMN15323438, study PRJNA562643) | freshwater metagenome | isolation source: river surface water | place: USA:Blue River Watershed | collected 2017-08-16
ACAGGCCATTAGGATGAGGCCTCCAGCTGCTTCCATTTTCAGGAATTCGCGGAGAGCTGATCTTGGCCGTTTCCAAACTGCACGCGCCATACGGGCTCCTTTTTTGCTCCCCCGATCAACCTGTTAATAATCTCCCGTCAGATGGTCAAACAAAGGCACGATCCGGCCATCGTCATGACTTTCCACAAAATCATCCGGATGTATGAAATGATCGGCAAACCAAGGATAGCGTTTGGCATCAAAGCTGGTGCGTAGCCAGCGAATGACCGACTGCACCGGTTCTGAAAGGCGAGCCTCGCGCCGATAGGAGAGCCAGAGTTCAAACCGAAGCTGGATGTTGATATCAACCGGTCGTACACGCCGGGTGATGATCCGCGCATAGGTCGGCATAGCCCCGATCCCTACACTCGAAACAACGGCCCAATAATGGGAGAAGCTGGAGTTCATCCGCAGGACCACCAGCCGGCGCACCGCATCTTGGGTCAGAAAAAAATCGATCGCATCATGCCGCAGACCCGGCGATTCCTGATGGATGAACTTATGCCCCTCCAGTTTATCTACTGATGTCGGCATACCATGTTCCCGAATATACTGATCCGACGCAAAAAGCATGACATGAATTGTCGCAAGCTTTGCGCAAATGGCCTCCATATCCTTTGGCATTTGGAAGCCAACAGCCACATCATAGCCTTCAGGCGCGACCTGGCTCTGATCTGCAAAACTATCCAGCGTGACGGCATAGCCCGGCAGCACTGCCTTAAGCTCGGGCAAGCGCGGGGTGAGCCAGAAGGTCCCCACGCCTTCCGACGCACAGACCCGGACTTCCCCCTCCTTGGTCAGAATGCGGTTACCCTGCGCGTTTGGCAGACTTGCACCCAATAGGCGCATATCCCGTGCCACCTGCAAAACCCGGCGCCCCTCGGCAGTGATCCGCAAACCTTCTCGGGATCGCGCGAACAGCGTTGTCGCCAAAGATTGTTCCAGTCGATCTAGGCGAGCGCGAACGGTGTTGACCGATACCCCGATCACTCTGGCGGCCTTCCGCAGGCTAGGTGCCTCGGCAATGTGGCTTAGCATATTGAGATCGTGCCAGTTTACCTTGTCCAGAAGGTCCGCGATCCCCTCTTGTTCATTCTTCTGAACACCGCATTCGGATATTTGGAGCACATCTTCCTCCATGACACTCGATAGAGTCACTGCGTACGAAATCACCAATTCTTCGTAGTGAGCAACAGAGGAATGTCCAATGCTTCATGACCGCATCACACATCCTACCAGCGGCGTTCATAAAATAGCTTTTTCCAACATAGTTTGGCGCTGTCTTGAAAGAGCACATCGCCAGCCCGCGCAGCTTTTCCGGCCAAGTTGGGAGGAACTGGCCGCGCCCCTCGCTGCTGCCCGACAAACCCTCTCGCTTGCATCAGACGAGGCCATTCAAGCGATCATGGCAGCGCACCCGGACGCCGTGCGCTTGGTCCGCACACCGCAGCAAGGAACAGCGGATACCAGAAATCTGCCTGGCCTCATTGCCTTGTTGCCGCTGACGCAACCGGGTGTTGAGGCTATGCTAGAGGGTCGATTGGATGGCTCTCGTCCTGACCCCCTCTTGATTGCGGGTCTAGGCGAAGCCCCTGCCGCCATTTACATCTGGTTAATCGCGATGCCCGGGTCGCTTGGACGGATGCTCACCGCCTTTGCAGAAGCCCTTAACAGCTTCTTGCACGAGCCCGTTCCCATTTTTTCTCGGGCGATGCATGCCCATTCTGATCGGCTGCACCGTCATAGTGGCTTTCTACCTGCCGACCGAATCTATCCCTCTTGCGTGCCTGGCTTACAGGTTATTCTGCCGGAACGTAGCGCCCACGACGTTCCGGCAAAAAGTGCACCGCCCAAGATGGAAGTAGCTGTCGCGCGCACCATCGAAGACATCTTCAAGGTCTTTTCGGTTCGATCCGCGACATATCTGGCAGAGCAATTCTGCCTCTATGACGAAGAATTTGATGGCAATGATTTTTGCGCCACCCATTGGCTGGGGACGATAAACGGCGATGCTGCCGGCTGCATCCGCGCCCGTTTTTTTGGGGACTTCGCCAAGATTGAGCGGCTTGCTGTCCGCACCGAATATCGCCAATCGCGGCTGGCATTCCAATTGGTGCGTACCGCGATCGATCATTGCGCGCGCAAGGGGTATCGGACCCTTTTCGGCCATAGCAGGCTCGACCTCCAGCGTTTCTGGAAGGTGTTTGGTTTCCGCCCCGTCACAGATCGGCCATTGGTTGAGTTCGCCAATATCCAATACGCAGAAATGCGGCTCGATCTGCCCGCCCGGCCGGATCGCATCACGATCCACGAGCCTGCGTTGAGGCTCCTCCGCCCCGAGGGAAGCTGGGACCAGCCCGGGCCGTTCGAAACCCTGTCCGCTGCCGATAATGTCGACCGGTCGGAACTTATCAACGCCCGAACCCGCACAGTCGGGAAAGCCAAGATCAGTGTTTGAGCATTTTGCGAAGGCGAAAGGCGATGATCCTGATCTTGCAGGCGGTGAAGGATGAACTCCTTCTTTTCGCGTTAGTTGGCTTTTTCTTAGGGGGCGTAGATGATCTGTGCTTTGATTTAGCATGGCTTTGGTGTTGGCTCGCGGGACGCCGCCGACCTACGAGGCCCCACCTCGCTGCCCCTATCCTCGCCGCCGCCCCGCCAGCGCCTTTCAACCCCGCAGTGTTTGTGCCCGCTTGGCGCGAAGAGGCCGTGATCGCTGATATGCTAAGGGCTGCGCTGGCGCGGTGGGACGGCCAAAGGTTTGACATATTTGTTGGCTGCTACCGAAACGACCCCGCAACCATCCATGCGGCCAAGGCTGTGAGAGATTGCCGGATTCATGTCATTTCGAGCGACGTCGACGGTCCTACGACAAAAGCGGACTGCCTGAACCGCCTCTATCAAGCGATGCAGCGCCACGCCGCCGCCACTGGTGCCGGCTATCAGGCGGTCGTGCTGCATGATGCAGAGGATTTGGTTCATCCGCAGGAGCTGACTGTTTTCGGAGAGTTTATTGGCCGATTCAGTTTAATCCAATTGCCTGTACTACCGCTCCATACAAAGGGATCTCGCTGGATCAGCGGCCATTATCTCGACGAGTTTACTGAAGCCCATAGCAGGGATATGGTCGTTCGCAGCGCAGTTGGGACAAGCCTGCCCGCCGCAGGGGTTGGTTGCGCGATTAAGATTTCTGCGCTTGACGATCTGGCGCGGGAAAATGGCGGTCACCCCTTTGCCGTCGATAGCGTGACCGAGGATTATGAACTTGGGCTTCGAATTACTGCGCTTGGGCGGCGGAGCATCTTTGTTCGACGCGCAAGTGCCGATGGTCGTGACCTGATCGCCACCCGAGCCCATTTCCCTTGCGAACTCATTGCCGCTGTTCGGCAAAAGGCCCGCTGGACAATGGGGATCGCGCTAGCAGGTTGGGATCGGCTGGGTTGGTCGCAAAGCTGGTTCGACAATTGGATGCGGTGGCGTGACCGGCGGTCCCCGTTCGCGGCCGTGATCTTGGTAAGCGGCTATGCGGCCGTTCTTCTCTCGATAGGCCTGTTCTTTCTAGACGAGCCATTCCTCCCGCAACATCCTTGGTTTCGCTTCGCGCTGAGAATGACAGCCTTGTTCTTGAGTTGGCGTCTCTTGATCCGCGCTCTGTGCGTTGGCCACCATTATGGCTGGCGGTCGGCCATCTTATCCATCCCTCGCTCTTTGGTTGCCAATATCATTACGATCCTGGCCGCCCGTGTGGCCCTTTTTGAATATCTCAGTTATCTCAGATCTGGTCTACTGGTCTGGGAAAAGACGCAGCACCGTTCCCCCTTGGACGCTTAAACTTGGCGCGGCAGGGACGAGCGATCAATGCGCTGGCAACAGGCCTGTTGCTCTGGATAGCGCTTCGGATTGGTGTGCACATCGTGATGACCTCCGACCCTGTTTCAAGAAGCAAACAACTCCCTCAGCGCAAGACCTTCTCCTTTTCCAATGCGCCAGCACGGCCAAGCCGCACCGTGCCAAAGACCTTGGAGATTATCGGACGCCCCCTACCGCATCATGCGCCCACACAGCGCGGCTTGGTTGCCTCCACAACCCCCGTTACCTCTTTGCCCGGTCGACCATCTGAGGGCCAAGTTTACTCTGACGCGCCATCTTTGGCTCGCGATCCGCCCGCCCTAAGAATGACAGCATCAATCTGGTTACTGGCACGCCCTAACTTGGCAGCGGGCGGCAGTGAGCCAAGCGGCTTCAATAGCCTTGCAGGAAGCCAGATCGGAGGAAGGATCCTGATCCCTTTGAGAGTCGGCGATGGCAAGCTGCGTTTATCCTTGCGCGCGGCGATGCCATTATCTTCGGTGAAAGGGCTTGAAGGCGCAGCGGGGTTCAGCTTGCGCCCATCCCATCGACTTTCGCTCGAATTGATTGTCGAAGAGCGGTTTATGCTTGATCGACCAACCCATCCAAGCCCAGCCGTGATGGTTGTCGGCGGCTTTCAGAACGCCCAGTTACCGCTCAATCTGAGAGCAGAAGGATATTTGCAAGCAGGCGGGGTACAAAGGAGACATATGATCGGCTTTGTAGACGGGCGCCTGACAATAAGAGCTGCAGTGTCCGAGACAACCCGGATCGGCATGGGCGCCTGGGTGGCCGCTCAAGGTCGGGTCGGGCGCTTGGATATGGGGCCGAGCATCAGCTTTTCCCATCATACGCTGCAGCTTTCCGCCGATTGGCGTTTCCGGCTCGTCGGTCAAAGTCGACCGGGATCTGGGCCCGCGATCACGCTTGGAAAGGATTTCTGACAGAATGCTTCCGCAGCGGGCCTGTTGCGGCTAGGACGTTCTCGATGGACATTTATCTGCCGATTGCGAACATGTCGGTCAACGCGCTGCTGCTGATCCTGTTGGGCGGTGGCGTGGGTATTTTGTCTGGCATGTTTGGCGTCGGTGGCGGGTTTCTGACGACACCCCTTCTCATTCTTTACGGCATTCCGCCGACCGTTGCGGCAGCCTCCGCCACCACGCAGGTGACGGGCGCGAGTGTTTCGGGCGTCCTTGCGCATTGGCAACGCGATGGCGTCGACCTCAGAATGGGCATGGTCCTCGTTCTCGGCGGAATGTTCGGATCAGTTGCTGGGGCGGGCTTGTTTTCGGTGCTGGAACAAGCCGGGCAGATGGATACCATCATCGCCATTCTTTATGTTGTGCTGCTCGCTGCCATTGGTGGGTTGATGGCGCACGATGCCTGGACCGCAATTTCCGCCAAAAGATCGGGCACACCGCGCGTTGCGCGCAAGCGCCGGCACCACCCGCTGGTTGCCAACCTGCCCTTGCGCTGGCGCTTTTATGCCTCAGGCTTATACATCTCACCGCTCGCGCCGCTGGCATTGGGCTTCCTCGTTGGCATCCTTACGGTGCTCTTAGGCGTGGGCGGCGGCTTCTTACTGGTGCCGGCGATGATCTATCTTTTGGGCATGTCCACCCGCGTAGTTGTTGGCACATCCCTGTTCCAAATCCTGTTCGTCACGGCGATCACGACTTTGGTTCACGCCTTGACCACTCAGGCCGTTGACATCGTTCTGGCTGGCCTGTTGCTCATCGGCAGCGTTGTTGGAGCGCAGTTAGGCACGCGCCTTGCCTCGCGCCTACAGCCCGACTGGCTCCGGCTGGGACTGGCGGCGGTGATCCTTGGCCTATCGCTCTGGTTGGCGCTCGGCCTGGGTTGGCGCCCGCGGGAACTTTACACGGTGCAGTATCTATGAAGTGGCTGCGCGTCCTTTTGCTTCTGCCAACCCTTGCGTTAAGCCTTGGCGCAGCAAATCCGGTTTTGGTTCCGGATGTCTCACAGCGCAAGATTGACATTGTGTATAGTTTCACTGGGGCTGAGCTCCTTCTGTTTGGCGCCATCCTCTATCCGGGCGGGCGGGTTCCCAAGGCAGACGCGGATATCATCGTCGTCCTGCGCGGTCCGACCAGTCCGATGATCGTTCGCGAGAAGCAAAAGTTGGGGGGCATGATCTGGGTCAATGCAGAAAGTGCCCGCTTCATGTCAGCCCCTGGCTATTATGCGATTGCGAGTTCCCGACCGATTGACGATCTTGTCGATGAGCGGACGGCCGCCATTTACGAACTCGGCGTCAAAAATCTCCAGCTTTCGCCGACAAGTGCGGAAAAACCTGAAACACGACAACGCTTTGAAACGGGCCTGATTGAGCTTTTTGGTCGATCAGGCTTGTATCTGGAAAGCCCCGGAACAGTCGAGATCACCAATGGCGTTTTGTATCGCGCGCGCCTGCCTCTGCCCGCCCGCGTGCCCATGGGCACATATGTGGCAGAGACATTCCTTGTGAAAGATGGGCGGGTGTTGGCAGTGGCGAGCCGTGATGTGGAGATCAAAAAATCGGGCTTTGAACGCTTTGTCGCAGAAAGTGCCACGCATTACCCACTCAGCTATGGCCTCGTTGCCGTAAGCCTATCATTGCTCCTTGGTTGGGGCGCGGCAGCAGCATTTAGAAGAAACTAGGCCAAAGCAAAGCGACAGTTCGGCTCTTCTTAACCTGATGCCGCTAAAGCCATCCCTTAACCAGTGGACGGGATGGGCATATGGACGGCTTCTTCAGTGAACCAATTGAGTTGAACGATGCTGATTTGCCCCTTCGCGGCGAACGAATCAGAGACGCCCGAGTTGCACCAGCCAGCGGCACAGAAACGCGTTTTCTGTTTGAGGTCGGCACAGTACGAAGCACAGGAGCAGCCGGCGCGCAAATCACGCTGGATGGTGACGCCCTCTGCCGCGTTCACAACCAAAAGGAAGACAGTTGCCTCGTGCGAGCGGGGCGGATCGGCAGTCAGGTCAAGATCATCAGCGGCGGCACGTGGGTTATCGCAACCATTCGAGCGGTGCACAGTGAGGACCCCATTGCCAGTGGATTGCTGGCAGACGTAGAGTTTCTGGGCGAAGGCGGTGCAGACCCAGATGGCAGCGTCGCGGCGCCTTTCCATCGCGGGGTGACAAATTATCCGGTGCCCGGCGCGCTTGTTTTTGCCGTAACCAGTCCCGACGCTGCTCGGATTTATGGCTGTCGCGATGCCCAAGCGATCGCAATTGGGACTGTCTATCCAAGCCAAGATGTGCAGGCGGCAGTGCACGCAGATGCGTTTATTGGTCGACACTTTGCGCTTTTGGGATCGACGGGCACCGGCAAATCGACCGCGACTGCCCTAATCCTTCATAAAATCTGCGACCTCGCGCCGCAGGGTCACGTGCTGCTTATCGACCCTCATGGGGAATATCGCGCGGCATTCCGCAACCGTGGAGAGGTATTTGATGTTGATAATTTGCAGCTGCCTTATTGGTTGCTGAATTTTGATGAGCATTGCGAACTTTTGTTGGGCAGCGATGCGCCCCCTCAATCAGCCGATCGCAATATTCTGGCCCGTTGCCTTATCGCCGCGCGGCAAAAAGCCGCCTTTGGCAAGGCCGCAGCCCGGATAGCCGCTGACACCCCCGTGCCATATCTTTTGTCCGACCTCTCGCATGCCCTACAAAGTGAAATGGGAGCGCTTGATAAAGCGCACGACATCGCTCCTTATCTTCGGCTCCGGCGGCAGTTGGATGCTGTACGATCTGACCCACGCTTTGCCTTCATGTTTTCAGGCGTCTTGGTGGCGGATACGATGGCCGAAGTGCTGGCCCGATTGTTCCGGCTCCCCGCGCGCGGCAAGCCGGTCTCCGTCCTTGATTTATCGGGCGTCCCGACAGATGTTGTTGCCGTCCTTGTGTCGCTATTGGCGCGCCTAGCGTTTGAACATGCGATGTGGGCCCGGCGGGATGATCGGAAACCCATTTTGTTCGTCTGTGAAGAGGCCCATCGCTATGTGCCTGCCTCTCTGGATGGGCGAACAGCAAGTGCAGGGCGGATGCTCGGTCGTATCGCCAAAGAAGGCCGCAAATATGGGGTTTCGTTGGGCCTGATTACACAAAGACCTTCAGATTTGGCACCCGAGATCCTTTCACAATGCGGCACGTTGATGTCGATGCGGCTCAGCAATGAGCAGGACCAATCCTTTGTGCGCGCCGCCATGCCCGAAGGAAGCAAAAGCCTGCTTGATGCCATCCCCGCACTGCGCAACCGAGAATGCATTATCTGCGGCGAAGGCGTCAGCATCCCACTTCGCCTGATGTTTGACGAACTGGCAGCAAATCTCCGGCCCGCGTCTGATGACCCGGCCGTCTTTCAAGCCTGGTCATCTCTGGAAGACAGTACAGCCCTTATTGATCGCACGATTCAGCGCTGGCGCGGCCAATAAGCGGAAGCCCCCCTTGACCGCCGAAGAGTGAGCCCCGATGAGGCAGTTAACCATCATTGCCTCGGGGGAGAGCGCGTGACAACGACGACCAAAAGGGTGTCCTGGCTGGCCGGGGCGATCCGATCTGTCATCATGTGGTACTATCGCCGACAGGGTTGGAACGAAGTCAATGCTAATCCAGATTTACGCAAATGCGTCATCATTGCGGCGCCCCACACGAGCAACTGGGATTTCGTCTATTTTCTGGGGGCAGCCACGGCCTTGAAACTGCCTTTGTCCTTCATGGGCAAAAAGCAGCTCTTTCGTTGGCCGCTGGGTCGCGCAATGCGTGATCTGGGCGGAATCGCGGTTGACCGATCGACTTCGCGCAACGCCGTGCAGGCGATGGTCGATGAATTTGCAAAACGCGACAGCTTCATGCTCACGATTGCGCCAGAAGGAACCCGATCAGCTGTGGCCCGATGGAAGACGGGGTTTTACCACATCGCTCTTCAGGCCAAGGTCCCGTTGGTCCTAGGCTTGATGGATTATGAAAAGAAGCAGGTTGGGCTCGCCGGTGCGATCTGGCCCACGGGCGATTACCTTAAAGACATGGAAAAAGTGCTGGAATTCTACCAAACTACGACCCCGCGTTATCCGCGGCAAGGCAGCGTCGACTTTGGTCAGATCTAATCCGACTTGCCCTTCATTTTCTGGGCATAGCCTGCGGCCATCATCTTTTCCATGATATCAAACAGCTTAGAAGGGGAAAGTCGACGAAGTCGTGCAATCGTCCGCTCGATGCCATGGGCCACGATGATTTCGCGTTCGCCCCGCCCCATCGCCCGAAGCATCCATTGCACTGCCTTGTCCGGGTCCATGCCCTTTTCGATGGCGTCGTCGCTGACGCCACGGCGGGATCCATCTCCCAGCACAGCGTTGCGCGAGACGTCGGTCCGGATTGAGCCGGGCGCTATCACATGAACCTGAAGGCCAAGCGCTGCCGTTTCGACGCGCAGCGCATCAGCGTAGCCGATCAGACCGTGTTTCGCGGCCGAATAGGCCGTGCGCATGGGCGAGCCGACCTTACCGGCGACGCTTGAGATGAAAACCAGTCGGCCAGAATGGCGCGCCACCATTTTCGGCAACACCAGCTGGGTGAGCGCAATCGGGGCGAGTAGATCAACCTCCACCACCTCGCGATATACGGGAAACGCCGTTTCAATCGCCAAGCTGCGCTGAGAGATGCCCGCATTATTGACAAGACAGTCGATCCGGCCGCGCCAGGCCCACGCCTTTTCCGCCAACGCGGGAAGCGCGTCATAATCTGTCGTCTCAAACGGAAGGATCAAACAGCGCTCTTCGCCGCACTGGCGCGCAACGGCCGCCAGGGCCGTTTCATTGCGGCCAGAGAGGATGACGAACGCCCCCTGCCTCGCCGTCTGGCGCGCGAAAGCAGCGCCAATGCCCGACGATGCGCCGGTAATCCAAACAACTTGATCCTGAAACATAGGCCCTCTCCCAAAGGCCGTTGCTGGTGGGCGCTGACGGGCTCGAACCGCCGACCCTCTCGGTGTAAACGAGATGCTCTACCAACTGAGCTAAGCGCCCCCTGCACGGGAAAGGCGGATTTAGACGCTTTTGCCAGCCGGTCAAGGAAGACCGAACCCACCCGACAAAAAAGCCCGACATTTCTATCGGGCTTTCAAGTTGCAAAGCGAGAGATGCTTAGCGCACCCGGCCCCGTCGTAACAGATTTACGATAGCGAGCAGAATGATGGCCCCGACCAGCGAGACCAACAACGCCTCAAGCGAGAAAGAACCGGAGGTGATTGGCGGCGCACCCACGAGCGGGGAAATGATGAGCCCCGCCAGCAGCGCCCCGACAATCCCGACTACAACGTTCAGAACAATGCCCTGCTGCGCGTCAGTGCGCATCATCAGGCTTGCTAGCCACCCAAGAATACCGCCCACAATGATGATGTAGATGATTGTCATGACATCTTTCCTTTCCTACGACGTTAAAGGGCTGCGCCCCCTGAAACGCCATGTTTAAGGTCACGCATCTGGTCGTGGCCTTCTTTCACCGAGCGGAAGCAGCGCTCCACCAGATCGCGGCAATGTGGCGACAGGCCCGTATCGGCGAGCGCCGCTTCATATTTGTGCTTGATATGGTCTTCCCCCCGTTCAACCTCTGCGATGACGGCTTGATCATCGCGCCTCGTTAGCGCGTCGCGCACGTTGAGGATGAAGCGATGCGCGCCCGCCAGCGTTGAGCCATCCTCGTTTGGTCGCCCTCCAAGGTTTCTTACTTGCGATTGCAATTCTCGTAGCACCTCTTCCCGCTCATCCGCGCGCGCCATGAAGATTGACCGAAACTGAGCATTATCGGCCTGCTCAGCAGCCTTGCGATATCCGTCGACGCTATCGATGGTGGTGGTGATGAGGCTGTTCAGAACATTGATATCGTGGTTGCTCTGCATGTCCCAGCAACTCCTTAAGACGGGGGATCAAGCTAAACCGCCCGATACCGGCAAGGTTCCGGGGCTTATCGCGGCGGACGGCGCAGCCAA
>JACCDM010918550.1_pt1 | contig 10890 bp, 8 predicted proteins | sample 7445851 | NCBI WGS metagenome assembly JACCDM01 (sample SAMN15323438, study PRJNA562643) | freshwater metagenome | isolation source: river surface water | place: USA:Blue River Watershed | collected 2017-08-16
CATTCGTCACTGTTCCGTCCGAATTAACGACAATAATGCCTGATGGAAAAGCAAATTTAAAAGATACACCCTGTCCGCCTTTTTGAGCAGCCAAAGCTGTAATACGTTCATTGATTTCTTGAAATGTCATGATGTGTATAGTTTAAAACACAAAACTAATACTTAAATCTCCCGATGACAAATTACCTTGAAGTCGCAAAATTGACAACTTGCTATATCTTTCGTTTTTTCAAACGGAATTGATGGGTCTAAAATTCGATGTACCCAACTGCGAATCAATGCATGCGAGTCTGTTTGAAAGGATGCCAACGACTGACCTTCCGAAAACCACAATCCCTTTTCCTCATGCAATACCTTAGCATCTAGATTTCGAAATGAAACAATCCCTGGTTGAACATCCAGACCCTCCTTTGCAATACGCGTAAACATCTCCACATTATCCTCCGATGGACTATCCAGCTCCGCAGCAAACAAAAACTTATAAAACCACAATTGGAATAATTTCGCTTTAAAAATCTCCGATGTCAACGTATCCATCAATCCCATTTCGCTCACCTTTAAATCTTTCTTCTCGACTTTTCCAGTCTTGTAATCGATAATCCGATAGGTATTTCCAACACGGTCCAAACGGTCCACGCGTCCCGTTAATTTAACTTCCACATGCTCCTGTCCATAATCTACAGAAACCCGTGTTTCGAACTTCTTCTCTGTGGCAATTAATTGAACACGTTCCGCTGACCAAGCTGTTTCCGCCAAATAATATTGTTCCAAGATAGTCTTGGCCACTTCCTTTAAAATGAAATTAAAGCCCTTTTCCAGCTCATATACCCCCTCACGAGCTTGAATTTGTTGCATTGCATCATCAAGATACGCATCCAGTTTAGCCAAACGTTCTGGAATATTCGACTGATCATACCAACCCGCTTGTTGACTTAGAATTTCTCCATCTACGATTTCTAAAACCTTATGTACCCACGTGCCAAAAACATCCGCTCCCATCTCATCCTCAGCCTCCTTATCTTTGCGCAAATTCAATACCTGACTGTAATAAAATTTCAAACTGCAAGTGGAAAACATCGCAATGCTTGAAGGCGACAATCCGCGACCAGCCAAATTCGCTTTAACTTGCTTAAGAATATCCACTGTTTTTTCAATCCGAGTGTCGCCTAAAACCTCTCGAGCAGTTGACACATTAAACTGAATCATCGGCTCATGCCAATCCAATGCCTGATTCTTTGTTTTCCAATCAAATTGCAACTGCTTAATGAATCGACTCATTTCTTTGACACTCGACTTTTCAGAAGGCATCACATAGAGTAAATGTACTTCGCGAGGCCGCTGAAGGAGTCGGTGAAAGTGATACGACGCCACCGCATCCGCCTGCGTAAACGTAGGTAAATCAAACGTAGACATGGACGCAATATCCAATGGAATTAAACTTTCACGCTTTCTTGTTCCTGGTAAACTTCCCTCATTCAACGATAAAATAATCACCCGATCAAAATCCAATGTGCGCGTTTCCAACAATCCCATCACATGTAAACTGCGATTCTCGGCTCCCTCAAAGGTCAATTTCTGCTGTTGGACCATTTGCGTCAACAATAACGAGCCACTCTTAACTGAAATTGGCTCTTGACCTGCCAACGATTTTTGAATTGTTTCCAAGACGGAAATAACCTGACTAATAGCTTGGGTATCTTCATCCCACTCCTTAGCAGGAATAGATCGCAACATTTTATCAGCAATGAATTGAAAATCAATCAATAACCCATTGAAATCACCCGCTTGAAATATTCGTTTCCAAACAGGTTCTGAGGCAACTAACGTAGCTAAATCTGTGCTAACCGCATACAACTTATGCTGCTCATAAAAATTAGCTAATCCCTTTTTAAGCTCGGCCGTTTGTACATACTGACTCAACGGATGAGCCATAAATGCACGGAATTGTGCCATGGGGATTCGACCATCAGTAAACATTTTCTTGATCTTAAACCAGGCCGACATCCACGAAAAAATAGCCGTTTTCTTCAGCGAATACCCCATCGTGATATTTAAGCGATCCTTAAATTCACCAATAAACAACAAAACCTGATCTAATAAACCCTCATCCGCTAAGACCAAAGCCACCTGTTCCTCCGTTCCATGTTCCTCTTGCCATTTTCGAATCGTATCCAAAGCAATAAATACCTGGGCACTCGGATTGGCAGTACCAATGAGTTCGACCCGCTTAGGTTTCTCCAACAAATCACGTCCCATCCATTTGAAAGGTCCACGTGATAAATAGGAAGGAGATTCAGGTTTAGCGTAATCCCGAAGCCAATGACCAGCCCGATGATATCTATTTTCAATATAATAAGCATCCGCATCCCAAATTGTTTCTGCCAAATTTTGACGAATCAACAACCGGATGATTTCCTCCTCCGATTTAGAGAGTGCGTTAAAACCAACAAAATAGATTTTTTTATATGATTTGGCTAATGCTTTACCCGAGACCAAGCGATTCACCAAGTCCCGATAAGCCATGCCACGATACGCTAAACCTATATCTGTTAATCGCGTTTGTAAGCGGCCATACACTTCCAACAAATGGTCGTATAACTTAAAATAAGCCTTTGTATGTGTGGTAATGTACTTCTGCGTATCCTGCTCCCCATAGGTTTCACCCCAGCGTTCCAAGGTTTTTACCTCCGATAAGAAAGCAAACATTTGGCGTGGGTCAACTAAATACATGTCGATGGAATCAAAATCCTTCAACATCAGTTGGCCCCACGTAATAAATCGATCAAAATCTACTTGCCCATCTACTTCCTTAAAACAGGCAAATGCTTCTAAAAGCAATTGAACCGGGTCCACTAACTCAGACTGCGTCATTTGCAACGCAAACTCCTCAATGGTATGAAAATGTGGTGCCAAAAATGGCCGGTCTCCTAAATAAGCTAACTCTTTTTTAAGGTATAAAACGCCCCGCTGGGAGGGCATGACCACCGCAATATCTTGCAGCTCATCGATCCCATGTTCCGCCCACAAATGCTCTGCCGTCTTCCTTAAAAATGTCTTCATCAACCTACAAATTCCCTTTTTTCATCTCTTTTACGGCATAATCTACAGCACGTGCTGTCAGCGCCATATATGTCAAAGAAGGATTCTGCGTGGAAGTTGACGTCATACATGCACCATCTGTTACGAACACATTTTTAACTGCATGCATTTGATTCCATTTATTCAACATCGATGTTTTCGGATCTGCACCCATACGCACCCCACCCATTTCATGAATATCTAATCCAGGCGCTTGCTTGGAATCACGGGTACGAATATTTGTAAATCCAGCTTTGGTGTACATCTCCGTAAATTGCTCGATAAAATCCTTAACCATTTTATCATCATTATCATCATAAGAAACATCCATGTGCATCAATGGCAAGCCATGCGCATCTTTCTTCGTAGGATCCAGCGTTATTTTATTCGTCTCTTTCGGAATCGTTTCTCCCATCATGTGAGATCCAGCATACCAATTATTATTCAGCTTCGGATTCAACAACGAGTTCTTTAAACTTTCTCCTACCGCTTCACGATCTGAATGACTTCCTCTTCCCGCACTCATTCCCGCCGCATAACCACGCAAGAAATTTGTCTCTTGTTTATATAGATTGCGGAAACGTGGAATGTAACCTGAGGTTGGCCGAGAACCCTCCGTCTTCGTATCCAAATAGCCTTCGAACTCAGCTGATAAAGAGGCACGGTAATTGTGAAATGCCACATATTTACCTAATACCCCACTGTCATTCCCTAGACCATCTGGAAAACGATCCGACTTAGAATTCAATAAAATCGCATTGGTATTGAGGGCAGCCGCTGTGACAAAAATCACTTTCGCGTAGTATTCAACCATCTCATTGGTGTGCGCATCGATTACACGAACACCAATCGCCTTCCCTTTTTTCTCGTCATAAATAACCGACTCAACGATTGAATCAGGTCGTAAAGTCATATTTCCAGTCTTCGCAGCCCATGGCAACGTAGAAGCATTCGAACTAAAGTAGCCACCATACGGACAGCCTCGCTGGCATAAATTCCGACTCATGCAACGCCCACGACCTTGTTGGTAATGTATCTCGCGTGGCTCCGACAAATGTGCGCAACGCGCTACAATGACATGGCGGTCCTGATACATACGTTTAACTTCTTTTTGAAAGTGTTTTTCCACACATGTTAACTCGTATGGCGGCAAGAAATCCCCATCTGGCAAGGAATCTAAACCATCTTTATTGCCTGAAATACCAGCAAAGTTTTCCACATATGAATACCATGGATCAATATCTTTATAGTTAATCGGCCAAGGTGTTGCAAATCCATCGCGTGCCGGACCTTCAAAATCAAATTGTGACCAGCGTTGCGTTTGGCGAGCCCAAAGTAACGATTTACCTCCTACTTGGTAACCACGAATCCAGTCAAATGGCTTGTCTTGAACATACGGATGTTCGGCATCCTTAACCATAAAATGCTTCGCATCTTCCTTAAACGCATAACATTTGCTTACGATCGGGTTAGCTGCAATCTCCTCATTGGTCAAACGACCCCGATGTTCAAACTCCCACGGACTCATCAGGGTAGTTGGGTAGTCTTCATTATGTGTCACTTTCCGACCCCGTTCCAAAACCAATGTTTTGATTCCTTTATCACAAAACTCTTTGGCAGCCCAGCCACCCGCAATTCCTGAACCGATGACGATTGCGCCATATGTTCGCTTTTCAGCATGCTTTAAAATCTCCATCGTCTATTTTTTGACAGGTACGCACGGATTCCAAAAACCGGGTGCCATTTGATAATTTAAATGATTAACTAATATATATTCCGTGGTCGTGTAGCCCTGAATCGTCAAACCTTTCAAGGTAGCCATAGCCTTTTGTGCTTCTGCTCCAAAATGTCCCTTCTCTAACAGAAATAAGAATTGCTCCTTTTCTGCCGCCGTTGCGTCCGCAATGGCATGTCCATTTTCTGTTTGAAACCAAGCAGGAATTTGACCTAAAACTTTTTGAAAGGTTGACTGTGCAGCTGGTTCGTAACAATCTTTGAGCATCGTCTTGACAAATGCTGGAACACCTAAACTGACTGCACCTGGAATTTTTGATTCTGGAATGATGGCTCCCATCCAAAGGTTTAAGGACGCTTCATCTACAGCAGATAATGCCAAAGAACTTCCAGAATTTTGTGCTGATAATGGGTAGGAAACTACGGATCCTAAAGTGGCTAGGGCCATTCCTTTGATCCAATCCCGACGGGTAGTAAAATTCATGTTTAATAGGATAAAATTATACCTACAAACATATCAAAAATTAATCAAATAAAAGCCACTTAACCCCATAGGCAAAACTTCTTCGCATGGCAGGATATAAATAAGCCACATAATGATTATCAGAAATTAAGCCCTGAGCGGCATTCGCATATTTGAAGAATAAACGAACCCGATTAATACGTAAACTTAGATAAGGATCCACTTGTACAAATGCAGGTAATTTAACTTGATTTTGCAAATGAAATTGTTGGGTAGCAGGCATGTAGGCATCGCCGTAATAGGCCGACAAGTAATGTGCGTCTAGGCCGATTTGCACATAGAGTAGTTTCTTGTATTGCACATTAACAGCCAGATTCGCATTTGCAGCCAAATTCGGCATGCGCATCACATCAGGTCCTGTCAGCGTATTCGCGAAAACATTGGTATTCCAGACCAAGCGACCACGTTCTCCACCCCAAGCTAATCCCGTACGAAATACACCGAGTCCCTTTGACTCCTGACGCACATTGGCTAAGCTATCGAAATACACCCAATTCCCAATTCGCTGAATCGTCACCGAAGGTTTAAAATACATTTTAGCATTTCCTATGGAGATCCCTCCTTCCAACTGGTCAAATGAAATCTGATTCAAGCCTTTATCCCATCGATAGGAAGAATTATACATCCATGTTTGGGCAATACTTGGACTCGAAGATGTCCGCTGAGCTTGCACATAAAACCATGGCGACTCAAACTTAGTCTTTAATTGATAATCTGAACCAATCAAATATTCTCCCTCAGCAGTAAAATCAACCGTTTCAGTGAATTTTTGATGTAACCAAAGACCCACATAATTTTCTAGGCGGTTTTTCGTCACATCAGTCAGTGGATTATTGACAGACCAATATCGCTGACGCACATGCGCTCGGTATGTAAACTTTCTAAATACCCCCTTTAATCCCGTTTGATGACTGAATGACTGCCAATTATTCTCGTTGTACAAGGAATCCGACTCAGGTGCTTGAATGTAATTAATGTATGTTTTAGGGTAAAAACGCTTACCCAAATTAGTCTCAAAATCTAAATCTCTGAATTTGACTTGTCGGCTTTCCACATCCAACCGCTGAAACAACTGCAATCCCTTGAACCCAATAAATTCCTGATAGACATGAAACTTCAAAAACTTATCCTTTGTCTGTGTCTTTGCGGCCGTCAAAAAAGCAGTATTGTCTACATACTTCAATGCCTGAATGGGCGTTAAGTCGTTGATTAACATGATTCCACCTTGATCATTCACAGCGTGATCATAGTAATTTATATGGGCCAAAATCCGATAACGATCCGAGCGAGAACGGTAATTGGTATGCACTAAAAATCCCCACTGACCTGTCAAATTTATATTTCGCACTTTAAAAGCATCATCGGTAAAAGCTTTGTCGGAAACGATTCGTTGTAATTCAACGCCAACATTCCATAGGGAATCGATGTTTCTAGCGAATGTAAAGTTTAACCGTGTTTGACCACCAGCACCATCATTAAATTCAACATCTGAAAAAGGGGATTTGGTATTGTAGTAACGTACTTTTTCTGGCGAAAAAGCATAGGGAGCATACACATTATAGCCTAATTGCGTGCCTAAAGTAGCCGTAACTGGGGTAAAAATAGATCGCATCGCGGTACCATCTGAACCCAAATTAGCCTGTAAAAAACCACTTCGTTCTTGAAATAAATAACGATGAAAAAGATGTAAGGTGGTATCAATGCGCCGCTTTTGAATTTGACTATCCATCACGTCCTGTTCAAGAAAATAATGCATAGACTGCGGACCATAGATCTGCTTCGTAGAATCATCCAGCGCAGCTCTTCCTGATTTTTGAGGTCCTTGTGTTTGGGATGTTCCGGTTGTATTCGCTGTTGGAAATCCCCCATTCGTATTCATTCCCCCATTCGTATTCATTCCCCCATTTCCCATGGGATTATTTGGGTTAGGAAATTGACCTATACTTTGAAAGGCAATGAGACCAAAAAGAAATACGAGGAATCGAATTTTCACGCCGTAAAGGTAGCTATTTTTTAAGATTAAGCGGAACCAGAGAAGTTAACCAAGTCCAAAACTCCTTTTCTTGATCTAAAAATTCCATCTGCATCGGCAAATAAAACAACCTGGATTGAAGTACTGGAAAGCTAGCTAGATGTTCCTCCATGCGCACATAATCTTTGTGGGTTGTTAATATTCCTGCACTAGGATCTAAGTTGGCAGCAACATGCTCCCAATATTGATAATCAGCTTGCTGAAAGGCGTAATGGTCAGCATAGGTTTCCTGATTCAGGATATCGCCAAACTTTTTCGCCGCTTTGAAGAAAGGTAAAGGATCTGCTATACCAGCGAAAAGATGCCATGAAGAGATATTTTTTGCACTGTTTCCAACCGGTACCCCATAGACAACTTTGGTGAAGAAAACGGGTAAATCAAATCGAAGGAATGGCTCCTTTTGTGCTTCGCTTAAAAAATCGGGGCAACGATTGACAATTAACGCATGGGCTCTTTTGATCCCATCCGCAGACTCGCGCAAGCGCCCCAAGGGCCACAATTGATCTGTAAAAAATGGCTTTGAAAAGGTGGTGCAGATTAGATTCAAATCAGCCTGCAAGGCACGATGCTGAAATGCATCGTCTAATATAATGACATCCAAATCGTTCATTTGTTCGATGCCTTTCACACGATTCTCAGAAACCGCAACAGGTAAATCTGCAAATTGACGTTTGTAGGCTAAGGGTTCATCGCCAACCGCTGAAGCAGTTGAATCAGCATGAACCCATTGAAAACCGGACGTTTTACGTCCATAACCCCTGCTCAGAATCCCAAACGTACCCGAAAACTTCCAATGCGCAATTAAGTAATTAACCAATGGGCTTTTGCCGGTACCGCCAACCGCCAGATTACCTACGACAAGTGTAAATGGCTTTGAAACATACGTGGATGAGAACAAACCTCGATCATACCATGTATTTCGTACGCGCGTGATTGCGCCAAAAATTCCTGCCAATAATCGAAATACCCACTTTTTCATAATCGGCCTAAAGCTAATAAATAATCTAGGGAGGGGCAAAAATGCCACAAAAATAATAAATTGCAACATGATTCAATTGCTCAGCCATCCCCTACAATTCCATTTCGAAGCAGGCACATCGCGTGGGGTACTGACACAAAAAACGAGCTATTTCATTCAAATTGAACAAGATGGTAAGGTTGGCTTAGGTGAAGCCGGACCATTACGTGGTTTAAGTCCTGAATTTGAAGCGGATTGCCTACCTGCTTTTCAAAAAGCAATCGAGACTATCAAACACCTTCCAGAAAATCCAGAAGAAATAGACGCGCTTGTGCAAACAATACCATTTGAACAGCCCTCATTTCGTGCGGCACTCGAAATGGCTTTGTTGGATTATTTTCACGGAAAAGATGGGATTTATTTTGACAATTCGTTCGCACGAGGTGTATCGAGTCTACCGATCAATGGGTTGATTTGGATGGGTAGTCCTGAATTTATGCGCCAACAAATCGCAGATAAATTAGCAGAAGGGTATTCCTGCCTCAAGTTAAAAATTGGCGCCATAGACTTCGAACAAGAAATGGAGATTATTTCGGAGATCAGAACTCATTTTTCTGCGGCTGAATTAACGATACGAGTAGATGCCAACGGCGCATTTTCACCGCAAGACGCACCAGCCAAACTAGAAAGACTCGCGAAACTTGACATACATTCCATCGAACAACCGATTCAAGCGGGCCAATGGAAAGCGATGCGCGATTTATGCGCACTTGATATTTTACCCATTGCCCTCGATGAAGAATTAATTCAGGCTAAAGATCCTCAGGCGCTATTAGAATCTATAAAAGCACCTTACATTATTTTGAAACCAAGTCTTCTGGGCGGTTTTGGAGCTAGTAATGCGTGGATTCAAGCGGCCGAGACGGTAGGCGCAAACTGGTGGATTACCTCCGCATTAGAATCGAATATTGGCCTGCAAGCAGTGGCACAATTTACAGGGGAATACCGAAATCCACTCCCACAAGGTTTAGGTACAGGCAAACTATATACAAATAATTTCGATTGTGGTCTTTCGATTCAAAAGGGGCATATTTATTCCAATCCACATACCAAAAGAACAAATCCTTTTGCCTAAATTTACGGCATCATTTTAAACATTGAATTGAATGAATACGATTGACGAGGCGATGATTGCCATTCTAGAACAACGCTTGAAATTAAGCAAATTGAGTTATTCGGATGACACCTATGATGATGTAGAAGAATTACTACACGATTTGGAAGATGATTTCAATGAAAAATATGGTGATGAGCTGGAGGAAATCCTTGAGAAAGTACACATCAAACATTGCCCTGAATCAGATGTGTTATTGCCTACGGCCTATTTAGCCAAGAAATTTGTAGAAACAGCCGATGGTGAAGTTGAAATAGGTAAAAAAGAAGGTGTAGAAGTTGAATGGATCGAAGATCCCGCTGCTGCAGCTCGATTAGTATTATTACCCGCTCCTACTCGAATCTTATTGATGACCCCCAAAAGTCTCGAGGTTGTTTGGGAAGCAGCCCAATAAAACAAAAAAGGTGAGCATTTCGTGCTCACCTTTTTTTATACCCAATCAATTCCCTTTTTCAGCAAATCTAAGGTTTTTTGGCCCTCCGGATACCCACTTGCATCATGCATATATTCCCAGGATGCCAATGGCGGCAAACTCATTAATATAGATTCCGTCCGACCATTCGTCTCCAAGCCAAACTTGGTACCCCGGTCATGCACCAAGTTAAACTCTACATAACGTCCGCGACGTAATAATTGAAAATCACGTTCTTGATCGCTAACCGGTTTGCTCGCATTTGCTTTCATTAAATGACTGTAAATGGGAACGAAAGTCTCACCCACCGACTTCACAAAGTCAAACGTTTTTAACTTGTCTTCTTTTAAATAATCAAAGAAAATTCCACCAATTCCGCGCGTTTCATTACGGTGCGTATTAAAGAAATAATCATCCGCCCACGTTTTATATTTGGTATATACATCGTCTCCAAATCCATCACACGCCGCTTTGACTTGTTGGTGAAACCACTTCGCCTGCTCCGGAATAATGATATGCGGTGTTAGATCGATTCCTCCGCCGAACCAACTTTGACCATTGCTAAGTTCAAAATAACGCACATTCATGTGAATGATGGGAACCCAAGCGTTGAATGGGTGCATCACGATGGAGACTCCCGTGGCGAAGAATTCAACTTCTTCCGTCACGTTTAAGCTGGTCACCATCTTCGGATGCAATGGTCCTGAAACAGCAGAAAAATTAACACCCGCCTTTTCTAAGATGGTCCCGTTTTGAATCAAACGCGTACGACCGCCGCCGCCTTCCGGACGTGACCAAAGATCTTCCTTGAATGTCCCAGTTCCATCTGCCTCTGCGATTCCTTGGCAAATACGATCTTGTAAGTCACGGAAATAAGCTTCTATCTGTTCTTTATGCATACTAATTAGGGCTCTGACTACTTGAATCGGTTGTTTCTGTCGGATTTTCCATCAAAGCATTTAATGAATCTAACTCCGCA
>JACCDM010223801.1_pt1 | contig 10885 bp, 10 predicted proteins | sample 7445851 | NCBI WGS metagenome assembly JACCDM01 (sample SAMN15323438, study PRJNA562643) | freshwater metagenome | isolation source: river surface water | place: USA:Blue River Watershed | collected 2017-08-16
TATTAGGTTAACCCGAATAAGACCTGGGACAGATACAAAAGAAGTCTTGGTATGGAATGCATTGGTAGTGACAGCATTTGTGGAAGTCTATCAAGTATTTGGTCGTCAAGAAGATTTGCAAAGCGCTAAAGATTTAATGCTGGCCATTGAAACTCATTTTAATAAGGATGGACTTTGGTTACATCAGGCACATTATTCTCGTGAGCCTATTGGGTCTTTTTTGGATGATGTATCGGCTTTGGTTTTGGCCTATATTCATTTGTATCTATTGACCTCAGATTCAGTTTACAAGGAGAAGGCTGATGCACTTTTGCAATCGATCAGCCTAGATTTTGCGCATCCCGAACTTGCACTATATCAATACCGTTCTAAGAAGGCTGATTATTTGATTTCAGAAAAAGTAGAGGTAATGGATTCTGTTATGCCCTCTTCCAATTCGATGCTGTGTGAGTCCTTTTTATGGATGGGTATTTTGAAAAATAAGGCAGAATATACGCTTAAAGGACGTGCTATGTTATCTCAAATTCTCGAGAGAGCCATTTCACACCCAGCCTATTTTGCTAATTGGCTGCGTATCTATTCTGAATGGATAGAACATCCAAAAGCCTTATTAAAATACACAGGAATTGGTGAAGGTTTGGATGGTTTTGATTGGTGTATCGATAAGGATCAACTTGTATTTGTTCCTTCAGATGAGATAGAAGGCTACTTATTGTGTGTGGGAGATTATTGCTTTGCCCCAGTCAAGACTATACAAGAAGTAGATAAGCAATTAGCTGAACTTATTTAATTCGCTCTGGATTCTCGGTTACAAAAGCACCCCAGCCCTTCTTTGTTCCCTTTAAAGTGGAACTGATGTTTTTGTTATGGAAATGATGGCAAATGGCGATACCTAGGGCATCAGTGGCATCGTGCATTTTGGCATCTAATTTAATGTTACCGATAATCTCCACCATTTTAGCCACTTGTTCTTTAGAAGCATTTCCATTTCCCGTCACAGATTGCTTGATTTTTTTAGGTTCATATTCCGCAATTGGAATTGATTTAGAGAAAGCCAAAGACATCACCATCCCTTGTACGCGACCTAATTTCAGCATCGATTGAATGTTTTTTCCAAAGAAGGGAGATTCAATCGCAATCTCATCTGGCAAAAACTCCTCTATTATTCCCAAAACCCGCTCATGAATCTTTAAAAACTTAGCTCCCTGTGTTGTGTACTTAGTTAAATTTAAAACTCCATACTGCAACACTGTCACCTTATCATTGTTGATACGCAATAGGCCATAACCTAGGTAACGAGTTCCTGGATCGATACCTAAGATTATTTTTTCTGAAGAGGATGTGCTAATTTGCGTCATTAATGCTCCGTATGTTTATTCATCAAATTCCGTCGTTCATTCCTGCCCTTTTTACCCGTTTTACGTGGTCTAAAGCAGCTGATCGTCAGATTTATTTAACCTTTGATGATGGACCAACTCCTGAAATTACAGATTTTGTCCTAGAATGTTTAGCGGAATACAATGCAAAGGCGACATTTTTTTGCATTGGTAAAAATGTTGTGGATAATACGGCCATCATGCATCGTATTAAATCCTCCGGGCATAGCATAGGAAATCATACGATGAACCATAGTAACGCCTGGAAAATGGATTTTACATCTTACAAAGAAGATGTTGAGCAATGCGAAGAGGTTTTTAATCAGCAACAAATCAAGTCCATTGGATTTAGGCCTCCCTATGGTCGAATAACGCGTAAAATGTACTTAGAAATGGATAACGTCATTTTATGGTCTGTGTTAACAGGGGATTATAATAGCTCCCTTGCGCCAGATAATATTCTGAAATCTATTTTGCCCTATTTAAAGCCTGGAGCTATTGTCGTTATGCATGATAGTATTAAAGCTTTTCCTAGGTTAAAGGTAATTTTACCGGCCATTTTAGCCTATTGTAAAGAAAAAAATCTTGTTTTATCTGCCTTATGATTGATACGCACGCGCATTTGTATGATGCTCATTTTCAAGAAGATATGCCTTTTCATTTAAAGGAGATTCAAGAGGCAGGTATAACGGAAGTTTGGTTGCCTAATTGTGATTCAGAATCATGGGTTGATTTAAAGAAATTAAGTAATAATTACCCTGATTTTGTTCTTCCGATGATTGGATTACACCCTACGTATGTGAAGGATAATTACCTAGTTGAATTAGCCATTTTGAAGGCGGAGTTAGCAAAAACAAAAGTAGTAGCCATCGGTGAAATTGGACTCGATTATTATTGGGATACCACTTTTGCTGAACAGCAATTGGACGCCTTTAAACAACAATGTCACTGGGCGCTGGATCAGGGTTTATGGATTGACATTCATTGTAGAAAAGCCTATGCAGATCTAATCAAAACGTTGAAATTGGTAGAATTTAAATCATTAGGCGGGATTGTTCATTGTTTTTCGGGGGATGCTAGAGAGGCGAAAGTATTAACCGATTTAGGATTTTATCTGGGAATTGGAGGTGTGATAACCTACAAAAATACCACCCTTTTTCAGGATATAAAGGATATTCCGCTAAGTAGAATTGTATTAGAAACTGATGCCCCCTACTTAAGTCCTGTTCCCTTCAGAGGTAAGCCTAATTCGCCTAAAAACATTCCAATTATCGCCCAAAAATTAGCTGATTTATATGAGGTTTCGCTCGAACACTTAGTTGAACAGACTACGCAGAACGCACAGCAATTAAAGGCTATCTCAGGTTATTAATCAAACCTTTCATTTGTTCATCCCACTCTAGAATAGCCTTTTTTAATCGAAGAACTACCGCTTTTGATGAATTTTTAAATTTTGGCCAAGAACCTTGAAATACCATTCTCCCGTTCTCCAAAATACCTACTGTGTGACTTAATTTCAAGATATCAGTCAAATCGTGACTAATCAATACACAAGGAATGGCTCGTTCTTTAACGACCGAAGCTATAATTTGTGTAAACTCTAATTTTTGTTCGGTGTCTAATTGGCTAAAGGGCTCATCTAGCACTAAATAATCAATAGGCCGGCTGATTGCTTCTAATAGGGCTAATTTCTGTCGCTCCCCTCCAGAAAGGGATGACACTTGAGTATCTTTTTGCTTGATCAAATAGAATTGCCTGAGGTATTTGGTGATAATGGCATCTTGTTGTGCATTAGGAATGTATTGAAATAATGCTTGTGCATAATTATATACACTGTGAAAGGGTTTTAAATGAAGTGTTTGTGGCACATAACCTGCCTTTTTAAATTGAGGAATGAGGCGATCAATACCGTCATTTAATTCAATAGAGTGTATTTTGACGGAATAGTCTTGATCGTATTTTAAGCCTACTAATAAATTTGCAATGGTGCTTTTTCCTGAACCACTTTTACCAATTAATGCGTAAATTTCACCTGATTTTACCTTTATCTCAATATTGGATAAAGCAAAATGACTTGTAACTTGGTGTTTCTTTATGCCGATTGTTAACATTAAACCTATTATATATGATTCTGTGCGGAATTGATGTGGGAACTTCTTCCATTAAAGTTAGTATTGTTGATGCTGCAAACCAACAATTAATTTATTCGACGTCTTTTCCTGAGGTTGAAAATGAAATTTCTTCCCCTCAACCAGGTTTTGCGGAACAGGATCCAGAACATTGGTGGTATTGTGTAAAACAGGCTATTCTAAAGGCAAATGCCACAGGTTTGTATGATTCTAAAAATATTGGTGCTATCGGTATATCGTATCAGATGCACGGCTTGGTCGTTGTAGATAAAAATGCTCAGGTTTTGCGCCCTTCTATTATTTGGTGTGATTCCCGCGCAACTCCCTACGGAGATAAGGCCTACACAGCCTTAGGTGAATCTTTTTGCCAAAGTCATTACCTAAATTCTCCTGGTAATTTTACTGCTGCTAAATTAGCGTGGGTGAAAGAAAATCAACCAGCTATATTTGAACAAGTAGCGCAAGTACTTTTGCCTGGTGATTTTATTGCAGGTCGATTTACATCAATCTTCACAACAACAGCTTCAGCGCTATCAGAAGGAATATTGTGGGATTTTAAATCATCCCACCCTGCCAAAGACTTAATGGCCTATTACGGCTTCCCAGAGAACATCTTCCCTCCTGTTCATCCATTATTTTCCGATCACGGTTCACTTACACCTTCAGTAGCAGAGGAACTTGGCTTAGGAACACACGTAAAAGTAACATATAAGGCAGGAGATCAACCAAATAATGCCTATTCATTAGGTGTTTTACACCTCGGCGATATCGCCACTACGGCGGGTACCTCAGGAGTTGTATATGGTATTTCCGATGAATTAAAGTTTGATAAAGAAAATCGGGTTAATTCTTTTGCGCACGTAAACCATACAACAGAGAAAACGAGTATTGGTGTTTTAATGTGTATAAATGGAACAGGGATTTTAAACCGATGGGTTAAACAAAATTTCTTTTCTTCCTTATCGTATCATCAGATGAATGAAGTAGGTGCTAAGGCTTCAATTGGATCGAATGGATTAGTTTGCATGCCATTTGGTAATGGCGCAGAGCGTATTTTTCAAAATAAGACCTTAGGTGGTAGTTTTCAACATGTAGATTTCAATCGCCACCAATCAGCTGATATTATTCGGGCTGCTCAAGAGGGAATTGCCTTCTCGATGGTATATGGAATAGAATTATTAGGAAATGTAGGTGTTAAGCCTAAAAAACTGAAAGCTGGATTAGCTAATATGTACCTGAGTGATTTGTTTACTCAAGCGATAGTTAATGCGTCCGGTGCCTCAGTTGAATTGCTTGAAACAGATGGTGCCTTTGGCGCTGCTTTAGGGGCTGGAGCTGGTGTGGGATATTATGCAAATGAAGATGAGGCTGTAAGTAACATTAAGGTCTTAAAAACCATTCATCCGGAGGCAAGCTTACTAAATGCTTATGCTGATGCGTATGGTGTTTGGAAAATAAATTTACCCTCTTAAAAATGGTAAAGCCTCTCAATCGCTTGAGAGGCTTGTACCCAGTGCCGGAGTCGAACCGGCACGGGCTTGCACCCACGGGTGTTTGAGACCAGCGCGTCTACCAATTCCGCCAACTGGGCAATTCAAAATTGCTGTGCAAAACTAGGCTAAATCATTCGCTTTCGCAAGTGTGCCTAGAATAAATTCTAGTTTACTCGTAGCGTAAAGCTTCAACAGGATCCATTTTAGAAGCTTTAAACGCGGGATAAATTCCTGAAAATAAGCCAACTAAAATACAAATAATAATACCGGTCATCATCCATAACCAAGGGATAATAAAACTAGCCGCTCCGGAGCTAATTGCTTGTGCGATGATGTTACCAATAGGTATGGCCAGCATAATGCCCCCTATCCCACCTAATAAACAAATGACAATAGCTTCGATTAAGAATTGTTGTAATATACGCCCCGGTGTAGCTCCTAATGATTTACGAATACCAATTTCACGTGTTCTCTCACTCACAGAAACCATCATAATATTCATTAAGGCAATGGCAGCCCCTAACAAGGTGATGAAACCAATGACGAAACCCCCTATGCGCAAGGAGCCTGTAATACTTTCAAAGCTTTTTGCAATAGAATCAGAACGATCGATACTAAAGGAATCTTCCATACCCAATGGATCCATGCGCACTTTTCGCATAGCACCTCTTGCCTCTTCCATAAAATCGTCAAGGTTTGTAATTTTAGAGGAAGACGTAGTAATATCAAAGGTAAGGTTACGTCCTACTGCCATCTTTCGCCCCGTTTCTAACGGTACCATAATAACGCGATCGTCACCTCCTCCCATCATATTACCTTTCTTTTCTAAAACACCGATTACTTTCAGTTTAATGCCTGATACGACTACTTCAGTCCCAACAGGACTTCCTTTTTCATACAACTGATCAATGATATCCACTCCTAGAATACACACGTTGATGGCATTTATCTGCTCGTTTTGCGAGAAATTACGACCAGCTCCTACTTTATACCCTTTTAACTCCATAAAGTTCTCATCGATTCCTAAAACTCTGGCATTAGGGTTCGTTTTTTTGGAAGCATATTTAGCGATGGCATTGTTATTTACATTAGTCTTAAGAGAGACTTTGCCTTTTACAGAAAACAAATACTTGTAGTATGAAGCCTGACGGTAATCGATATTCTTGAATCTTTTTTCTTTTTGACCTTCTCGCCTAACTTGCATGGCAGGCCTGTTACGTATATCGAATGAATTAGCTCCTAAACCCGAAAATGAATTATCAACGGAACTTTGAATTCCATCTATAGCGGTTAGAATTCCAACGAGCGAGGTAATTCCTAATGATATAATTAGAGCAGTTAATACTGTTCTCAGCAAATTTCCTTTGATGGAGCGTAAACCCTCTAAAACATTCTCTTTTAAATTCATAAGACCTTTTGACTAAGCCGGATACTCCCGGCGACTTTCTGACTAAGTCACGCAGTGACGACTAAATCGCAAAGCAATGACTATCACAAAGTGATTGCAAGTTATCCCCTTTTTCACAGCATTAAAAACCAATGAAATAGGGTTTTAATCCGTTAGTCCTTTTTTTGGCCTAATTAATTCAATCCCGCTCTTTCTTAATCGCGATCTATTTGATAATTTAGTGTAAAATTATGCCTGTGGAAGAAAATATACAAAACAACCCCATTTATAACGACGATAGTATTCGTTCCCTTGATTGGAAAGAGCATATTCGGTTACGTCCGGGTATGTATATTGGTAAGTTAGGCGATGGCTCATCGGTGGACGATGGTATTTATGTTCTCGTTAAAGAGATTATGGATAACTCGATTGATGAACATATGATGGGAAATGGCAAGTCTATTGATGTTAAAATTTCAGATCACAAGGTGGAGGTACGTGATTATGGTCGCGGGATCCCTTTAGGTAAAGTGATTGATTGCGTATCTAAAATTAATACCGGCGGTAAATACGATTCTGGTGCATTCCAAAAGTCCGTAGGTTTGAACGGGGTGGGAACAAAGGCCACTAACGCACTTTCGAACTATTTTAAGGTACAATCTTACCGGGATGGGCAGACAAAGTGGGCTGAGTTTTGTAAGGGTGAATTAACTGCTGAGTCGAAAGGAATTGAAGCCTCAAACGCTAAGAGTGGTACGCATGTTCAATTCGAACCAGATAATACCATTTTCAAGAATTACCATTTTATCCCTCAGTATTTAGATTCCTTATTTTGGAATTATGCCTTTTTAAATGCAGGGTTGACGATTAATTTTAATGGTGAAAAATATTTCTCCCAAAATGGACTTTTTGACTTACTGTCAAAAAAGACGAATGCCGAGGAAAATCGCTACCCTATTATTCATTTAAAAGGTAATGACATCGAATTAGCCATTACGCACAATAATCAATACGGAGAAGAGTATTATTCCTTTGTCAATGGGCAAAATACAACGCAAGGTGGGACTCACTTGGCCGCATTTAGAGAGGCCATAGTGCGCACAGTTCGGGAGTTTTTCAAGAAGGATTTTGATCCATCTGATGTTCGAGCCAGTATTGTAGGTGCAATAGCCATTCGTGTACAAGAGCCAGTATTTGAGTCACAGACTAAAACAAAATTAGGTAGTACAACTATCTCCCCTGATTCAAACTCCACTTCGATACGTACTTTTATAGGTGATTTTGTTAAGACGGAATTAGATAATTATCTACACCAAAACCCTGCTTCAGCTGATGCGTTATTAAAGCGTATTTTGCAGTCTGAAAGAGAGCGTAAAGACATTGCGGGTATTAAGAAATTAGCCAATGAACGGGCTAAAAAAGCGAATCTTCATAATAAAAAATTAAGAGATTGCCGTGTTCACTTATCGGATGAAAAATCGGAGACACGTCATGATACTACCTTGTTTATAACCGAGGGTGATTCAGCTTCTGGAAGTATTACAAAATCACGCGATGTCCAATTACAAGCGGTATTTAGTTTGCGGGGAAAACCATTGAATAGTTTTGGGCTTACTAAAAAGATTGTCTATGAGAACGAGGAGTTTAACCTGTTGCAGCACGCCTTAGATATTGAGGATTCATTAGATAATTTACGCTATAATAAGATTGTTATTGCCACTGATGCTGATGTGGACGGCATGCACATTCGTTTATTGATTTTAACGTTCTTTTTGCAATTCTTCCCAGATTTAGTGAGAAATGGACACTTGTATATCTTAGAGACTCCTCTATTTAGGGTGCGTAATAAGAAAGAAACACGGTATTGCTATTCGGACGAAGAGCGTCGTAATGCCATAGAAGCGTTAGGTCCTAAGCCTGAGATTACTCGTTTTAAGGGATTGGGTGAAATTTCTCCAGAAGAATTTGGCAACTTTATCGGTGAAGACATCAAGTTAGAACCGGTAATTTTAGAGAAGGACTTTACTATTCCACAGCTTCTTACCTATTACATGGGTAAAAATACTCCAGAGCGTCAAAAATTTATTATCGATAATTTAATTATTGAAAAGGATTTAGAAGAAGTTCTTTTGGCCTAATTAAAAATTCAATTCAAGGAGTTGCTTTAGTTCTTTCAAGGCTTTAGCAGCTCCTTTTTTTTCGGCTTGAATAATACCCATTTGAATTACTTCCTCTGCCCTTTCCTCTTTACTTTCCGCTAGTAGCGCATTTGCATAAGTATAGTAGGTTGCTACGTAATCAGGAAAAAGAGTAATTATTTTTTCAAATTGTTCAAATGCCTCTTTAAGAGAAGCTTCTTTTTGAAATTCTATTGCCAATAAATAATGGTTAAACGGATCACTGGGATCTTGATTAATCTCATTTTTAATAAATTCTTTACGATCCATTTTGCTAAATTAAAAACAAATTAGTATGCTTGCATAACAATTTAATCTGCCATGAAAATACTAGTATGTATCTCTTGTGTCCCGGACACGACTTCAAAAGTAGCGATAGATTCCGCAACCTCCCAAATTAATACCCAAGGTTTAACATTTATCGTAGGTCCTTATGATGATTACGCGTTATCCAGAGCTATCGAATTAAAGGAAAGCACTGGTGCGGAAGTTATTGTTTTGCACGTAGGTGGATCAGATTCTGAAGCACTTATTCGTAAATGTCTAGCGCTTGGTGCTGATTCTGCTGTCCGTATAGACGGATTACCAACCACCTCGTCCCAAATCTCAAATTCCATCGTGAATTACGTTAAGCAAAATCCGGTAGACTTGATCTTAATGGGAAAAGAGTCCATTGACTATAACTCAGGTATTATCCACGGTTTAGTAGCTGGTGCGCTCGGATATACACATTTCAACCCAGTTATGCACCTAGATTTGGCTGGTGATGGATTGAATTTAGAAGTTGAAATGGATGGTGGTAAGATGGATGTTTTCTGTCCACTTCCAGCAGTCTTAGGTTGTCAAGAGCCCATTGCAGAATGGAAGATTCCATCTATGCGTGGAATTATGACAGCACGTACTAAAGAAATCACGGTAGTACCTTTTGAATCTGTTAGTCAAATACAGATTGAAAAAGCGGATATAGCCGAAACCGCTCGAAAGAACAAAATGATTAAGGCAGAGGATGCCGAGCAATTAATTGAATTATTAAGAACAGAGACAAACGTACTATAAGATGAAAAAGGTAGCTATAATCGCACAAACAAAAGAAGGTCAATTGTCTGATGCTTCTACACAACTTATTTCCTTTTTATCCTCATTTAAACCAGAGTCTATTTTGCTTGTTGTTTTAGGGGAAGTAAAATTTAGCGCAATTGCAGCATCAACTCCTGTTGATGTAATTCATCTATCGGAAGGTCTTTGGTGTGAACCCTCGACACTTCAACCTTTAGTTTCCACGTTAGACGGCTACTCCGTATTTGGGATTAAATCTATACAAGTTGATAACCTACTTAGTCTACTAGCTTCGATTTCGTCTAAAGAAATAATTTCAGGTATTCAGCAATTACAGTATGCATCGGGGTCCTATTCCATTAACAAATCTATTTTCTCTGGTAAAGCATCCCTTTCTTTGAAAACAGAAACTGCGTCCTATTTTAGCTTGAATCGCAATTTTGATTTTAGTGGGAATGTTGAATTTGCAGAGCAACCTATCAAATCATCCACTTCGATTACTCCTTTAACAGCGAGTAAATCAACCATAAAAGCACTGAAACCTATTACGGGTTCTATTCCACTTCCAGATGCAGCTTTAGTTGTTGGAGCTGGTCGTGGATTAAAAGAGCCTGGTAATTGGACAATAGTAGAAGATTTAGCAAAAGCTTTAGGTGCCGCCACTGCTTGTTCTAAGCCGGTATCCGATTTGAATTGGAGGCCTCATCATGAACATGTTGGGCAAACAGGCGTTAAAATTTCGCCTAATCTCTATATCGCCTGTGGAATATCGGGAGCTATACAACATTTAGCTGGGGTAAACGGCTCACGGGTTGTTGTTGTTATTAATAATGATCCCGAAGCTCCTTTTTTCAAACATGCGGACTATGGAATTGTGGGTGATGTAAATGATATCTTACCAAGATTAACAAAAAAGCTTCAATCTCATTAAAATTAGCGGTCTAATTGGTACATTTGTGTTTTAATATAGGCCTTTGAAGGAGTTTGTTGCTTTACGTATTTTATCAGTGAATCCTAGTTCCGTAGGAGCAAGTTCGTATATATTGCTATTAGAAGGTGATAATTCACAAGCTTTGCGTTTTCCTATCGTTATTGGAAGTCAAGAAGCGCAATCCATTTCTGTTTATTTAGAACAAATTCAACCTAGTAGACCGCTTACGCATGATTTATGTGTGAATCTACTTTCCCATTCTAATATTGTCATTCAACGAGTATTGATTACCGATTTCAAGGATGGTATATTTTATGCGAATATCGAAATCGATAA
>JACCDM011154661.1_pt1 | contig 10885 bp, 9 predicted proteins | sample 7445851 | NCBI WGS metagenome assembly JACCDM01 (sample SAMN15323438, study PRJNA562643) | freshwater metagenome | isolation source: river surface water | place: USA:Blue River Watershed | collected 2017-08-16
CAAGTGTGAGCGCGGTAAACGTAGTGGCCACAAGCAGCGTGGCAAGAGCATTGAGAGCAGGCGTAGCTCCACCTTTTACTGATGAGTAAATGCGAAGAGGAACGGTTTCTGATTCAACACCGGCAGAGAGGAAGCTGGTGATCACAAAGTCGTCAATAACGGTGGCAAATACGACCACGAAACTGGCCACGATTGAAGGCCACAGCAAGGGCATCAACACAAAACGCAATGCTTGAAAGCGAGTTGCGCCAAGGTCGCGTGCTGCTTCTTCGAAACTGGAACCAATTGACACCAAACGTGCACGCACGATTACCACCACGGCTGAAACCGAGAAGGTGACGTTGCCGAGCAACTGCGCCGGAAAGCCAAGCGGAATGCCACTGAACAGGCGTGTGAAAGTAAGGAGTAACGCGGCACCAACAACGATTTCTGGCGTGATAAGCGGAACAGATGTCATGCCTTGCACTGCAGTTGCGCTTTTGCCTTTTAAGCGGTGTGAGCCAATGGCAAGCGCAAGCCCAAGTGGTGTCACGATGAGCATGGTGGTGGTTGCAAGAACCAGAGAGTTCACAATTGCCTGACGCATTGAATCGTCATGGAAAACCGAAGCATATTTATCGCCAAACCACCAACGGAACGAGAACCCCTTCCAGACGGTGCGGCTTCTGCCGTCGTTGAACGAATATGCAACGGCAATGAGAACAGGAAGGAGGCTCCAAGCGATGTATCCCCAAATGAGGATGGGAAGCGCTCTAACGCGGCGTGTGGAAACCGATGTCATCGCACGCGTTCCTTGCCAATGCGCGATGTGCTGCGTAAATACCAGGACAACGCAACGAGGAGCAGTGTAGAAAGCATCAGTACCAGAATTGCGCCGCGCTGAGGTTGACTGCTGTTGTTGATGTAGTAGTCAATTTGGTTGCCAAGCATTTCAGTTTTTGGCGATCGCGAAAGCAAGTCGTTGGTGTAATAGTCACCAAACATCGGAAGGGCAATCAGAATGGCCGCTGCCGCAACTCCCGCTTTGGCCATTGGCACGGTGACCACGCGAAATGCTTGGCGTGATGTTGCGCCAAGGTCGCGCGCTGCTTCAACAAGTCGCCAATCGAGTCGCTCAAGTGTTGCGTACAACGGCAGGATCAAAAATGGAATGTACCCGTAGACAAGGCCAAGGATGACGGTGATGGGTGAGCCGTCAAGCCAGTTGTATTGAACACCAAAGATTCCAACAAATTGACTGAACAACCCAGAAGGGCTAAGCAAGTTGACCCATGCCAACATGCGCATTAAGTAGTTCACCCAAAATGGGGCAATGATGAGCAGAAGCAGCAGCATGCGGCGTTTTCCCGCGTGTCGAGCCAGGTAGTACGCAACAGGGAAGCCGATTGCGAAGCTAATGATCATTGCTGAAAAGACGTACGCAATGGTGCGGACAAATACGCCACGTAGTGGACCGCTGGTCACGCTGCTGAATACGGCACCGAATTCGCTGAAACTCCAGTTCAGTGGATTCCACTGTGGAATTGCATCTCGAAAAATCGGATCAATTGAACCGAAGGCAACGCACGCAACAGCGTAAAAGGGAACTGCAAAAAAGAACAGCAGCCAGAATGCACCGGGGGCGGCAAGTGCTGCCCACAGTCGGGCGGCTTTGTTCATGCTCAGCCCGCGGTAAACGTCGTCCAGACGTCATTCCACAGGGCATCAGTCTCTGGGGACAAACTGGTGATGCGATAGCCGGCTTGATAGCGGGTGTCATCTACTACTGCATCAATAAGCGTTTCAGGAATTACACCCGAATTGATTAGTGACTCTGCAGTAACGGAAGTTAATGCTGGCTGGTATCCGACATACGATTGATTCTTCACAGCAACATCATTGTCCAACAGATAGTTGATCATTTGGTGCGCAGCAACCGGTTTCGCTGACGTTTTTGGAATACAGAGGAAGTCGTTTGCGGTAATGGTGTTGTCGGGATACCAGAAACCGAGCACATCGGCTGAAGTGCCTTCAGGCAAGTAGAACGGCGCAATGAGAATGTCGCCACTCCACATATATGAAATGTCACGATTTCCCGCTGGAAGTTCTTGGTAACTCACGACGTCCACTTTTGGACTTGTCTCAGTGCGCAAACGGATGAGGTTCTCTTTTGCTGCGGCAAGAATTTCTGCATCACCAGAGTTCACGTCGGTTATTCCAGCCTGAAAAAGAGCAAGGCTGATGGTGTCGCGATATGAATCCATAACAGCAAGCTTTCCACTGTATGCAGAGTTCCACATGGCGTCGTAACCCTGCGATGCAAGTTCGCTTGGATCAATGCGGTCTCTGCGGTATCCGATGCCGTTTCCGTAAATGAATTGAGCCATGGTGTACTGCGAACCTTGGTCGTAATACGGATTCTGTAATCCTGTGAGCAAATTGGATTTATTTGGAATGTACGAATGATTCAACGGCTGAATAAGTTCTGCAGCCATGAGTCGCGCTATCGCAGTGTCGGTCATTCCGATAATGAGGTCTGGCTTTAACGTTCCATTTCGCAACTTTGCGATTGCAGCATCTTCATTGTCATAGATGCTTTGTTTTACCGTAACGCCAAATGCTTTTTCAAAATCGGCAATCACTTCAGGGTTGGTGTAGTCAGCCCAGTTCAAAATTTCAATGGTTCCGCCTTCGTTTGCAAGTCCATCTGCAATTGGTTCCCCCAACCAATGGAAGAGTGACGGGCGAATCGGGAGTGCCGATGATCAGTCCGGTTGACGAGCTTGATGATGTACCACCGCACGCAGCAAGTATCGACGGTCCAATAATGAATCCCCCGGTAGTTGCAAAGAGCGTTTTGAGAAAATCGCGTCTTTCCATAGGTGTAACTTAGTCACCATGACCACCTTGGACAAACAGATCGCCGTTGAGGAGCAGGCCCTGATTGGAAAGGTTCACAAGTCGAAAGAACTGCACGCCAGGGCGGTGAAGTCAGTGCCGGGAGGTGTTCCGTCCAGTTGGGCGAGTTCGCGTCCTGTCCCGATTTGGATCGATCGTGGTGAAGGCGCGTATTTGTGGGACGTAGATGGCAACCAGTACATCGACTTTCATGCTGGTTACGGCGCAAACATAGCTGGGCACGGCAACCCTGCAATCGTGAAGGCTGTTCAGCAACGGGTCACTCAAGGAACACATTTCGCGCAACCCTCAGCCGACATGATTGATGTCGCTGAAATGCTTGTGCAGCGGTTTGGACTTCCGAAGTGGCGATTTAACAATTCGGGATCTGAATCGACGATGGATGCCATTCACTTGATGCGTGAATTCACCGGTCGCGATCTCATTGTAAAAATTGAAGGTAGCTACAACGGGCATCACGATTCCGTGCTTGTGTCTATTTTCCGTTCTGCAGATGATCTTGGGCCTCAAGATAAACCATGGCTTACTCCCGGCGAAGGAGTGCCACAAGCGGTTGCTGACTTAGTGCGCATCGTGCCGTATAACGATCTTGCTGCATTGGAGCGAGTGTTTGCCGAGCATGAAGGCTTGATTGCAGGAATGATTTTGGAACCAATGATGATGAATGCGGGAATCATTGTTCCTCAAGACGGATATATGCAAGGCATACGTGACATCACACGTAAACATGGTGCGCTGCTCGCATTCGACGAAGTGAAAACTGGTTTAGTCGTTCATTCAGGCGGAGCAACAAAATTGTTCGGCGTTACACCCGACTTGGTGTGTTTGGCGAAAGCTCTTGGTGGAGGCATTCCGTGTGGTGCGATAGGTGGAACGAATGAAGTGATGTCATTGATTGATGAAGGTCGCTACAGCCAAGTGGGAACATTTAATGGCAACCCCCTTACCATGGCATCTGCGAAAGCGATGCTGAGTGAAGTTCTCACACCAGAGGCCTACGCAAAGGCTGATGAAGTTGGTTCGTATATTTTGCAGAACTCACTTGAAGTATTGAAAAACCATGGTCAGCCTGCTTATGGGTATCACTTTGGATTCAAGGTGTGTGTCGTGTTTAGTGGCGAGGTAGCAACTAACTATCGCAAGTTCCTTACGTTCAATACCGCAGTAAGTCACTTGCATTTCCTAAAGCAATTCAATGGTGGAGTATTTCTGCCGCCGTGGGGAAAGAGCGAGTCAATCACCATGAGCGTTGCACATACAAAACAGCATGCAGATCAATGGATTTCCAACATGGACAGTTTTGGTCGCGCGCTTGCAGAACTCGATGACCGAGTCTCTGCCGACTTTGCGGTTGGCAGTTACAACTAGTTCGTATTTGTGTCCTGGCGGTACTGCTTTACAAATCGCTGGGCATACTTTTCCATTTCGGTGTGATACGCCTGGCTGAAAGCCTTTGAGGCAACTCCGCGTTGCACCCGTTCAGAAACTGCAAAATCTTGAGTATTTACCATTTCATTGAAATCAAGGGTTGGCTTCAGGCTCACAGGTGGGTTGGCGGCTACCTCAGCAGGAAAGAGATAATCGGTAACAACAGTGGTGTGAGTCGCGGAGCGCGGTATGTACGTCGACACTGCAACGCACGTGGGCATCACGTCAATCAACATGTTTGGGTACACATAAGCACCGAATACGGAGTAATCGTCCATTTCTTCCATACTCGGAATGAGCGGAAGATTTTCGTCTTGGGCAAAGGAGATTGCAGTTTTTCCCTCGGCCAAACTTGCACCCCAATCCGAACGTTCATCTTGGGTGGTCTTTCCTGTTTTGTACACAGGTACGGTTTCGCACAGTTCCGGGTGAACAACTGAGCAATGAAGACATTCGCTGTAGTTTTCAACAAGTACTTTCCAGTTTGCCTGTACATCGTCAGTGCTCGTAAACACGCTCTTTAGCGTTCCTATTTTGAACTGCTCTAAATCACGTGGTTTGCTGTACAAACTTTCAAACCAATCAATCAGTGGCTCGGCATTGGAATCAAGATTGACGAACAACAAGCCCTGCCATTCATCGATCTTCACCGGAGACAGCGAAATGCCATCGCGATCAAAAGACTCCTTATCGTGGTGAATCGCTCCTACAAGCTTTCCGTCAAGTGAGTAGCTCCATGCGTGATACGGGCAGGTGATCGCGGCCCCATGTCCGGAGCCAGATGCGTCACACAATTGTGAACCGCGGTGTTGGCACACATTGAAGTAAGCACGAAGAGCACCTTCGCGATTGCGCACAGCGATAACACTTTCGTTTCCAACATTGGCAACGAGTCGATCGCCGATGTGCGTCAACTGATCTGCACGACCGACATAGCACCAACGCTTTTCATAAATGTCGGACATCTCTTTTGCAAAAGCTTCTGCAGTTGTGTACTCCTCGCGAGTGAAGCTAGTGCGGAGACCTTCAATATTTGACTTAGCCATGAGCTATTCCCATTTCATTCCGACAGGTATGTCTTCGTAATCAATTGTCCAGAGCCGCGCCGCTTTGATATCGCCTGTGTAACAGCGGTAGCCAAGAAGTTGTTGCTGTAAAGGGGAAAGCGTTCGTGCAATGTCTTCTGGAATTCCGATACACCCAGCTTCTTCAGGTGTCAGCCAGCCCACGAGAAAAGACAAGTGCATTCCTTCACGCCATTCATCTGTTGTGGCGTTTGAGCCTCCACCGTGCAGCACTGTTCCCGAATAAATAAGCGCGCTACCGGCAGGCATTACAGCTTGAGTGATTTCATGGTCAAGCGCCTTGCGTGTGAAGTCATCCCACTTGTGGCTTCCCGGCACAACACGAGTCGCACCATTTTCGGTGGTGAAATCGGAAAGTGCGAACATGCACGAGACCGTTACTGGTTTGGCGGTTGGGCCCAAAATAAGTGGCCAGTTATCTGCGTCACGATGTAGCCACTGTGGTTTTTCACCCGGGCCAATAATCATTACCTGACCCGTATTCATCCAGTACGACGCACAGTGTGGGCCAAGTTCGTTGTCAGCAACGCCCCGCAATATGGGGTGAATCAGAACATGATCGCGGAACGTCTTCGAGCGGTAAGACAGGCGTGTGAAGCGCTTGGTGTTGGATCCCCAGAACTCTTGCACGCCTTTGTCGCTCGACTTCGTCCCCGCATCGGTTGACTGCATGGATTCGGCAAGTTCCGAGCGCAGGCTGTTGCGCACCTCGTCGGTGAGCATGTTGTGCACGATGACACCGCCGTCTCGCTGAAACACAGCGAGAATTTCGGCAAGCGAATGCACATTCGCGTCAAGACTTGTTAACACCGCGGTATTCGCAGTTGCCATACAGCAACTCTAGCAGTGGAAAAAAGCTCGTAAATGGGGCTCGTAATAACTCAACGTGTGAGATTCATATGTTGGGTCAAATGAAATCTGGTCGTACTTTGCGCAAAACTCAGCGGTTAATTCGTAATGCGGATTATCAATATATGCATCGCGAGCGTTTTGATTAAGCCCAATATGTTGCCAAAAGTAATATCCCTGAAAGATTCCGTGATGCGCAACCATCCAATGATGCGCTTCTGAAACAAATGGTTTAATGATTGCTGCAGCTAACGCCTCGTGATTATCGGGAGCCAGGCTGTCGCCAATGTCGTGCAATAACGCGCACATCACGTATTCCATACTTTGTCCATCGCGCTCTGCCCGTGTTGCGGTTTGCAGCGAGTGTTCAAGCCTCGTAACGGGGTAGCCGTCTAGTTCGCCATCGAGTTTTTGCAACTGTTCCAGCACCTGATTAGCGACATCTCCCTGAGTCCTTTTATACAACTCGGTGATGTTGTCCCAGTCTTGTTTTGTGGTCTCACTGAACTTGGTGAATGTAGGGACATGTTGCGAAGACATAGGGCAACTGTAGTGAAACGTGTTGGGCTAGGTTTTACCTATGACTTCATTGAGTTTTCGTCTAGATGGTTTGCGTGCACTGGTAACAGGCGGAGGTTCAGGAATTGGCAAGGTAATTGCCGATGCAATGCGCGACGCAGGCGCAACCGTGGTGGTGTGCGACGTAAATGATTCCACGAAACCCAACTACATCTGCGATGTGTCAAAGACTTCGGACGTAGAAGCGATGTTTAAAGGAATTGAACGTGACCTTGGCGGGCTCGACATTTTGGTGAACAACGTAGGTGTGCCTGGGCCAACTGCACGTGTTGATGAAATGGACCCCGATGCGTATGACGAGTGTGTGCGCGTGAACTTGGGTGGAACATTCCGCGTTACACATTTTGCTGTACCGATGTTGCTGAAGACAAAAGGTTCGATGGTCAACATTTCAACGAGCGCTGGAATCTTTGGTTACCCATTGCGCTCGCCTTATGTGGCAGCCAAGTGGGGAGTGATTGGACTCACGAAGTCGTGGGCAATGGAACTTGGAGAATTTGGAGTTCGTGTGAACGCTATTTGTCCGGGTTCAGTGAGTGGACCGCGCATGGACGGTGTGATTGAGCGCGAGGCAAAAGCTGTAGGCAAGACTCCAGAAGAAATTCGCACGGGTTACGAAAAGCAAGTATCACTGCAAACGTTTATTGAGCCCGAAGATATTGCAGCTTCATGTGTGTTCCTGAGTTCGCCTGCTGGTCGATTTATTTCGGGTCAGGTGCTACCAGTGGACGGCAATATCGAAACGATGAGAAGCAACTAATTGTGATTATTGACCTACAGGTCAATCAGGGTCAGTGCACGTGGCCAGAGCTGTGGTCGGTGGCTCATGCTGCAGACCGCACTGGTTACAACACGTTGTGGATTGCGGATCATTTGTCGGGCTCGGTTATGAACGCACCTTCAATGCCCGAATGCTTTGCCACACTTGGCGCGCTTGCCGCTACAACTCGCAATATTGGGCTTGGATCGCTTGTTGTGAATGCCGGTTTACGCGACCCGGCGATTGTTGCCAATTCGGCCGCAACGGTGCAGGAGATTTCTGGTGGCAGGTTCATCCTGGGTCTTGGTGCAGGTGCTTCGCCTACAAGTTCCTTCGCTTCAGAGTTAAACGCCATTGGTGCGCAAATTCCCGCAACCATGGAACAGCGCCACAAGCGGCTTGAGCACGTGCTTGATGTGTTGGATGCAATGTGGTCAAACAGCCGCGACGAAAAGTTTGCAACGTTTCCGCTTCCACAAGACTCCATTCCGCGCATCCTTGGCGTGAATTCGGTGGCGCTCGCGACCCTTGCAGGGAAGCGATGCGATGGCGTGAACATTCGTGCCAGTCACGAGCGCCGCGGTGAAATATTGCATGCAGCGCGCGACGCTGCTGGCGATCGCGAATTTATGGTGTCGGTATGGGACTGGTTTGATGAATCGCTACTGGATGAAACTAGTGAAGCCCGCAAACAGTTGGCAAGCGAAGGCGTGAACCGATTGATTTTGTTGATGCGAGGCACGCCAGATGCTGCCCGTATTGAAGACCGCCCAGTTTTGTAGTCGAATACTTACCGGGGGATCTTTTACAATCGACCACGTGCACAAGATTTTCAGTATGCCGTTTTCTCATGTATATCCCCATTACGTAAACAAAGTGGAACGTAAAGGGCGATCAGTGGAGGAGCTAAACGAAGTAATTCGGTGGCTTACGGGATTTAGCGAAAAACAATTGCAGCAATTTGTTAAGAGTGAAGATGATTTCACAAGATTTTTTGCAACGGCTCACATTCATGAGAATGCATCGTTGATTACCGGATCAATTTGTGGAGTAAAGATTCAAGAGATTGAGGATCCACTCATGCTCAAAATTCGCTACATGGACAAATTGGTTGATGAACTTGCTAAAGGTTGGCCAATGGAAAAGATTTTGCGGACCAGTAAATAGAGCTAACTACAAAACAACGTTGACGAGACGTTTTGGAACGATGACCACCTTGGCTGGTTCCGCGCCATTCAGCAATGCAATAACTTTTTCGTCAGCAAGGGCAAGTGCACGCAATTCGTCGTCGGTAACGGTTGGCACCACCGACAACTTTGAGCGAACTTTGCCGTTCACCTGAATTGGAATTTCAATGGTGTCGCTTACCAACAAAGCAGGGTCGGCAACGGGGAACGGAGCAAATGTGAGCTCGGTGGTTTGACCAAGCATCGACCACAGCTCTTCGGCCATATGTGGGCATAACGGCGAAAGCATTTGCACAAGCGGCACTGCAACTTCACGTGGGGTAGAGCCATGCTCGTTTACATAAACAGTGAGTGAATTGTTCAATTCAATGAGTTTTGAAATCGCGGTATTGAAACGCAGGTTCTGCATGTCAATGCCAACACCATGAATTGCTTTGTGCAAGTCGCGCTTCAGTTGTAGTGGTGCTTCGGCATCGCTTACATGCAAAGCGCCAGTGTCTTCGTCTACCAAGTTGCGCCACGAGCGTTGCAAGAAACGCTGCATGCCAACAACGTCGCGTGTGTTCCACGGGCGCGATGCATCGAGTGGGCCAGTGCTCATTTCGTACAAGCGGAATGTGTCGGCACCAAATTCGTCATACATTTCGTCTGGTGTAACGATGTTCTTCAGGCTCTTGCCCATTTTTCCGTATTCACGAATGACTTTTTCGCCCTGCCAGGTGTAAGCACCGTTTACTTCTTCAACTTCGTTTGCAGGAACTGTTTGGCCACGCTCATCGCGATATGCGTATGCCTGAATGTAGCCCTGGTTGAACAAGCGATGGAATGGTTCCTCGCTGCTTACATGGCCAAGGTCGTGCAGCACTTTGTGCCAGAAGCGTGCGTGCAACAAGTGCAACACTGCGTGCTCAACACCGCCGACATACAAGTCCACGCCGCCGGTATGGCCAGCTTGCTTTGGTCCCATCCAATACTTCTCAACGTCTTTATCGATGAACGCTTCGGAGTTGGTTGGGTCGAGATAGCGCAATTCGTACCAGCACGAGCCAGCCCACTGTGGCATGACGTTTACTTCGCGGCGATACTGCTTTGGTCCATCGCCAAGATCAAGCGTGACATTGACCCAATCTTTAATGCGGGCAAGCGGCGGAATTGGGTTGGTGGTTTCGTCGTTCGGGTCAAGTGCTTGTGGCTTGAAGTCGGCCAGTTCTGGTAGCAAAACGGGCAATGCCGATGCAGGAACCGAGATTGGTTGATCGTTTTCGTCGTAAACAATAGGGAACGGTTCGCCCCAGTAGCGCTGACGGGAGAACAGCCAGTCGCGCAATTTGTAGGTAATTGCGCTGTTGCCGTGCTCGTTCTTTTCGAGCCACGCGGTCATGAGCGAAATCGCTTCGGCCTTCGTGCGCTTGCCATTTAACGACACTGAGTCGTTAGAGGAGTTCACGTATTCGCCGTCTTCGTTCACCACTTCAATAACTGGCAAGTTATATGCAGTTGCAAACTCCATGTCGCGTTCGTCGCCACTTGGCACGGCCATGATTGCGCCTGTGCCGTAACCCATTAATACGTAGTCGGCAATCCAAACAGGAATCTGTGCGCCGTTCACCGGGTTGGTTGCATACGCACCAATAAACACACCGGTCTTCTTGCGCGAGTCGTCAGTACGGTCGGCGTCTTGCAGCGCTGCTGCAGTTTCGCGATACTTCGCAACAGCAGTTTGTTGTTCGCTCGTGGTGAGTGAATCAACAAGTGGATGCTCTGGCGACAACACCATGAATGTTGCACCGAACAATGTGTCGGGGCGAGTAGTGAACACTTCAATTGGGCCAGAAGTTGAACCAAAGCGAACGCGAGCACCCTCGCTACGACCGATCCAGTTGCGTTGCATCAACTTGATTGCGTCTGGCCAATCAAGGCGGTCGAGGTCGTCCAACAAACGGTCTGCGTATTTTGTAATGCGCATGGTCCACTGACGCATGTTGCGTTTGAACACGGGGTAGTTGCCAATGTCGCTTCGACCTTCGGCGGTTACTTCTTCGTTGGCAAGAATGGTTCCAAGACCAGGGCACCAGTTCACCGGAGCATCAGCTAAATAC
>JACCDM011577332.1_pt1 | contig 10882 bp, 12 predicted proteins | sample 7445851 | NCBI WGS metagenome assembly JACCDM01 (sample SAMN15323438, study PRJNA562643) | freshwater metagenome | isolation source: river surface water | place: USA:Blue River Watershed | collected 2017-08-16
CAATGAGTTTTCCATCCGACCAAGTCATCAACACATAGTGCACAGTCAAAGTAGATGTCGGTAGAACTTCTGCGCCAGTTCCAACAATGACATCCTCAAATACGAGTTCAGCAGGTGGGGTGCCTTCAGGCTTTGAAATGGTGGGAACCTGTCCTGAAACTGCCGAGACTGCAGGAAGTTTGGTTGAATCTGATCCGGTCAATTGAAGTCCTCCGAGGATAGTTGCGCCGATAAGAATCATTGAAATTACGACGATGCCGATTTTGCGCGCTGAATTCATAGCCGTGACCCTACCGTTTTTCTTTGCCTCATCCTGTATTAGACTCGCGGTCAAGACTTGATGGAAGGGTGAGCATGGCCTCGAAAAAGATGCAACCTACGACGCAATTGGCTGACAAGTTAGAACGCTGGATAGCAGCGAATGCAGTAACCGGAGATCCCTATTTGACCCAACTAGTCGATGCGCTACGCAGTCGTCGCAACCTCCATATTTGGGCTGAACTCAATCCACTGGAATACATGCCCCATGCCAGTGCGATCGCTGGAGTGAGGAGAAACTCTTTGGTTAGGCTTTTAACCATTCTGCGCAACGTACTGGTTTTTGCACCAGTTGCCTTGACTTGGGCTGCTGTTGCTGAAGCCACCAATGCTTTTGGCAGGTATACCGAAGAGAATCAGAATTCAGTCACCAACTTTTTGGATTTCTGGCAGAACGGCTACGGATACCTCGCCGATCACTGGAAAATTGGCCATGTAGCACAATTGGACTTCATCATCATTTTGATTGTTATCGCGCTTACTATCTTTGTCTCTATCGCATCTCACAAACTGCAAGCTGAAAAAATCCTTGAAGAGAAGCGTCTTGATGAGGATCGCGCCGCCATTGCGCTGGAAATCATGATGCTCCTACATGACAAGAAGAAGATCACGCCTCTCAACATGAACCAGGCAGTTGCTGGTTCAATCTCGCGCTTGGTCAGCGCCACCCGTGATCTAGAGACTGCTGCAAAAGAAGTAAAGAAGATTTCTCGTGCGTAAACCAGCTCGGAATATTGAGGAAGAAGATGCCACATCTATGGGTGGTTGGCTCTTCGCCGACTCATTCCTTGCACTGATGGTTATTTTTCTTGCAACAATTTCATTCGTTCCAGGACTAGGTGGTTCGATTAGTAGTGCCGGCAATATCGGAAATATCGCTGGAAATAACTATGTGAAGGGCCTCAATCTTGTCTATGAAGATTTTGATCCAATTAAAATCGATCAAGATATGCGTGCCTATGCCCAGAGAGAAGGAATCGATTTAAGCGCACAAGTTATCTACGCCAAGGTTGTAGGAGGATTTGATCCTGCCACCGAAGGTGAAGATGATGGTCGATTCCGTGCACTTTTGTTCAGTGCTAAGTTGAAAACTTCAGAATTGACCAAGTTTGCTACTGCGAAGATAGATTTAGGTGCGAGTAAGGTTCTTAAGAAGAACCAAGTTGCCTTACGACTTACCTTAGGTTGAACTTAAAGCCCAACCCATCCAAGTGGAACGCCAAAGAACGGCACAATTGCAACTAATTTTCCAATAACTTCCGTCTGCTTAACGCGTGTAAATGCGTTAACTGTGTCTACATCGACAGTCCCAGCTCGGGCTGATTTAACAATTCCGAGAGAAGTTCCAGTTCCCTTAACATCAATTAAAACTTTATCGCCAGGTAAGACCTGACCAACCTCTTTGTATAAGACGAGCGAGGATTTGGCTGAGCCCATGGCGCTGCCCAGTCCCGCCTGAGGATGTGCTACCCGAAAGCCCAGGGCAAAGAATGCAATCACTAAAACTGCGACAACCGCCAGAGGCTTCTTCATGGGGAAATTCTACCTTCTGCTTATCGAGACTTGTTAGAGCGAGTAGGTTTTGGCGCAGCTTTTCTTGAAGAAGTTACCTTTTTAGGCGCATTCTTGGCGGGAGCGCTTCGATTGGCTGAGGATTTAGCAGCTCTCTCGCTGATGCGGTTCAACCATTCTTCGATATCAGGATCTACAGTTGTTATGGCACTTGGTGAGGTTGGTGCAACTGCATCAGGAACATACTTCTTCTCAATGGCCTCTGGTTTTTTCCGTATTACTTTTTTCGGACCTTTAAATGTGACTAAGTTTTTTGCCTTAGAGCCCATACTCCTCCAAGGAAGAGATGTAATTTTTGAGCCGAAAATTTGTAGGTAGTACACAACGATAGCGAAACCTTCGGGCTTGGTTGGTTTCTTGGGCTGGGTCTGAGTTGATCCAGTTTCAGGTTCTTCATTCACATTCCCAGAGCCCACTCCGAGCATCAAGCGACTGGTGCGCGAATCTGGGCGACCGACTCCACGCCAAGTTGCAACTTCGATAACACTACCGGAAGTCATCTTGCCGATCACGATCTTCTGCCCATCTGGAAGATCGATAACCAGAGGTGAGTCAGCAACGGGTAAGGGTAGTTTAGAAACCTTGGGTTTATCCTCTGGGTTTTGGTTTTTAGCCAATTTCAAATCCAATCACATCCGTGTAGTCAGCGGTGCTTATCTGATTGAACGCAACCGTTGCGTTGCTACGTTGGTTAATGCAATTCAAATCTGTTGCCGTGAATGTAAATTGAGGATTTCCTGATGGCCAGCCAGCAGCGCCCTGGAGCGTTTTTGTACATTTAATGATGTCATTGTTCGTATATCCGGCAGTTGCACCGTTCTTCAAAGTTCCAGTCGTGATCTTAAAATAGAGCGCCACGACCTTGCTTGCGCATGTGTCTTTGATGTCTCCATCCGTGACTGTGGGATTTCCAAGTTTGAATTGATTAAATACAAAATCGGTTCCAGTAAATTCCCGACCAAAGTTGATTACGATTCTTCCATCTGCTTCACATCCACCAGCAGTAACTTCTCCTTGGCCAAAGCCGAGAGAACCTCCTCCACCGCTACCAATTCCGGCAGGTCCCTGTGGTCCTGTTGCACCAGTTGCTCCAGCAGGTCCGGCAGGTCCTTGTGCACCAGTTGCTCCTGCTGCGCCGTTACATGCATAGCTAACATTTCCTGCGCCGTCAGTAAATCGCGTTCCACCAGTAGTGCATGAACCTTGGCTACCAGCGAATGCAACTGCAACAACGCTGGCACCGTCTTTGCCTGGTTCTCCAGCCACTCCCGGAGCGCCAGGAAGCCCATCTTTACCGTCAACGCCATTCATGCCTATCAAGCCATCTCGACCAGCAACTCCTGCAGGTCCAGGGCGACCTTGTGGTCCAACGAGAAGAGCGAGCACTTGATTTAGATTTGAAGCTGCATTCTTTACGCCAAAGAAATAATTCTGAGTATCTTTTGCAGAAGTTGTATCCGCATATGCAACACCAACTCGAGTCAATGACAATACGAGGAGTACAAGGATGGCGCGCTTCATACTCTTATTATCTCCTTTTTCTTTACTTCAGAACAAATGACCGAATAAGCCGCATGGAGCATCCCGGGCAGAGCGGATACCAGCAACATAATCGATGTCGCCTGGTCAACCAGTAGTGGTTGAAGGGCAATCTGGCGATAGATTACAAAGGTAAGGACAGCCACCAGAATCGCTTCGAGGACTATGTTGCGCGGAATTCGAGCAAAACTTGCCGGGATATTGAGGTTAAAAGAGATAAAGAGCAAGAAGTAGGGAATCGTGAAGAGCATCGCCACTAAGACCGAGGTCACGAAATTGGAAGTCCAAATATAGATAAATCCAAATGCTGTAAGGAAAAGTAAGAGTGCAGTCTGGGGCGAGCTCACCCGGGCAAGTCGGAAAGATTCTAAAGAAATTTGTCCACCTGTAGTCCTTGCAACAACCTGTGAGGATACAAATAATCTAAATGCAATAGCCAGATAGATACCTAGTCCTAATTGCCAAGTGATTGTTCGTGTTGGAGATTCTAGGTAGAGGATGCTTTCAACGAGGAGATTTCCAAAGAGGAAAATTGCAAGCCCTGAAACTGGGGCAATCAGGTTCCCTAACACCTCTTTAACACCGTCTGAACTCTTCAGTCCACGAAGATCCTGTTGGACTGCTTGATTCATAATTGAAGAGAGCAAGCCTGGCCCAACCCATAGCAAGGACACCCCGACAACGATCAGGACATCTCTAAAACTGGATAAGTTTCCTGTAAAGAGTAAACCAGCCCAGAATCCCGCAGTTGCAAAGATTCCGGAGTAAGAATCAACAATTGCGAGCAACGATACGACTGTAAAAATTGCAATTCCAGTATTGGCTAACGATGCATTTTTATCCACCTCTACCGCTGCAATCAAACCAGCGATAGCTCCAGCAAAAGGTAGAACTCCGTAGACAGGTTTGGAAATGCGATACAGGAGTTCGCCATCTTGCAAAATCAAAAACTTAATCAGCGATGGTCGAAGATTCGTGACCGTCTTGAGGCGCACACGTTGAGGCGATTGCATCAGACGTTGTGCAAATGATCCTTCATTTAATTCATCTGAAGAAAATAACTGTGAATTTGTATATTGAATTTCTGAGTACTTGCGAGAACGAAGTGTCGTGAGCAGTGCGGTAATAAAGACAAAGAGAGCAATCAACTGCGTTAAATCAAAGAGAGACGCTGCTGGTGTCTTAGTTTGTGCCTCGACCAATGCGATTCCAGCGACTACTGTGCGGGGAGATCCGGTTCCTATTGTGCTTACCGAATAAGCGCCAGTTGGTAAATCCTCTGGAATATAGAGAGAGTAAACAACATAACCTGCCGGGTTTGGGGCGCTCTCTCTGAAAGTAAGCGGCTCAATACCGTTACCTTCGAGGGTGACCTTCCAGTCTGCCGTGTAAGCGCCACCACCAAGTACTACCTGTTGCTCTCTACCGCGTTCCCACGTGAGCAATGGAATTTCTACAGCTGCAGCACCATGAATAATAAGGAGATTGAACAAAAGAGCGAGAGAGCCAAGGAGGCGAAATTTTTTCACTTATCCCCCTTGAGCGTATCGAGTACCAACCAAAGCCCTAGAGCGGTTGGAATAAGAATCATCAACATCTTCGGAGTTAAAAACTTGCCGATAAAGGGAATAACAAAAAAGACAACACCGCTAATGTCATCAAGTTTTGGTCTTTGCACATCGGGACTGGGGTTGTTGTCACCCTTTACTAAGAATCCATTTTGTGCATCGCCACCAATAATGCGGTGGGTAAAGGTTCCGACTGATTCACCGCTAAATCTTCGAGCTGTATAAGCAACTACATCACCTTGCTTGGGTTGCGTTCGAGGTGTTGGGGCAAGAATTACGATATCTCCAGCGCTAATCGCTGGCTCCATGGATCCAGTAAGAACGATTCTTGCTTTCACAAATCCAGATGCAGAGAGAACTGAAAAAGTTATGAGTACTGCACTGAGGGTGTAACCAAGATAGGTGAAATATCTCTGCATCCTTTGCTGACGCTTCTGCCCCTTAGTCACAATTCGCTCTGGTGGAGCCTGGACAAAGAGTCGAGGATTGCTCGGTGTGATCTCATCCGGTGTGATTAAAACGGTTCGCTCACCATGGCTATTTGAAATCGTAAATAAAATTTTTGAGTCAGCAAAATTCGATTTGCCCATGACCCAGAGTTCATCATCAGTCGACTCGGCAAAAAGCGGACGGCCCTCTAAAGGCTTAGTCATTTGCGGAGTTATGCGGGCTGGTTTGGACAGTGATCTTGTAGACCTCTGTCGCATCAGCAAAGGCACTCGTCTGATCTGGATCAAAGACCAATTGGAACGAGCTCTGGTCGTTCGTAAACTCATTTGATGTTACGTCTGTGAGGAGTTCAATATCTGTGTACTGGTTACTCTTCATAACCACTGTTGCCGAATCTTGGAAGTAGAAACGTACGCTGCTCTTTGAAACGTAAGAGCCCGCTGAAGCAGTCTCCGAAAGAGTTAAGGCATCTGCACCAGCATTTGACCAGACTTGAATTGTGAAATCTTCACCTACGCAGGTGTCATCAACATTTTCAAAAATAATCGAATCCAAGGTGAACTTGCCCGTGCCGTTCGCTTCGTTTACATAACCGGCATACGGGGTAAGAGTTATTCCACCATTGGTATCACAAACAACATTTGTAAGGACCATTCCGTCTCCAAACTCGAGACTTGATCCACCTTGCCCATTATTGAGGGCGATATTGGCACCGTAAGCAATTCCAGTTACCGCAACAATCATGGCAAATGCGCGCACCAAAAATGGACGCGAAGAGATGCGCTCTTCACTTTCCTCATTTTCGAGGTCGTCAAAGTCGTATGACTCGTGAAAGTCATCAGACTCGTACCTCTTAAGGATGTCCATACGGGCTTACCAACCTGGCTTTCTTGAAAAAATTACAGCTTTAAAATCTTTTTCTATTTTCCTCATAATTGCCCAAAAACACGTATAGAAGCCGGCTCGGTTTGAGAGGCTTCCATACGTGTTTTAAGCAATCGTTAATGAGGTATAGGCATTTTCCTTAAATTAGGAACCAGAGCTCTGGAGTGTGATCTTATAGACCGCACCAGATGTAGATGTAGGAGTTCCAAAACCTAAAGTTATTGCTCCAGAGGATCCTCCAGTGCCAGAACCGCTCACTGAAATTCCATTAGTTCCAACAATTGTTGAACCTGTTGAATTTGCAAACGTTGCGGAAGTGATTGCTGTTGACCCTGCAGAGCTTGTAGCTAATTGAAGAGGTGTGGCACTGCTGTTGTCGTATGCATTTAGCGTAAATACTTTTCCAACACATTTTGTGCTATCGGTAAAGTCAATTCCAGATAGTGCAATTGTGCTCAAGTAAAAAGTACCTGCGTTTGCAGCGTTGATAAACCGCACCTGTGGGGTGACTGTGATTCCGTCAGAGTCACATGCTGCAGTTACAGAAACACCTTGACCGAATTCGATCGAACCACCGCTATTGAGTGAGATATTTGCCGCAAGAGTTGAGCCGAGAACTGCGATTGCAGCTACAGATGCAAGACCTGCGAGAGAGCGAAGATTGTTGTTCTTCTTCGCCTTGCGGGGCGTTCCCGCATTTTCAAACTTTAAGATTTCCATTTTATTCCCCTTTATCATTAACGATTTTCCACTCCTTTTCCTACACCTTTACTTCGAAGTGGACTCAAAGCTCGGGTAAAACCTGCCAGCGAGCGCTGCCAGGCAATTCTTTTATGGCGTCAGCGATGGTGACGGGGTCGGTGTTGGCGTAGGCGTTGCCACCGACTGTGCGGATGGGTTGTCGATAGTTTCAACTGTTGTTCTAAAGACGCTCTGTCCATCGATGTTGACAATTGAAGCTGAAGGATCGATATAGAAAGTTACATCTGCATTATTTGCAGTGAGCGTACTTCCGTCATAAACCGAAGTACCCGAGACATTAATAGCAACAGATGCAGAAAGTGTGCCGGCAAGTGGGGCACCAATTCCATTGAGATAAGTGAGTAGAAGTGCTGTCGAATCGCTGATATTCTGTTGTGGAGTTGGGTTTGGAATTGAAATCTGAAGTACCTTGGCATCAGCGACACTTCCGAGCGTGATCTCTTGAGAATTTCCATCAATCAAGCGCACGCGCAATTTCTTTCCAGCACATTGCGCTAAATCCAAATTAGATACCGTTACAGCGCGCACGCGAAAGAAGCCTGCTGAAGGATCATTTTGTGCAGGGGCAGCTTTCCATTCTTCACCCATCGCAATATAAATCTTTGAGTCGCATGCGATTGCTTGCTGTGAACCTTGACCAAATTCGAGCGCACCGTTACCAACGGTTACACTCGCTGCAAATGTTGATAATAAGAATGGTACGAAGGCCAAAATTGTTGCACCTGCAACAATTTTTGATTTATATTTCTTTCCTCCACCAAAACCAGAGTTGACGGGACCACTGAGCGGCGAATTAAGCGGCATCGTGACCTCCCCGTCTCCCGGCGCCTATTGCCAGGGGTTACTTAACAGGGTTGATACTAGACTTTGGTTACATATAAGGCAAAGAGTGTGACTCTTATTTGAGCGTGCCGCCACCCTTTACTGTGGATTGAGCGAGAGACAGGGCCCTTAAGGAAAGAACCGCGTTGGCGCGTGAGGCCGCGCAGAACGATGGGTCGAGGCTTGGCTTGTTGAGCGCCACAAATTGGAAGAAGGCGCTACGCCCGGCAATAGCCGAAGAATCAGAGAATAAAACGAGGCCACCGTAGGAGTTGATGAGGTTCATGACCCGAGCGGATGGCCCGGCGATCAGCACCTGCCCAGAGCGATCCCCAACAATTAAATCCGGTCCCTCGAGATCTGTCTGCTGCGATTTCTTCTGCAACGCATCGAACGAAACTCTTGAACCTGAAATACAGGCAAGGGTGATGACGCTCGGATCTGCGGTTTGGGCATAAATATGTGGAAGGAGATAACTCTTGGCCCGCGGATCTACTGCCTGCGAAGTTGGAATTCTTAAAGTGTATTGAGGTTGTTCTGCCAAAGGTCCTGGTGGTTCTTCTACAACTGTCGCAGAATCAGAACTTTCAACTGCCGGGGTTGGTGAACTCACGGCAATGCTGGGGCGAATAATCTCAGGTTCAGCTGACGGTGAAGGCGAGCTTGTTGCTTCGCCTGTCGGAGTTACTTCTGGAGTTGCAGTCGGTTCCCCACTTGCAACAGGTTGAGGTGCTGGTGTGGTTTCAATAGATTCAGGTGATGCGCTTAGTTCATCCGCAATGGTTGGCGCGATAGTTGCAACGATGAAACCTGCGCAGACCAATGCGACGAATCGAGAAAATATTCTGGTTGATCGATTCTCTGAATTGAGGAAATGGAAGATTCTTGCACGAAGGCGGCTAAAAAACTCTTCCAACGACATATTCCAAATATACCGCTGAACTTAGCCTTGAGGCTAACCCTCGGTTCCAGGGACGTAAACCAGGCCCCTCTTAGATAACTCACGCTGCAGAACTGTAAGCAATTCCTGATCTCCAGCACGATTTGCATACTTCATACCCATCGTGAGCACTTGTTGGCGAGATGGTGCGATAGCGACAAGGTTGTAAATTTGCTCTCTCAGACGAGCCATATCCCCCGTACCCTCATAAATTTGAGCAAGAATGATTCGTGAAGATACACAGCGCGGATTAGCATCGGTTTGCGCCTTGGCTAAGGCCTCAATTTTTTCAATACCTAAATTCTTGACCATATTGAATTTGCTTTCAAAGAACATAAAGCAAGGCAAGAATGGATTAAATCGGTAGTCAACGCCAACTTTCTGGTCTGAAGCATACTTCTCAAAAGCCGTTGCGTACTTGTATTGAGCTACAGAGAAATTAGCTCCGACGAATAGAGTGATTGCTAGCATTAGGGCGACAGGGATCCGAAGCGATAAACCACCCTGATCCTCTGTGCTCTTCTGGTGGCGATAGACCTGCCCAATCAAGAATCCTGCGACCGCCCAAAGTAGATACTTCGATGGAAAAGTCATTGGACTCACAAAGGAATTAGTCATATAGACAAACACAAAAAGAGCAAGAGCGAAGAGTTCCTTATGGATGTGTGGCTTGGTATCCCAGAGAATTAAGAAAGCTCGGACCAAGATAGCTATGAGAAATATAATTGCAACCGTTCCTGCAATTCCTAAGGTTGAAAGCGTTTGCACTGATGCAGAATGGGCATCATTACTGAGAATCTGGGTGTAATCTCGAGAATCCTGATCGGTTCTAAATTGCTCGTAATGGTTGCCGTATTGATCAGGCCCCAAACCAAAAAGTGGATGTGAGAAAAAGCCTCTTGTTCCAGCAAGCCAGAAATTTGATCTAATCTGCATTTGAACATCGTTACCGAGAACTGGAATCCAACTTCCAAGAAAAGGAATCAGAAAAATGAATTCGGCCCAGATAATCATGCCGACTGTTCCCACGAAAGTTCGCGAATTGAGAGCATAGGTTTTTCGGGGAATCCGCTTACGTAGCGTAAATATTGCAATTCCAATAAGCGTCATTGCTAAATCGAAGTAGGCCTGCAAGGGCCCAGACAAATAAAAAGAATAAATGCAAAGTAGATATGATCCAAGTAATAAGGCTTGAACCCGTCTACTTGCGCCGATAGCTAAGAAAAAAAATAGCGGTGCCGATACTCCCAAGAATGCTGCGAAGAAATCTTGATTTCCGAAGGTCGCAGTGACTCCATGATCACCTGGAAGCTCAAATAACTCATAGTGTTGAGCGATTCCTACCAGGGCGACTCCTACCACTGTAATCAAGTAGTAACGAAGCAGACTTCTAAAACTTTCCAAAGAGAAGTGTGAGTGAAAAATGCCTACTATCACTAGGCAGAGCAAGCTGACGACACCTGCATATCTACCAGTATCTCCAGTAAATGAGTTGACGATGTTGCCACTCAATAATGCTGAGGCCAGAACGCTTATGAGTAGCGCATAAATTCCGTACTTAACCTTTCGGTCTGCATAAAACTTTTTAGGTTGAAGAAAAATGTAAAGAGCCATTAAGGAGGCAATCACCGTTAATGTTATGAACTGTGGCGCTTGGTTCTTGTCAAATATGTGAGGAAATACGCTTACCGGAATGTGCGTAAACGATAGAAAAGCAAATGCCAACCCAGCAAAGTACAGCTTCTTCAATGAAAGTGACACTGGAATTTAGTTTTCGAGTTCCTTGATGAGATTGAAGTCTCCACCGCCAAGTTGGCCTTGATCACGATACATTTCAAGCTTCGCTCGGGTATCAGCAATATCAAGATTGCGCATGGTCAACTGCCCAATACGATCAGTTGGTCCGAAGGCAGCATCTTCTGTTCGTTCCATAGATAACTTGTCTGGGTGATAACTCAACGCGGGACCTGAAGTGTTGATTACTGAGTAATCATCTCCGCGACGCAAGCGTAAAGTGACTTCTCCA
>JACCDM010531660.1_pt1 | contig 10879 bp, 11 predicted proteins | sample 7445851 | NCBI WGS metagenome assembly JACCDM01 (sample SAMN15323438, study PRJNA562643) | freshwater metagenome | isolation source: river surface water | place: USA:Blue River Watershed | collected 2017-08-16
ACGGGACCGAGTGAAGGCTCACGCAAACAGATCACGGTTTTTTTACCGATGCGATTTAACGCATCGCCTAAACCCACTGTAGTCGTCGTTTTACCTTCACCTGCAGGAGTTGGACTAATCGCCGTGACCAGCACCAGCTTGCCATCGGGCTTACCTTTGAGTGAGTCGACATAGTCGAGTGAGATTTTGGCCTTGTAATGACCATAAGGCTCAAGATAATCATCGGCGATGCCAAGATGCGAAGCCACCTCAGTAATACGCTTCATCGTCGCCTTTTGCGCGATCTCGATATCGCTTGCCATGTCGTCTCCAAAATTTATTGTGATAGTTAATAGCCGTTGGTGCTGTTGTTCTGTTTACCTCGGCTGAGCCCGTATTTTAGCGATGTCTGAGGAATTCATACAAAAAGCTCCCAGAAACCATGATTAGATTACTGTCTATTTGGTAATGACTGCATTGAGTAAGTCTCAGTTGTTCTATAGTCTAGGAAATTCCAGTTCCGAATTTGTCAAAGGTGTGACCCGATGCTAATTAACTGTGCAGTGTACAAAGAAGGTCAAAAACTAGCAGACATCCCGGTTGAAGATATCAGCAACTGGCTAACCAAGCCTGGCTGTTTAACCTGGGTGGCCCTGCGCGATGCATCGCTGGCGGAGCTACGGCAAATGCAGGAAGAATTTGGCCTGCATCCGCTAGCTGTTGAAGATGCAACACATGGCCATCAGCGTCCAAAAATCGAAGAGTATGGCGATATTGTTTTCGTTGTGATGCACTTATTAGAGATGCATCAGGATGAAATACTGGTTGGAGAAGTGGCAATTTTTGTTGGTCCCAACTTTGTCCTGTCGGTCCGCAATGGCAGTAAACAAGATTTTTTGGGAGTGCGCGAGCGTTGCGAACGTGAGCCAGAGTTGCTCAAACTAGGTTCAGGTTTTGTCTCGTATGCCTTAATGGATGCTGTCGTTGATCGTTACTTCCCCTTGGTTGAAGCGCTTGAGTCTGATCTGGAAGATGTGGAAGCTCAAATTTTTGAACGAGGCTCCGCGCGTTGGAATATTGAACGACTCTATGCGTTAAAACATCGCTCATCCATGTTGCGACACGCAGTGGTTCCCTTACTTGAAGTCGTTGGGAAATTACATGGTGGACGCGTGCCTGCGGTGTGTATGAACAGCCAAGAATATTTTCGCGATGTGCATGATCACTTGGCGCGTATCAATGGTGCACTCGATACTATTCGCGACACCATTGCGACGGCCATTCAAGTCAACTTGTCGTTAGTCACCATTGAAGAATCAGAAGTGACTAAACGGCTAGCTGCGTGGGCTGCTATCTTTGCTGTATCCACTGCGCTAGCAGGCATTTGGGGAATGAATTTCGAATTCATGCCCGAACTCAAATGGAAATATGGTTACCCGATGGCCTTGGGGGTAATTGGATCGATTGCGGGTATCTTGTATTGGCGATTCCGCCGCCGCGGTTGGCTGTAATAATTGGAAAAATCGAATAACGATGAATCTCAATTCGAAAAGTACTCACGAATCGCCTGCACCGCTTGTTGAATACCTGCGGCATCCACATCTAGGTGGGTAACAAAACGCAAGCGATACAAACCCGTCGCCAGTATCCCGCGTGAGCGTAAATAATCCAGTAAGCCTGCAGCACGTTCATGCGCCGAGCCGCTGAGTTCAATAAATAAAATATTCGTGTGCGGAGATTCCATCTGCACTCCTGGAATACCATCTAAGCCTGAAGCTAGGTCGCGCATCAACGCATGATCTTCAGCCAACCTATCAATGTGATGATCAAGTGCATAGCTAGCCGCAGCAGCTAACAAGCCCGCTTGACGCATGCCACCACCGGCCATTTTGCGAATTCTATGTGCGCGGTAAATAAACTCTTTAGAACCACACAAAGCCGAACCAACAGGCGTACCCAGACCTTTGCTAAAACATACGGACACGCTGTCAAAACACGAGGCGATGGCTTTGGCTTCATTACGTGCGGTACTGCCACGCTCGGCGGCTTGCGCTACTGCAGCGTTAAACAACCGCGCGCCATCTAGGTGAGTCGACAAACCCTTACTGCGGGCGAATTGCGTTGCTTGTTCTATGTAAGACATGGGCATCAGCTTGCCACCGATGGTATTTTCTAATGCAAGCAACCGTGTACGCGCAAAATGCGCATCGTCCGGTTTGATGGCCGCTTCAATATCGTCGAGTGCGAGCGACCCATCGGCTTGATGATTCAAGGGCTGCGGTTGTACGCTACCGAACACCGCTGCGCCACCCCCTTCCCACAAATACGTGTGCGCTTTTTGACCAACGATATATTCATCACCGCGTTGGCAGTGTGCGAGTATCCCGCACAGATTACTCTGCGTTCCAGTGGGCATGAACAAAGCTGCTTCAAAGCCTAGCATGTCTGCGATTTTTTCCTGTAACTGTATGACACTGGGATCATCACCCAACACATCATCACCCAGTGATGCCGCCATCATGGCTTCACGCATGCCTGGTGTAGGTCGAGTAACGGTATCACTTCGCAAATCAACTAATCGTGTCATGAGTATGCTCGCCTACAAAATTATTTAAGATAAGGACGAATCCAACCTAGATTTTCTGATGTTCCAGCGCGTGGATTGTATTCACATCCTACATGGCCGTTATAACCAATTTCATCAAGCACAGCAAAGAGATAAGGATAATTCACTTCACCAATATCTGGCTCATTACGTTTTGGCACGCCTGCAATTTGTACATGGCCGACGTTTGCAAAATGCTTCCGTAGTCGCATTTCTATATCGCCCTCCATTATTTGCACATGGTAAAAATCCATCTGCACTTTCAAATTAGGCTCACCTACCTCATGCAAAATATCATGTGCGTCTTGCTGATAATTTAAAAAATAACCTGGAATATCGCGATTATTGATAGGCTCAATCAACGTCGTTATACCCTGCGCTTGACAGGCTCGCGCTGCCAACTTGACGTTCGAAATATACGACTGTCGCATCGCAGCACGATCGGCATCACTGATAATCACGCGCTGCTGACTATCAAGCGGCATGCGCCCCGCCATCACATGTAATCGCTTGCAGCCAGTAGCATCGGCATAAGCGAGCGCTTTTTCCAAACCAGTAGCAAATTCTTTTTCACGCCCTGGCAAAGCAGCGATACCGCGCTCGCCTTTATCCCAATCTCCCGGAGGCAGATTAAATAATGACTGTGTTACACCCGATGCTTTCAGACTTTCCACAATCTGCTCAGGTGAAAAATCATACGGAAAAAGATATTCAACAAAACGAAAGCCATCGCGTGCGGCGGCCGCAAAACGATCAAGGAAGTCATGCTCCTTGTACATCATGCTGAGGTTGGCTGAAAAAGTAGGCATGCGTTTCTTTCGTGCTGATTGTAAAGTGAAGGTAAATTAATAACGTAAATTAATAAAGCAATTTAAAGCGTGCTATCAATTCATTGATTTGTTCATCTGAAAGCGCTGCGACAGATCGATTACTCAACACCCATAGCTTGGCAGTTTCTTCTAGTTCTTCTAGCGTTGCCATCGCAGAGGCAAGTGATTGATGCCATACATTCGGACCCAAGCGCTCTATCATCACAGCACGCAAAGGTTTTGCGCTAGATGCAGTAATTAATTTTGACACGATCTCCGCAACCGCAGGATCACCAGGACGGTGGTAAGGCACTAAGGGCACATGCCCTACTTTCATCACGTAGTACGGTGTGATCGGCGGCAGTATGTCGTCGGCCTTCCACACACCTTGTAAAGTCAGCGCCACAAGATAAGTGGAATGCGTATGTATCACACAGCGCGCCGATGAATCGGCATGATAAATCGCCTGATGCAACGATAAGGTCTTACTAGCGGGCGCACCACTGACCTGCTTACCGTCAAAATCAACTAAGGCTATTTGCTCTGGCTGCAAAAATCCTAGGCAGGCATCGGAAGGCGTAATTAAAAAACCATGATCAGTACGAACGCTGATATTGCCCGCGGTGGAATGCGCATAACCACGATCGAAGAGAGATTTCCCGACGCGACAAATATCAAGTCGCTCTGCATGTAGTTGATCACTCATGTGCTTTGTCATCGTAGGCTATTTAGCAATTCATCTCATTTACTGTGGATTGCTTCACTTCACCGCAGTAAGCGCTTTGGAAAAGAAATCTTCACTACCAAAATTACCCGACTTAAGCGCCAACAAAATCGATTCAGGCGTGCTGAGCAAAGGTGCTGCCACTCGCCCCGCTGTCCAAGGCACACCCGGATCAATCGCTGCACCAATTTTCAGCGATTGCACACCGAGCGAGTTAACCACCGCACCCGAGGTCTCGCCACCAGCAACAACAAAACGGCGCACTCCTTGCGCAATCAAACCACTCGCAATAAGAGCCATGCAGTGCTCGATCTTCTCGCCGAGAGCACTGGCACCAAATTCTTTCTGTAGCGACGCGACTTCATCAGGCTCTGAGGTCGCGTAAATTAAACACGTATCTTTTTGTTGTGCATGCCACTCAAGCACGTGTTGTGCGACAGGCTCATTAGCTGCCAGTCGGCGCGGATCAATACGCATAGCGGCACGACCAGCATTAACCCAATGCTTTACCTGAGCGTTGGTCGCTACCGAACAGGAACCTGACAACACCACCGCTTTAGTTGCGGTTGTTGGTAAGTGCGCTGCATGTGCATCGGCCGTTACCAAACCACGCTGAATATACGCAGCAGCTAAACCCAGAGCTAAGCCAGAACCGGCCGTGACCAACGGCAGATCAGCTAAGGCATCGCCCAAGGTCATTAAATCGGCATTGGTGACGGCATCGGCAATATCAATTTCACCAGGTGTGGCTGATGAGGCTGCAGCAATCCGTTGCTGGACGACTTGTCTGAGGCTTGTGACACCCTGTGCTACCTGCGTATGACTTAATAAACCTACTTTACATGTTGTCTGAGCACCAAGCACACGCACAAGATTAGAGTCAGTCATCGGCGTGAGTGGATGATGCCGCATACCTGAATCAGATAAAAGCTGATCACCGACGAACAAGTGCCCTTTAAATATCGTACGTTGGTTTTCGGGGAAGGCAGGACAAGCAATGGTGTAATGCGTCTTTAAAGCCAGCATCAACGCATCGGTCACAGGACCGATATTGCCTTGAGCCGTCGAATCAAAGGTTGAGCAGTATTTAAAATAAAAACGTTGTGCGCCTTGTTGCTGCAACCAACGTAATGCATCGAGCGATTGCGTTATAGCTTCTGCAGGATCGATGTTGCGCGACTTTAGCGCAACCACTACTGCATCAATCTCTTTCAAATCAATCGCAGCCGTTGCGAGCGGTACGCCAATAATCTGTACGGTCCGCAAACCTGAGCGCACCAACATGCTAGCTACATCGGTTGCACCGGTGTGATCATCTGCGATAACTCCGAGCATCATGATTTCTCTACCTTCGCTGGCAAAGTTATACCGGTCATTTGCGCATACAGCTTAATGACGGCGCTATCATCTTGCTGACCAAAACCTGCACCCGACGCACCGAGATATAACTGATGTGCCGACGATGCTAGTGGTAATGCCATGGTGAGCTTTTGCGCTGCATCCAGCACGATACCCAAATCTTTAACAAAAATATTGACGGCTGAAAGCGGTGTGTAATCGCCCGCCAAAATGTGCGGGACGCGATTTTGAAACATCCAACTCATACCCGCCGAATTACAAATTACTTCATAAAGTTGATGCGGATCAGCACCGGCTTTAATACCAAGCGCCATGGCTTCGCATGCAGCAGCGATGTGCACACCCGCCAAATGTTGATTCACCATTTTGACGGTTGAACCGGGGCCTGCATGATCACCTAATCGATATACTTTGCCAGCGTAGGCTTCGAGCACATCGTGCGCGAATGCAAAGGCTTCAGGTTTACCCGACGCCATAACCGTCATCTCTCCCGCTTCAGCTTTGACAGCACCACCGGATACTGGCCCATCAATGAAATGCAGACCTCGTTCGTTTAACTGTTTTTCCCACAAGGGTGGAAGTGAGGGATCGACTGTGGCAGACGCGATGATGACGCTGCCCGGTTTGGCGTGAGAGGCCAGACCGTTCTCACCAAATAAAACGGCTTCAGTCTGTGCCGCGTTCACGACGAGGATTAAAAATGCATCGCATTCGGCAGTCAGTGCTGTGATGTCACTAGCGACTTTGCCACCGGTATCGGTAAAGCGTTTGATGTTGGCCGGACTGATATCCAGCCCCAATGTTGAGAACCCACGGCGACGTGCACTGATTGCTGCACCATAACCCATCGTGCCCAAACCAATAACGCCCAGGCAGCGTGCTTTCGTAACTTGAGTATTCACTCGCAGCATCTCCTCATTTTTTGATTATTTATTTGTCGAGAGAGGAGTGACTAAGTCAGACCCGTCAGGATTACCTGAGTCTGATTTTACCTGCGAAAGCGTGCGGATCTGAGCTAGAAGAAGGCCTTCCAAAACAAAAAAGGCCCGCTATTTAGCGGGCCAATCCCATACCCTCATTGGCTAAAGACACGGGAGGAGACATTAACAATCAGTAGTGCAACGGGATCCGATCGGCGGTTGTCCTTAGCGTTGCCCTGAAATCCTTGCGACTTTCGGTTGGCGGCACCCAGCCATATTTGCGCCAGATGTCCTGCACGTTATCTGCATGCGAACGTCGGCGAAACTGTGCGAGCGTATCCATACTTGGCATTGCAAATTCAATAACGGAATTTTGCTGATTCATGTCGACTTCCTTTCCAGATCAAGAGATATGGCCTTAATTATGCAAATACTGTGCCTGAAAATGTGTCGGAAAACCGTAACGATTTAAAAGTCATACTCATCACATTCATGAAGCGATCAAAAGTACTCGAAACCATAGCTATAGCAAGGCTCTTGCTTCTACATGACTGCGGCAAGACTCCTTACTAAGGCTGGCATGACTGATGCAAAGCAAGCCTTATCGGAAAAATTTTCTTTCTGAACGGTTCAAAAACTGTCGGAAAAACCGATAAACCTATGGACGAAGCTACTTGTAACGCTCGCACGACCTTTAGCAGAGGGGAACCATCATGAACATGGAACTGGGCATACGAATTAACTCCTCCGGATCGGACCGCAAGGACCAAGAGCCGGCGGGTAACAGCCGTCGTCAGCAACATCAGCAAAAACTCAAAGCCCTGATCGCTGCGCTGGAGGATGGTGATCTGTTTCAAGCGAAGCTAAATTATCGACGCCTGCTTGAGTTCAGCCCCGGATTGGAAGCGACTAACTTTGGCCGCATAGGCGAGGCTCTGGAGCATGCAAATCTAAGCTTAGCTAAGCGCATCATTCAAGAGATTTACGGTCAGAGCCAGGCGATATTCAAACAGAAAACGAAGACTCCCGTCCCGGCTGGCATAACGCAGAAAGCTACGCGCGAAAATTTTGGTGTATTGGTTGATTATTCAGCTTGAATTTTAGACTTGCTGGATTTACCAATTAGTGCGCGGCCACGCAATGCTAACCAAACGCGTCGACCTAGTTTTAGAAATGGATAGAGGAAATTAGCAAGCCATCGGCGGCTAAAAATGACGCTTTGCATCGCTTCAAAAAAACCTACTCCAGACGTATGAAGAGACAGCCAGTGCATAGCAGCTGCACCCGCGTAGATGTCATTCTGCGTCACCACTAACATGCCTTCATCTAGATCATATCCGCGTTCTACAAAATGCTGAATGCGCGCATCGTTAGATCGTGCACTTAGCAACTCTACCTCGCCAACAGATTGCTGTAGTTTTAGTCGCTGGGTATACGCATTGCAAAAAGTACACTCGCCGTCATAGATGATCAGCACAGAGACTGATACGTGCGAATTGTCCATGTCAGGTAAGCGCGACTGACTTCACTTGTATCCATACAGCCAGACCCGGTTCAAGTTTAAGTTCTGAAACAGAGCGCTGTGTAACGCGTGCTATCAATGCTGATTCACCTACCAAGACACGCACAAGAACTAATCCATCCTGATCATCATTGACGATGTCAGTAATACGCGCAGGCAGTACATTTTGTATGGTGCTGGCGGTGGGTTTATCACGGGCGATACTTACATCACGCGCAAGCACTCTGACGCGCACGGCGTCACCCTTTGACAAACTCTGTGCTCGTGTCCAAAAAACTCCCCCTGCAAAATCAAGACGTGCGAGCTTCCATTGGGAATCTATTTCTGCCACCCTGGCATTTAGCACCGCACCCAAATCATCACCCAAACGAATCGGTAAATCGACACGCGACAAGGTATCAACTAGCGAGCCACTCGACACCACCCTGCCCGCATCGACTACAACGATGTGATGCGCTAACCTCACTACCTCATCTGGAGAATGCGTCACATACAGTACGGGTAGTTTCAATTCACGATGGAGTCGCTCAAGATAGGGAAGTATCTCTTGCTTGCGCGGTAAATCTAATGCAGCCAACGGTTCATCCATAAGTAACAACTGCGGATTGACTGCCAGCGCACGCGCGATACCCACTCGTTGACGCTCTCCACCGGAGAGTGATTCAGGCTTACGATTAAGTAAAGGTGCGATACCTAATAAGTCAATCAGTGCCTCTAAATCAAACTGAGCTTTCGCATGACTACGCTTGCGTCCGAATTGCACATTCCCCAGCACGGACAAATGCGGAAATAAACTCGCCTCTTGAAATACATATCCCAGTTCGCGCTGGTGGGCTGGCATGAAATGCTGATCGTCTTGCCACACCACGCCGTTAATACTCACATGACCTTTGGCAGCGGGTTCTAATCCTGCGATGCTGCGCAACAGTGAGGTTTTGCCACAGCCTGATGGACCAAACAACGCGGTGATGCCTTGCCCCGGCGCCTCGAATGCAGCATCGAGTGAAAAATTCGGCCAATGGATGTGTAACTTAACGTGAATACCTGTCATCTCAGACCTCACGCTTAGCTTCAGGTCGCCGCCACACCTGCAAAGCGAGCAGTACAAGGAATGAGAACAACAACAAGATAGCGGACAGACTATGTGCCTGCGAATACTGCATCGCTTCAACGTAATCGTAAATTTGGACTGAGGCTACACGCGTCTGACCAGCGATATTCCCACCTATCATGAGTACCACACCAAATTCGCCAACAGTGTGTGCAAAGGTCATGATGGAAGCCGTTACAAAACCGGGTAAAGCCATCGGCAAGGCCACGCTAAAAAATGCATCGAGTGGTGTAGCACGCAACGTCGCAGCAACTTCCATGGGGCGTTTGCCGACTGCTTCAAAGGCTGTTTGTAGTGGCTGAACCATAAATGGCAGCGAATAAAAAACTGAGGCGATTACCAAACCCCAAAAGGTAAACGGTAATTGATCAACTCCCAACGCACGTGTGAATTGACCCACCGGACCATGCGGCCCCATCGCTAACAAAAGATAAAAGCCCAATACTGACGGAGGCAAAACTAGCGGCAACGCGACCAATGCCCCGATAGGACGCTTTAGCCAACTATGCGTCTGCACTAACCACCATGCGATAGGCGTACCTATCACCAGCAAGATCAGTGTGACTACGGTCGATAGCTGAAGAGTGAGCCAGAGGGCTTGTAGTGCTTCAGAATCCAACATGAAATCTATTCACAAACATAAACACCCTAATGTAACTGCCATGTTGGTTTACGCTCATACCGCGCAAGTAAGTGACGCTGAGAGTCAGCTTTATCAATAACTCATGAAAAGCAGCTATTTCGAAACGCGGGTGCCCGCACTTCGATCCAAAATTTACTTAGGTTTATTTTATGTGTCAACCCAACGACGATCAACAAGATAAGCTGGCACTAACAAAGAAGAGCATGATCAATGGCATTGTTGAGAACTACTAGCCTGCCATTTTCTAGTATGGATAGATCAGGCTAAGGTATTCGCCACTTCGCTAGATGAAAGACTCGCCTGAGCCCAGGCAGCCTGTAAAGAGTTATCCGACATCTGTGAGCGCAACAATGAAGCGATATTTTTAGCGTAGGAATTGCTATTAGTACCGATCAAAGAGCGATTAATGTTTTGGGTGGATAAGGCTAATTTTTCTACTGCTGAAGTTAACTGCACACCTGCAACGCCGATTGTGTTGCGAGTGTCTTCCAACGTTTGAAGTGCCGCATCAATCGCGACTGTCATCGAGCTGGCCGCCTGCTTGGAATTGATGCTACCAACTTTCAACAGTGAGCGTAGAGGATTAGCTGGCTGCACATCAAGTATTGCCAACTGACTCACGGGACCCAGCGTTTTCCAGGTGACGTTTAGATAGCCCGGCGTATCCTGCGACAAGGTAAATGGGGCGGCATCGTAACTAGCGTTCGCCGTGAATGAATCGACCATCTGCTGCAAACTTGTATCACTGCCGAGCTGACCAGAAAACATGGCAAAATCACCGAATCGTATCTGCACATTTTTACCAGCGATTCTGCTGGAGCTAACAGCGATACGCTGCACCTCGGTCGTGCCATCGTTGGTATTAGTATCACTCCCCGCCTGAATTTGATTTGCGCTCAGCGTTGAAGCGCTACTGGTATCTAAAATAGACAGACTTGCTAGGTCATCGACCGCTGCTGCAGTTGTCCAGTTCAGCATCAAACTTCCGGTCGTGCCATCAACCGAAGACAGAGTCAGCTCAAATCCGGCTGATGCATAATTTGAATCCGTTTGAAGCGCTGTTACCAGATCACTCAAGCTCGCATCACTCGCCATCTGACCTGATGACAGCGTCGTTCCATTCGCAGTCAGTGTGATGGTTTGCCCTTGAATAGCTGAATCACTCAGTGAAAAACTTTGTATTTCTTTTGTGCCCGCAGAAGCACCC
>JACCDM010527534.1_pt1 | contig 10878 bp, 12 predicted proteins | sample 7445851 | NCBI WGS metagenome assembly JACCDM01 (sample SAMN15323438, study PRJNA562643) | freshwater metagenome | isolation source: river surface water | place: USA:Blue River Watershed | collected 2017-08-16
AGGCGATGCAATCCCAGGTACCGGTCGTTGCGTCAGATAACTCTGCTATTCCGGAGGTGCTCGGTGTTGATTTCCCTGGCCTATGTAGGACCGGAGAAGCGGATGATTTTGTTGATAAAATTCAGGCAATTGGGTCTAACTCTTACCGAGAAAACTTGCTTTCCCTTCAATCTAGTCGATTAACAATTTTTGATCCCGCAAGAATGTCTCAAACTATAGATGGAATTTACTTAAAATACGACATTAAAGTTACTTGAATCCTTTACTCGTGAGATTTCTTATAAAATTCTGATAGATTTTCTCTTGACTTAGATTTGAACGGTATACTTTTTGTATCTCCTGTGCGTAGTTGTGAACAAGTACTGCGTCACTAAGAATTTCATTAACTGCTTGAGCAATTCCTTTAGGCGAATCATTATCTAGATAATGGCACATCTTCTCATTAGGGAAAATTTCTGAGATGGCAGCTGATTTTATTGAGATGTAGGGAACACCATAATAGCCAGCTTCAAAAGCCTTATGTGGAATGGTCCTTGCGAGTCTAGGGTGTGAGGAAAGCTGACCCAGACAAAGAGAAGCGCCCTTATACAAGTCAGACATTTCCTTGATAGAAACAAATCCCTGAATAACCTTAATTCTTTCATTGTTGACCTCAAGATTAAGATCTCGATTCGTTAGTATTACCAGCGGTGCGACAACATCAAATTTGCTAAAGGCATTTACAATGTTTGGCAGACCGGCCTCATCGTTCACCTTACCTCGGAATAGCACGTATGGGGATTTGGGCAGAATCGTTCTGGAGCTCTTTCCCTCTTTCGCAGAGGAGACCACTTGAGTCTCATCGAAACCTGTAAAACTCACAGCTATTTTGCGTTTGTTTAACAGATATTTCCGTTTGGAATAATCGCATTGGGCTCGAGATTCGAAAAGAACTAAATTTGATGAATGAAAAGAAATGAAGTCTAGCCACCATATCTTAGTTCTATTCGGAAGATCCCTTATCATCGAACCTTTAGTTTTATAGCCGTCTAGCAGTGGCCAGCCTGCATCTAGCACAATTGGTTTAGATGTGAGGATGCGAAGAAACGGCACGAGCAAATGTGAAGGGGACATCACAATGTAGGTTATGTTTGAATTGCGGTACCTAAAATTGATTGTCCAAAGTTTTAAGACAAGTCTTATGCCTGACGGGATTTGGATAAAAACTTTATTTAGATTGTGGTCCTCGAAATTAAAGATTGTGGCCGAGCGAGAGTAATTCGAAGTATAGAAACTGAGAAATACTAAGGTAGGACTTTCTGGTAACAATTTTGAAAGTTTGAGGCGTCTCAAGGTCACTTACCTGACGAAAGCATTAGAATCATTTAGTGGTTTCATTGACTAAACGTATCCCAATACATGTTTGGGGAGGGCTAGGTTCTCAACTTTTTGCAGTTGCACTTTCCCTCGATTTGAAGGAGAGATTCCCCTCCCGGCATTTGTTACTCAAATTGCACACCAGCGGAGTAACGTCTCGCACATCCGAGATAGACTTGCTTTTTCCAGATCTTGAAAAGCTGCAGATAATGGATTTTTCTGCCGAGGGCAAAAAATCTGCTGAGCCAAATAGGGGTTTCCGCATAACTAAAACCCATATTTTGAAGATTTTTGCACTTGTGGCAAACGGACTCGGATTGATTAATAGATGCAACACGGACAAAGAATTTGAAAAACTGATGCCGTGGATATTGACCATTCGTGGACACTACGCTTACCGTTCCATTAGCTCCTCAACCCTCTTGATTCTTTGGGATCGTCTAACTTCTCTTGCAACTCCAGGATTAGATTCTAAAGAATCTGAGGATTCTCTTGCTATCCATTACCGGCTCGGAGATTTGTTAACGTTGGCCGACAAGGACCCCATAGATGTTAAGCGGATTGGATTGGAAATTCAGAGATTAGTTGAAGCTCACAATCCCTCAAGGATCTTGTGCTTTTCTGATTCACCCCAAGTGGCAACTAAACTTTTGCAGAGTTTTACACTTGGCAGACCATTAGAGTCCAAAGATCTGCCTGCACTGTCAGTTATTAGGGAGGCATGCAAATCAAAACTCTTTATAGGTTCAAATTCTAAAATATCTTTTTGGATTGTATGTTTAAGACTATTTCGGTTGCCAACATTTCAAAATAGCCTGCCAAAGGGAAGTGAAATCAACTGGATTCATTGCTCGGATCGTGAATTGCAGTACGCAAGTGTCGTAGAGTTCTAAGGCAATTTTGTGATACTCGGACTCCTTATCAATGCTTACAAGGAGATTTCTTATGCATGAAAGAGTATTGCTCGTGGGGACTGTATCTAATGTTTCAAAAAACTTTTCCAAGGATTTCCGAAATGTTTATAAAGCGCTCAATTCTCTTTATCAAGTTGAAACTTTCCTGGTCGAATCAGACTCGACAGATAACACGCCCGCGATATTAAATGATTTTGCTGGTGAATTTGAAGACTTCACCTTCGAAACCCTCGGTCAACTTCGAAGAACTATTCCCGAAAGAATAGAGCGAATTAGATATTGCAGAAATCGATATGTAGAACACATTAGAGCGGAGTTGGAATCTAGGGAGTGGAAATACATTTTTGTTGCTGATCTAGATGGAATGAATTTACGATTAACAGCTAATGCAATCCAGTCATGTTTTGAAAGAGACGATTGGGATGTTTGCCTCTCGAATCAGTCAGGCGGTTACTACGATATTCTTGCGTTGCGTCACCCAATTTGGCAGCCCAATAATTACTATATTGAGCTAAACAGTCAAAGGGAATTGAGTGTTGGATTTCCTTCATGGTTGAAATATTTGCCTTCTAAGGTTAGTCGTTTTCTAGAAGATGACTTTCGTAAGAACAATCTAATTTACTCAAAAATGCGAAGAATCTCGCCACGGGAGCCCTGGTTAGAGGTGGATTCTGGATTTGGTGGTTTTGCGATCTACAAGCCACATATATTTATTCAATACGATTATTCAAAGTTGGTGCCCTCCAGCCAAGATAGCGAGCACATTGACTTGCACTTGAAGGCACGAGCTGACGGAAAAAAACTATTGATCAATCCCAGACTTATAAATTCGGGATGGAATACCTATAACCTGAATAGAATATTCCTGATCAGGCAGATTAGAAGGTTAGTCTGGGGTCTACCTGCAGTGCATAAAATTTTCTCAATGACAAAATCTTCCTTTAGGAAATTAATATAGGTAGCACTATTTCGTCACTCTAGTTTGAATGTAGCAATTTCTCCAGATACTTTCCGTAGGTCGTTCCTGAGTGTCGGGTTGCTGCCTTGGAAAGATCGCTGTCTGAAATCCATCTATTTCTCCATGCTATTTCTTCAGGCGAGGCAAAACTTAATCCTTGCCGCTTCTGTAGCACTTGGACAAGTTCACTCGCTGCATATAGTGAATCGATTGAGCCGGCATCCATCCAGCCAATACCTCTCCTGAACGAGGTAACGCGAAGGCTTCCTTCGTCCAGATAGCGCCTTAAAATATCTGTTATCTCGAGCTCACCACGTGCGGACGTCTTGATTTCTCGAGCAAATTCCACTGCTCGGTTATCCGTAAAATAAAGTCCGGGTATTGCCAAGTTTGAGATGAAGTCCTTTGGCTTTTCGACAATATCCATCACTGCTCCGGTTTTTGAATCAATTTTAACAACACCGTAGTCGTGAGGGTTTGTCACCGGAAAGGCAAAAATTTGGGCACCGTTCAAGTTAGTTGCTTGAGCAAGAGTCTGCCCAAGGCCCTGACCAAGCAAAATATTGTCTCCTAGAATCATAGCCACGCCATCACCGGCGATGAAGTCGGCAGCTACTATGTAGCCGTCAGGAATTCCTTTTGCTTGATCCTGAGTTAAGTAGTCGAGAGTGATACCCAGATTTTCTCCATTTCCCAGGAGTTCCTCGTAGATAAGTCTGTCTTGACTCCTTGTGACAATTGCAATTCTACGAATTCCAGCAATCATCAAAGTTGATAGTGGATAGAAAATCATTGGTTTGTCATACACTGGGAGAAGATGTTTGTTTATGGCACGTGTTAGCGGGAAGAGTCTTGTTCCATTACCTCCCGCCATGATTACACCACAATAATTGGACATAGGGGCCTCTCTAATTTCTCAGAAGTTTAGACATCAAATGCCCAGGAATTGCTAAGGTACCAGTCAACAGTGGATTTCAAACCAGACTCAAGTGAAATCAGAGATTTCCAGCCTAATTCTTGTTCTATCCTCGTTGAATCTATTGCGTATCTGAAGTCGTGTCCTTTGCGATCAGCAATAAAGGAAATTGCTGACTCGTCTTGATCTAGTAAAGGTAAAATCTTTTTTATCAACGTCAAATTATCGCTAAATTGACCACTAGAGATGTTGTAAATTCTTCGAGGGGTACCACGCTCTAAAACCGAAAGAATTCCTCGGACGCAATCTTGAACGTGGATCCATTCTCTGACATTACTTCCTGACCCATAAATTGGAATTTTCTTTCCATCGAGGAGCGCCTTAATTGCGACTGGGATCAATTTTTCCGGGAATTGGCGTGGCCCATAATTATTGGAACACCTAACAATTCCAGTATTTAATCCGAAAGTCGTGGCATAGGAATTTACAAAATGTTCGGCGGATGCCTTTGACGCAGAATATGGAGATGAGGGGTTAAATTGAAAATCTTCCGTTGCAAACCCTTCGTCCAGTGAACCATAAACTTCATCTGTAGATACTTGTAGAAATCTGGATACTCCATACTTCTTGCACATTTCAAGAAGGTTTAGCGTTCCAAGAACATTTGTTGACAAGAAAATGTCAGGGTTACTAATCGATCTGTCGACATGACTCTCTGCAGCAAAATTCACGACATGGTCGAATCGATTGTTCTGAAATAAAGTTTCTAGTGCCGGAGTATCCCGAATATCAAGTTTTGTAAAGTCGATTGAGCTTTCCACAGAAGAAATGTTTCTGATACGGCCCGCATAGCTAAGCGAATCGATAACAGAAACTTCATATTTCTGTGAGTCAATAACTTGATGTACAAACTCAGACCCTATGAAGCCTGCGCCACCAGTTATCAGGATTCGCATGACAAAATTCTATCCTGCTTTCTAGCAATTCCTAAGTCGCATAATCAAATAAATGCAATCTCAAGCCTTTTTCTGCGATTAACGTTAGGATGGAGCGGTAAATCTATGGAGGTCATAATGTCTAATTCTGAAATCTTTTTTATTGCCGAAGCAGGTATTAACCACAACGGATCACTGGATTTGGCCTATCAGTTGATTGATATGGCAGTCGCTGCCGGTTGTGATGCGGTGAAGTTTCAGAAAAGAACTCCATCAATCTGTGTTCCCGAGTCAATGAAGAGTGTTATGCGTGAGACTCCTTGGGGAAACATTACCTATTTGGACTACAAAGAACGAATTGAGTTCGGCTACGAGGAGTACTCGAAAATCGCGGATTATTGCAGGGACAAGAATATTGCATGGTCCGCATCAGCCTGGGATATTCCAAGTCTAGAATTTCTAGATCAGTTTAATCTCCCTTTCCATAAAGTGGCTTCTGCTCTTGCTACTCATACTGAATTCCTAGAGCAAGTCGCAAGTCGACAGACACCGACATACGCGTCGGTTGGTATGTGTTCTTATGATGACATTGATTCGCTTGTAGATATTTTCAAAAAACATTCATGCCCTTTATCCCTGATGCACACTGTTTCAACATACCCTGCTCTGGATTCGGACTTAAACCTTCGAATGATTCAGACATTGAAGGAGCGTTACAATCTCGCTGTCGGCTACAGTGGCCACGAAACTTCTGTTTCGCCCTCAATTGTTGCAGCAACTTTAGGCGCGGTCGCAATAGAGCGACACATCACCCTTGATCGAGCAATGTGGGGCACTGATCACTCAGCTTCTCTCGAAGCTTCTGGTTTAAATCAATTAGTCGGCGCACTTAGGAAGATTCCAGTTGTTTTGGGTACTGGTGTGAAACAAGAAATTGCTGCGGAGAAGTCGATCGCTTCAAAGATGCGATATTGGGAGTAGAAACATTGCCAGAATATTTAATTATTACAGCCCGATATTCAAGCACTAGGTTGCCGGGCAAAATCCTACTGTCTCTAGGTGATTCTTCGGTTCTGGGTCATTCATTTTCTAGAGCAAAGTCGGCGGGTTTCGTACCTCTGCTTTGTACTAGCACTGATAGGACAGATGATGCTTTAGTTGCAGAAGCTGTTAAACATGAAGTTCAATTCTTCAGGGGAGATCTGTTGAACAAAATTCAACGATGGAAAGATTGCTTTTCCGTTTTCAACCTGAGGGACGCTCACATAGTTGATGGTGATGATCCATATTTTGACACTGATGAAATTTTAGAGAGCTTAACTTGTCTAAGGATAAACAAATTAGATCTGGTTCGAACTTCAAACAGATCCGATTCTGGATTTGCAACAGTGGGGATGTCAGTTACTGCGAATTTTCTGACTAAGTTAGCGCAGAGATGTGAATTGCTTCCAAGCCCCGATCTCGATGTCTTGCCTTGGAGTCTGTTACTACGCCCAACCGACAAGGTGAGAACTGCACCTGATTCCTTCCTGATTCCAGACAAATCGCTTCAAATCAGACTCACACTCGATTACATCGAGGATTTGTGTGTTATGAAAATAATTGCAAAGGAATTCGGTTCTGATACTCCAAGGAAGAAAATAGAAGAGTATCTGTCACAAAATCCAGAAATTCTCTCAATGAATAACTACCGAACTGGTGATTTTCTCGCCAACAAAAAGGTACAGTTGGAGCATAATTTTCAAATAGAAAGTTGAGCATTTATGCATCCAGGAAAATATTCACCTTCGGCGATTTCTTTGGCCGTAGAGGCATTAAACTCAGATGTCGATTCTACTTCGGGCCTTCCTTGGGTAACTGCGTTTGAAGAGGAGTTTGCACGATTTACACAATCAAAGTTTGCCATCGCAGTTAATTCGGGTACCTCAGGATTGCATGCGACTCTTATGGCAGCAGGCGTTGGGCCGGGCGACGAGGTAATTTCTCCAGCGCTAACAGTCATTATGGATGCTTTTTCTACTTGCTACTTAGGGGCAACACCTGTTTTTGCGGATGTAGATAAGGAGACCTGGAATATTGATCCGAAAGTTGTCGAGTCACTAATAACAACTCGCACAAAAGCATTGATTGCAGTCTCGTGGATTGGGTTGCCTGCTAATCTACCCGAGCTCCGGAGTATCTGCGACAAATATGGTTTGTTTCTACTCGATGACTCAGCTGAGACAATGGATCTAAATGGTCTGAGAAATGAGAAATCAGTAATTCCAGATGCGCGAATGTATAGTTTTGAATCCAAAAAGCACATGTCCACTGGTGGCGAAGGTGGAATGGTCACTACTGATAATGAACAGTTGGCAGAAAGAATTCGAAAAAGTGCCGGGTTAGGATACAAACATTTGACTGCGGGTAAGGGTCGAACCAGTTTGGCCTCGAGGGTTTTTCAAAACCCTGACTATGAGCGGTTTGACTCAATCGGTCTCAATTATCGTATGACTCCCGTGACGGCTGCTATTGGGATTGGACAATTAAGAAATATTTCCCAGCTCCTAAATTCTCGAAAAGCTAATGCCAAGTTAATGCTTGACGCTATCGATGGATGCTCATGGCTAGTTCCGCAACCTTTAAGTCAAGATGGAATAGACCACACCTACTACACTTTTGGCGTTAACTACAAAGGTGATGTGGCACGAGGAGTCTCTTGGCAAGAATTTTATGACAGATTTTGCGCCATGGGCGGAGACGGATTTTATTCAAACTGTAAGAATCCGTATCTTGAGCCTCACTTCAAGGGTCAGAAAACTTCCACACAAGCATTTGAGCTGGGACTTTGCCCGGTTGCGGAAGATCTCCAGTCAAGAATCATGGCATTCAAAACAAACTACTTAGACCAAGGCTCCGCTCGAAAACAGGCTGAAATCTTATCCATTCTAATTGATGAGATTGGCCGCGAATGAATCGTCTAATCAATCAAGTTGTCGTAGTAACAGGAGCTTCAGGGCTTCTTGGTCAGCAACACTCTTTGGCTGTTTTAGAAGAGGGTGGGAAGGTCGTAATGCTAGACATTGATATGAATAAATTGGATAGCTTCAGACTAAGCCTGCCCGAGAAATATGCTCAGAGTGTTGCTTGCTTTGTGTGTGATATTCGGGACGAAATGCAGGTTATAGAAGTCGCAAAGAAAATTATTGAAACCTTTGGTAATGTGACTGGATTAGTTAACAACGCGGCAATAAATCCAAGTGTGGAAAAAAACACAACTCGCTTTGAAAGATTTGAGACTTTATCTCGAGACTCATGGACTGAAGAACTCGATGTTGGACTGTGGGGCTCTGTGGTTTGCAGTAGAGTTTTTGGCGAAATTATGTTGAAAAATAATTTACCTTGCTCGATTGTAAATATTTCAAGTGACCATGGGTTGATCGCGCCCACACAACACCTTTACCAAGTCGAAGGAATACCTGAGGATGAACAACCAGTTAAACCCGTAACTTATTCTGTGGTCAAACACGGTCTGATCGGGCTCACCAGATATCTAGCAACTTACTGGGCAAAGAAGAATATTCGAGTAAACGCACTTTGCCCAGGCGGTGTTGAAAATGGTCAGAATTTAGATTTCGCTAATCGATTTAGAGCAGTTGTTCCTTTAGGCAGATTCGCTAGACCAGACGAATATAAAGGTGCACTCATTTATTTATTGTCTAATGAGTCTTCTTATATGACTGGATCGGTTATGGTCGTGGATGGGGGTAGATCAGTTTGGTAACGCGCATATACTGTTTCGATATTGATGAAACTATTTGTCACACAGATGGAACTAATTACGCCTCTGCCACTCCAATCCCTAATCGAATTGCAAAAATCAATCAGCTTTTTTCTGAGGGAAACATTATCAAGTTTCTGACAGCTCGTGGCTCAAAGACGGGAATTGATTGGCGCAACTTGACTGAGAGTCAACTTAGTCAATGGGGTGTTTCTTACCATGAATTACACATGGGGAAACCATTTGCCGACTTTTATATAGACGATAAAGCAATCAAGGATTCAGACTTCAATTGGAGTGAGTAGGTTGGGTGATGAACTTTGGAGCGATCCCGTTAGTATGCGTTATCATCAAAAACAGTATCTCGCACCCAAAGCGTCTACATTAAAATTTATTGATGACATTCAGGGACTCGCAAAAACAACTTCTAGGATTCTGGACATCGGGTGTGGGGCTGGGGCAGCAACAAGAGATATTTCCAGGGCTTTCCCGGGCACGGAGTTTTGGGGAATTGACTCTGACCCAAATTTAGTTGACCTTGCCCGCAAATCTATAGATGGCAATAATGTAAACTTCAAAGTTGGGGATGTTTATAAATTAGAAAAAGAAAATTTCGAAGGCGTAATATCTCTTGAGGTGCTTTCTTGGCTTCCGGACTATGAAAAGCCTTTAGAGGAAATAGTCAGACAAATCAATCCCCGGTGGATTGCAATAACTAGTCTTTTTTATCCGGGTCAAATTACTGCCAAAACGATCATTAGTGAGCATTCGCGTGAGAGGGAAATTAATTACAACACTTACTCTCTTCCAAAATTCAGTAACTTTTGCGCTTCCCTGGGCTACAGAATGACGTTTTCCTCTGCCTTTAATTTTCCATTTGACTTACCTATGCCAGAGACGACTGACTTGATGGGGACCTACACCCTTAAAACCGTTGAACAGAATATTCGGTTACAGATTAGCGGTCCAATTTTGATGAATTGGATGACCGTATTTTTAGAAAAAGAAGTCTAGAGTCTTCAGCTAAAAGTGAGCCATCTTGAAAGAGTGTCTTAAGATTTATTGCTTAATCAAGCTCGACAACACCGCTGGGTGTTGAAAGCTGGACGGTAACGATTCCAGTTTGGTCATCATTTGTTGAAGGGTCTACCCACTCAATACTTACATCACCAAGTGATGCCAAAATATCTTCCTTAAACCAAGAGTCTGCGAGTTGATCTTTATCTGCAATTACAATCTTTTCAATTTCGGCTAATGGAGTTCCGTCTTGTGAAGGGTGGTCTGAAGATAACCACTGAATAAAGAATGGGAACTCCCGTGTTTCGGCGATCTCTTTCACGCCAATTTGCTTCCACTTTAAATCTGTTCCGTTTGGACGTGTACGGTGACCTTCAATTGCTTCGCGACCGAACTTTGCTGCTATTGGTGCAATATCTTTAGTACTAAATACCCAGGTAAACCAACCGCCGCCTTCATTAGCCTTCTTTGATACAGCCTTGCCCCAAGGAGTTTGCTCTGTTGCTGGGTGATCAAGAGGACAAACAACTTCGATGTACTGACCGTTCTTCAATGAAGCAGTGAAGTTACGCGTCCCAAATCGCGGGTGGATACCACCATCAACAAAGGTACTGCCCAGGCGCGAACCTAAGCGTTGTACTGTGTCAGCAAGTTGATCATGGGAAGTCACATAAGAAACATGGTCTAGACGCATGGTGGAATTCTGCCGTATAGCAAGGGGTGCTCATGACCACCCTCAAGGGCTGGTTTAGCTATTTATTTACGCGCTAATTGGCACATAAGCGCTTCGCAGGTAACCAACGGAGCTGCATTGCGCGCCAGGTTGGCGCGAGCTTCCATAAGTGCGTTGATCTTGAGGATTGTTGAATGCTCTGGATGAGATGAGGCATAGCCTTCAATCTCTTCGCTCATATCTATATTAATCATCGATTCAGTATTGCCTGATTGCACCATGATGACATCACGGTAGAAGGTGGCAATATCAAGAAGTGCGCCATCAATGGAGTCACGGACCATACGAG
>JACCDM011983056.1_pt1 | contig 10877 bp, 8 predicted proteins | sample 7445851 | NCBI WGS metagenome assembly JACCDM01 (sample SAMN15323438, study PRJNA562643) | freshwater metagenome | isolation source: river surface water | place: USA:Blue River Watershed | collected 2017-08-16
AACCTTCCCTTTTCTTGGTAATATTTACGCACCACTAATTCCAAATTTTTACGTAGCGTTTCCGTAATAATTTTTCCCTTGTAGGCCTTCACTTTTTCATTTAAACTCTCCGTTTCCCCCTTGCGAATTCCTGTATATTTCAATGCAAACAAGCGTGGGCGCTCTTTCAATTGAATGCCAAGCCAGATCTTAGTTCCTTCCGTTTTTACAACATAAACCTCCACTTCATCTAGAATTCCTTGATCCATAATCTTCCGAATCGCCGTAGCTATCGCATCTCCCGGAACCTTTATTTTGTCACCTACTTGCAAACCAGAAATATTAATCATGGAGTTTCCATCATAAAACTGAGAACCCGATACCTCAAGTCCAGCAATCTCATACTCCTGTGGATCTGCAAAAGAAAAACTAGGTTCAGACGAAGCCGTCGAAGGAAACAAACGTCCCCCACGAATTTGAGCAAAACTTACTGGACCACTAAAAAGAATCAGCCCCAATACGAATAACTGGACAAACTTGAAACTTCTTGATTCTTTTCTAAACTGCATGCAATAGATATTTTTCATGGATAGGCTTAACCCTCGCTTTTAACTTGTTCACTCGTTTTTCCAAAGCGACGTTCCCGCATTTGGAAATCTAAAATTGCCTGATGCAAATGCTCCTTCCGGAAATCAGGCCAAAATAACTCTTCAAAAATATATAATTCCGCATAGGCTAATTGCCACAACATAAAATTACTAATGCGATGATCGCCTCCGGTCCGAATCATCAGATCTGGATCCGGCATACCAGCCGTCGCTAAATGCTGATCAATTACCGCTGAACTTACTTGATCAGCTGCAATTTCACCCGACGCTACTTTCATTGCCACCTTTTGGGTCGCCTGGACCAAATCCCACTTACCTGAATATGACAAGGCTAAAACCAACGTTAATCCCTTGTTTTCAGCCGTTTGAGTAATCGCCTCCTGTAACACCTTTTGCGAATTAGTTGGCAACGTCTGAAGATCGCCAATAGCACGCAAACGCACTTTATTCTTCATCATCGAAGGCAATTCATCATGAATGGTACTGATCAATAAACTCATAAGTGCCTTCACTTCGGATTGTGGACGATTCCAATTCTCCGTCGAAAAAGCATACAAAGTCAAATAATCCACTCCCAATTCCCCACAACCCTCAATTGTTTCCCGTACAGCAGTCAATGCATTTCGGTGACCAAAAATACGATCCGCAAAACCCTGTTGTTTTGCCCACCGACCATTCCCATCCATAATAACGGCTATATGGGCCGGCAGATTGCCTAGGTCAATAGATTCTTTTAAATTCTGATTCACAACGTACTAAACTTACACATAGGTGGCAAAGGTAGGGATTATTCGCGAGGACAAAAAACGGATTTGATCACATAGGTTAAGGTAATTGAAGTTTGCAACACCTGGTCTGTTTGTTGGGTCGTAAAGTTACTCCTACTCCCACCTTCAGATGGCATATTGTCTAACATATCCGAAAAAGTCTTACTTGACCCCAACTCCCATTGCAAGCCTAAACGAGGTGTTAATTGATATTTAATCCCAACCCCATAAGGTACCGCCCATGTAAAGAAGGGTGAAGCAGCGCCCATACTACCTTTTGGACTCGCAAACATGTAACTGACCCCACCATATATGTAGGGCGACCAATTTTTCACTTTACGATCCGTTTGATAATCCAAAAAATTGTAATCTACAATGCCAGACATTTCCACTAATGGAGATGTAAAATATGCCGATTTAAGACTTGGTATTGGTCCGGGATTATTTATCCCAGCTCCTGAAATTCGTCCAAAACTAACTTGTCCACGGTAAGCAAAGGCTTGGGTACGTTGGTAACGAACATTGAACTTAACTGCCGTAGAAATAACTTTTAACTGATTTAAATTAGGCAACAACTTCCAATCTGACACATCACCTTTATACAGATTCATCCCTGTCGTAGCAGATAAAGCCCAGCGTTGCGCAAACACATCAGATGTGCCCGCAAAGCCTAACAAACCGACAAAAAGTATGAATCGATTCACTAGAGACTACTTTTTAGGGATGTGATACACCAATTGAATTTGGGTCGTAAAATATTGATCTACTCCCCATGCATATTCAGGGGCAACTGCAGGTTTAGTTGTATTGCGAACTTCTAACGTATTAGGAGCCACCTTGAGCGTCGATCGATTTGTATAAAAACTCGTTGCTGCGGGTACATTATTCCGATCATCCGAAACATCATCCAAATAATCACTAAATGAAACTCGGTGCATTAGCTCTATCCCTATGTCAAAATCATCAGTCAACCGGTAACGAAATCCGATTCCCACCGGAATAGCGAGTCCCACTAAACTATATGAATTGCCTTCTGAAGGGGTATTTTGTCCATGTAAACTAATCCAATCGCCTTTAACGACTGACCCATTCGATACTATTACATCTTTTCGAGCCCTAGGATCATGTGAAAATGCGGCAATTCCCGTTACCACATAAGGTGAAAACTGAGGTCTTTTGCGGATAAATTCGCGATTCCCCATCAATTCGTATACCCCCAAAACGGTCAATTCCTTCAAGTCATTTTGAAAATGCAAATTCCTGTAGTAACTCCCAGCAAAATCGCCTGATTGATCAAAATAATTATCATCCCCTGCTATCCGCACATAAGTCAAGCCAAATCGCGCACTAAAATTTTTCGAAAAATGACGTGTAAATTGAGCGCCTGCATTCCAGCGCATGGAGGAAAAAGCAACCTGAGGCAAACCTCCCAATGGCGCTAAATCTCCGACATAATTTGAAGTTCCTAGCCCTAACGAAACAGATGAATGTGCATCAAACTTTTCTACGTACCGACCATCCCGCTGGCCTAAAAACCAAAACGGATTTTGAGCCATCGTTGGAAGTCCGATCAACCATAAACTTACCAGCAATACTAAACGCATGTTGTAAAAATTTGATGAATAACGAACATAAGGAGGAATTGTTGCCTCCTTTTGAGTCACCAAAGGTAAGAAATTATGCTTGGCCTTGAAAAATTAATCATTTTGAATCTGAATGCTACGTGTCAATCGACCACCGCGCTGATTTTGCAAGCTCAAAATATAATGTCCGGATGCAAACAATGAACCTTCTAGCGTAACTGCATAAGAACCCACCGCACGTTTGCCTTCAAACAAGTTCTGCATTAAACGACCTTGCATATCATAAACACCTAATGAAATAGTAGCCTCCTCAAAAATACCATATTGAATCAAGGCAGATTGACGAATTGGATTAGGCCACGGAACCAATAATTCCATGGTAACTTGTTCTGGCATTCCCTCAATCGAGTTCTTGTAAATAGGTAAGCGCTCAAAAGTCGACTGGAAAATCGCCGCTGTACGTACATTGTCTAAGCCTAAGTGATCCCGCAAAACCGTACTATAAACTTGGCGGTAATCGTATTTAAACTTGATGTCACCATTAGAATCAACCGATTTTAAATCTGGATTAGCACCTATAATTCCTCCCCGTACCGTCTTTCCTATCACAAACATCGGAGCCGCCGTTCCATGATCGGTACCCAGGGTACCATTTTGATTAATGCGTCTACCAAACTCCGAAAAGGTCATCACACTAATTTGATCAGCCAAATTCTGATTCGTCATGTCCGTTTGAAATGCACTAACTGCCTCAGAAATGGTCTTCCACAAATTAGCATGCTGCGTTAATTGATTCGCATGGGTATCAAAGCCGCCAATATTAACAAGATAAACTGGCGTCGTCAATCCACCAGCAATCAATCTAGACACGATTCCCAATTGCCTACCTAAACCTGTAGTTGGGTAGGTTAATGAATTTTTTCCTTTAGTCGCACTCGCCTGTATCACGTTTGCATACTGAATCGAAGACGCCGCCACCTGCTTCAAAAAACCTAACTCGTCGCCGGCTTGCGTCGCGGGTGGAGCATCCGTGTCCGCCGTAGCACCACTCACCAATTGATAAAACTGGTTCGGATCCTCGAAAACTGTTCCAAAACGACCCACGTCCGACTGTAAAGCGAGCGATTCCACCGAACCAAGTTGAATGGCCATCGGATGCTTGGGCATTTGAATGGGGAAATTAGGGTATTGCGTCATTAAATAACGACCAGCCCAACCTTCTTCCAAAACCACATTGGCTGCAGATCCGGTATTCCAAATGTCCGTTGCCCGAAAATGCGACCGATTCGGATTCGGGTACCCTATATTTTGCGCAATCGCAACGTGCCCCGCATCATATAACTTTTTGATTCCCACCATAGAGGGATGCAGATACATGTCTTGATCTAACTTTAAGGCATTTGTTTTTTGAATCGCAATATTCGGTCGGGCTGCATAGTATAAATCATCCTCACCAGGAATCACTGTATTCAATCCGTCATTTCCTCCGCCCAATTGTATGATCACCAAAATCTTACCTGGCTCAGCCTGCCCTGCGTAAGCAGCAGGAATCTGCGCAAATGCTTTTCCAGGCATAGAAGCAATGCCAAATGAAACACCACCAGACAAAATTGCCATGGATTGTAAAAATGATTGCCGACTGATCTTCTTTTTCATCCTTAATTCAATTGAAATTCTGGCATCCGCATCATTGCTTTTAGCAATCGGTTAATGCGTACATCTGCTTGTGCAGTATTCGTTGACCAGTTGGCCGCAATGGTTCCTTCCAACATCGTCTCTAGCAAGAAGCTCCGCTTAGCATCTGAGATTGGAAACAAAATAAACAAATCAATGAGTTGGTTGACAAAAGCAACCGCCTTTTCACTCGTTGAAAAGGTACGTGCATACGCCAAAGGATTTAATTTTCCTGTCACATTTACGCCATTATATCGCTTGCCTGAGAGCAATGAGTCTGTAAATCCTCCCCGATGTGAATAGGTGGTTGAACTAATCCACTCACGCTGTCCTGGCCAACCAGCCACATCGGGCGGTTGGAATAACTGCATTTGCAACATTCTCGCTAGGACATCCACATTGTTCCAATCAGGCACTGAGATTTGCAATAACTTTAATGCACCAATCATCAAGTCCTGAGGATCTTTAATCCGACTCGCCATGATGCTTGGCTTATAAAATTCATCCGAAAGCAATAAAAAACGAAACAGAGGTTTCAATTCATAATTACTTGCCCGAAATACATCAGCCATTTTTTTAACAAAAACTTCATCCGCTTTATAGTATACGAAATTTTGATAAATCTTTCGGCAGATAAATTCGGCTGTTTGTTTTTGCTCGAATATTAGGTCAACAAGTGTATTCACATTAAACTTGGCTGTTTTGCCTAGTATAGTAAGTGATGCATTGGTATAGGAACGCGCTGGGTCATAGGTAACCGTAAGGCCCCTAACTTGATAACCCGAAAGTGCTTTTGCAGCTTGCTTGACATCATTTTCAGAATAATTTCCAATCCCAATAGTAAAGAGTTCCAATAACTCCCGGCCATAATTTTCATTCGGTGAAGCACCACGGCTATTGTTTCCATCCAAGTAAATAAGCATCGTGGGATCGATGCTAATCTCTTTGACCAGCTGTTTAAAATTGCCAAAGGCAAATTTTCTAAACAACTGATTTTGTTGGTACATATATTGCGGGTAATTAACCTTATCCCGCTCGCATGCAAAGTGATTATGTAAGAATAGAACTATCTTCTCTTGCATGTTTAACCCTTGCGCGTACATCCGTTTGTTCCACCACTGGGTTAGCTCCGTGTACCAGCGTCCAGCATCACCAGAATCTTGTTGTGCTTGTGCCGGGGTAAGAGAAACCCATGCATTCGGAGGCGCAGGAAGGGATACTGGAGCTAAAATTGCTTGGTCAACGAGGGATTCTAACGAACCATAACCCATGGCCTTTTCATAATCAGCATAGGAAAAACCGAAAAGTGATCTTGCCAAGAGATGCTTGACATTAGTCGCACTGGCAACAGGCATAGTTTAGCGTGTTAATGTCTCAATATTAAGGGTTTATGCCGAATAATCAAAAAACTGATAAATTAAATCTTCAACATTTGTATTTTTATCACAGTATCAGGCCTTGCATACCGGGTAATGCGGACATCTAAACTTCCAGACTCTTTTTTAACACGAAAAGGAACGGACACTTGATCAAAAAAGTCGGGATTTGCTTGATACAAATCGATCTTTTTACGCACATTCCCCTTTTCTTTGATAACTAGAATGTAATGAATTTCATTTTTATCTGATGCATCTGCATATTTTTTCCGAATCACTCCATCCAAGGTCATCTCCGTTAATTCTTCTGCTGAATCGTATATTTTTTGTCCCCAAAGCTCGGGCAAATAGATTTGCGCCAGCATCACGACAGCAGCAATAACAAAAAGGTACGTCGTAAAATTCTTACCCAGATCTGTCGGAGCTGAAGAAGAGCCGCCAGACATATTACCGAAAATAGGCATTTTCAGTTTTTTTCGCGGAGCGCGGCGTGGAGGTACGGGATAATCAGACATGTAAATGAAAGTTGAAATGCAAAACAAAACAATTTCAAACGCAAATTCTCAAAAAAACTGGATTAATTGTTCCAACATAGCACGGATAAAAATTCAAATTGGTAAATTGCATTTTAAATTTTCACCAAGCCTAGGTAGGCACTGTTACACATGTTTTCGATATTAAGCAAAACCGTTACAAAGATATTTGGTACCAAGTCGGACCGCGACATCAAAGCGATCCTTCCGATTGTAGACAAAATTAAAGAAGCCTACGCCCAGCTGCATGAGATTTCAGATGATGCACTGCGTGGTAAATCCATTGAATTTAAGCAACGTATCGCTGATTTTCTAGCTAGTATTGATTCCCAAATCACAGAATTGCATGCGCAAGGAATGGCCACGACAGATGTAGATGAAAAAGAAACGTTTTTCCAACAAATCGATAAGTTAAATGAAGAGCGCAACAAACAATTGGAAGTTGTGCTACTTGAAATTCTACCAGAGGCCTTCGCCGTTGTTAAAGAGACCGCGCGTCGTTTTACAGAAAACAAGAAACTAGTCGTTACGGCAACGATTGAAGACAAATTTATTGCGTCCAAAAAAGCGAATGTAGTAATTGAGGGCGAAAAAGCCATATGGCATAATCAGTGGTTAGCCGCTGGCAATCAAATCACCTGGGATATGGTGCATTATGATGTTCAGCTGATAGGTGGTATCGTATTACATCAAGGAAAAATCTCTGAGATGGGTACGGGTGAGGGAAAAACCTTGGTTTCAACGTTACCTACTTATTTAAATGCCCTAGCCGGACGAGGAGTACATATTGTAACGGTAAATGATTATTTGGCCAAACGTGACTCCGAATGGAATGCCCCTTTATTTGAGTTTCATGGGTTGAAGGTAGACTGCATCGATAAGCATGAGCCTAATACGGATGAGCGCCGACAAGCCTATATGGCCGATATTACGTACGGAACAAACAATGAGTTTGGTTTCGATTATTTGCGTGATAATATGGCACGTAGCCTAGAGGATCAGGTACAGCGACCACATCATTTTGCGATGGTGGATGAGGTCGATTCCGTGTTAATCGATGATGCGCGTACGCCATTAATTATCTCGGGACCGATTCCCAAAGGTGACGAACAAGAGTTTGAGGCATTCCAGCCCCGCGTTCACAAATTAGTGGAAGCCCAAAAACAAATTGTGCAGAACTTTTTAGTGGAAGCCAAAAAATTAATAGCAGCCGGTGACCGTAAAGAAGGAGGATTAGCCTTATTCCGCGCCCACCGCGGACTTCCGAAGTCAAAGCCCTTGATCAAATTCTTGTCGGAAAGCGGCATGAAGCAATTGATGAATGAGACAGAATCCATCTATTTAGCGGAGAATCAGAAATTGATGCCGCAGGCAGATGAGCCGTTATTATTCACGATTGAGGAAAAAAACAATCAAGTTGAGTTAACTGAGAAGGGCTTGGCTTTCATGAGTGGCAATACGGAAAATCCAAATTTCTTTGTGTTACCGCACTTGTCGATTGATTTAAACAAAATCGAACAAAACAAGGAATTAACTGATAGCGAGCGATTGGCTCAAAAAGAGCAATTAATCACTGAATACAATGAAAAAGCATCCCGTATTCATACGGTAAGCCAATTATTGAAAGCGCATACCTTATTCGAAAAAGATACAGAATATATCCTGGTAGATGGCAAGGTTAAGATTGTGGATGAGCAAACAGGACGTGTGATGGAAGGACGCCGGTATTCGGATGGCTTGCATCAGGCAATTGAGGCTAAAGAGGGTGTAAATGTCGAGGATGCTTCACAAACCTACGCGACAATTACCTTGCAAAACTACTTCCGTATGTACCACAAATTAGGAGGTATGACGGGTACGGCAGAAACAGAGGCGGGTGAGTTTTGGACCATTTATAAGTTGGATGTTGTTTCTATCCCAACCAATCGCGTAATCCAACGAAAAGATCACGAGGACAAAGTGTATCGAACCGTCCGGGAGAAATACAATGCGGTTGCTGAGGAAATCCAGGAATTAGTGACAGCAGGCCGACCGGTCTTAGTAGGTACGACATCGGTTGAAAACTCAGAATTATTGAGTCGCTTGTTGAGCATCCGTAAGATTCAACATAATGTATTGAATGCCAAACAACATGCCCGCGAAGCGGAGATTGTTGCTGAGGCAGGACAATCAGGTAAGGTGACGATTGCCACCAACATGGCGGGTCGTGGAACGGATATTAAACTAAGTCCGGAATCTAAGGCAGCAGGAGGTTTGGCAATTATTGGTACGGAGCGGCATGAGTCACGTCGTGTTGATCGCCAGTTGCGGGGTCGCGCGGGACGTCAAGGAGACGTGGGTTCGTCCCAATTCTTTGTGTCGTTGGAAGATAATTTAATGCGTTTGTTTGGGTCGGATCGTATTGCGAAAGTGATGGACCGATTGGGCATGGAAGAGGGTGAAGTGATCCAGCACTCGATGATTACCTCATCGATTGAACGTGCACAGAAGAAGGTAGAAGAAAATAACTTTGGGATTCGCAAGCGTTTATTGGAATACGATGATGTAATGAATTACCAGCGTAATGCCATTTACAAACGTCGTCAAAATGCGCTTTTGGGTGAGCGTTTATCACTTGATATCGTTAATATTTTATTTGATGTATGTCAAGATTTGGCGAACAATTACACCAGCTATTCTGAATTGGAATTAAAGGTGATTGAGGTATTGGGTATGGAACCTCCATTTACGGCAGAGGAATTTGACCGCTTAGCGCCAGACCGCAAAACAGAGCAATTATTCTTGGCGGCAGAAAATCATTACAAAGCGAAAAATGAGGTAATCGCGCAACAGGTCATCCAGGTTGCTGAGGAGGCGAAGCGTCAGGGATATTCAGGCATTCAAGTGCCGATATCGAATGGACAAATGGTGACGGGGATTGTAGTAGATGCAGACAAAACGATCTTAACACAGGGCAAGGAAGTGATTACGGAGATGGAGAAATTCATTACGTTGACCTTGATCGACCAAGAGTGGAAAGAGCATTTGCGTGAAATGGATGACTTAAAGCAGTCGGTGCAAAATGCCGTATTCGAGCAAAAAGATCCATTATTGATTTACAAATTTGAGGCGGTGAACTTGTTCCAGCGTTTTGTAGCGCGGGTTAATATGGACACGATTAGTTTTGTGGTGAAGGCGGAGATTCCTGAGGTGCAGTCGACAAATCAAGCAGCCAAAGCTCCGAAAGAAAAAGCACCTAAATTACAAATGAGTAAAGATGAGGCCTTGTCCTCCTTACTTGGTGGCTTAGCTGGCGCGCAAGAAGATCCGGGCTATTACGATCCGTCAGAAGCAACTGCCGAACGGGTAGCTCCACGTCAAGCGGTGAAGATTGCAGATCGCAATCAACGTGTGACCGTTCAGTACGTAGATGGCAGCATCAAGGAAAACGTGAAATACAAGGCCGTGGAGGCAGATGTGGAAAGCGGGAGAGCAGTTGTAATAAACTAAGAGGTAAGAAGTGAGAGGTAAGAGGTTATAGGGAAATTGATATAATTTCAAATTATCAATTAATGGTATTTGTTTTCGGATTTATGTAGCTATGATTGTGACATAAATCCGAAAAATGAAATCAGAAAGCATTATCACATCAAAGTCACTCCAATTTGCATTAAAAATTGTTCGAGTAAATCAACACATTATCAAATCCCACAGCGAAAATGTGCTGAGTAAGCAATTATTTAGGTCTGGTACATCCATTGGGGCGAATGTTGTTGAGAGTGGTGGCGCTTATTCAAAAAAAGACTTCGAATTTAAATTATCAATTGCTTACAAAGAAGCAAGAGAAACTGCTTATTGGCTCAAGCTAATCGAAGCAAATAAGCTTTTAGAAACAAATGTACTAGCAGAGTTACATAAAGATATTGAAGAGCTTCAAAGGTTAATTGGATCTGCAATTATAACCCTAAGAAAAAATGCTGTAAAATAGAAACCTCTTACCTCTCACTTCTTACCTCGTACCTTTTACCTCTAACGTCTGACGTCTAATAAAGAACTATATCATCCGCATTAGCCACTTCCATACCTTGTTCCGCGCGTAGTAATTCGGACTGGGAATGACGGGCTCGGGCAACGGCGATGGGTGTTTTTTGGGTATCCAGAATTTCGATTACCTCGCCTTTGTCAAACTCTCCAAGGTATTCAATGACACCTACCGACAATAAACTTTTACGATTTTGAATTGCTTTCGTTGCGCCCTTATCGAGGACTACCTTGCCTGCGATAAGACTACCGGAGGCCAACCATTTTTGGCGCGCTGTAAGTGAAGCCTCCTGTGCTTCGAAAACAGTGCCTATTTCTTCATGAAGGGCATCCACGA
>JACCDM010099708.1_pt1 | contig 10876 bp, 11 predicted proteins | sample 7445851 | NCBI WGS metagenome assembly JACCDM01 (sample SAMN15323438, study PRJNA562643) | freshwater metagenome | isolation source: river surface water | place: USA:Blue River Watershed | collected 2017-08-16
CCAGACTGGGAAAGCATCGCTTGCTGCTTTCATCGCCTTATCGATATCGGCAGCGTTTGAGTTAGGAGCCGTTGCAAAGGCTTCACCAGTTGAAGGATTAATCAGAGTTGTTGTCTCGCCAGATGCGCTATCAACTAATTTTCCATTGATGAAATTCTGTAACTTCTTCACCTGCTATGCCTGACCTTTCGTAGCCCTTACCAACTGATCACCATGATCGTATGGATGTTTTGTGTACGTCTCTAACCACTTTGCAATTGTGTACTTACCTGATTCGGTATGCTCGCCGAACTTCTCGAGATCACTCTCTTCCAGCCGCTTAACCAAATCCAAAGAGGAAGCACGCACAGCCGCAAAGACCGCAATTGAATTCTTAACGTCGCCATCGGCATAGGCAAGCTTGGGTTCATTTGCCCATGCACCTTCGTCATATCCCTGAATAATCGAACTTTCGGGTTCGGCCACCAAACGACGCAGGCGCGCATATGACTGCGCCTCAGAATCTGCCATGTGGTGAATACATTGACGAGCTGACCATTCATTTTCAGCATGGACGTCAATCACATCCGCGGTTACGCCCCGCGCTAAATTAAGAAAATACTGCGTGGCGGCTTCATATGCAGCCGCTGCTTCTTTCATATCTACTGTTGGGGCCATGCGGTGATACTAGTTAATTCTTTGCTTTCTCACTAGCGGCTAGTTGGCCACATGCGCCATCAATCTCACGACCACGGGTATCACGAACTGTAACTGGCACCCCATAAGACTCAAGGATGCGAACAAATTCCGCCTCATCTTCGCGGCGGGAGGCTGTCCATTTAGAACCTGGTGTTGGGTTGAGTGGAATCAGGTTGACGTGAGCATTGCGATTCTTGAGTAATCGTCCGAGCAAATCTGAGCGCCACGATTGATCATTGATATCGCGGATCAGTGCGTATTCAATTGAATAACGGCGACCAGTTTTCTTCTCATAGGCATCTGCGGCAGCGAGTACTTCACGGACATTGAAGCGATTGTTTATTGGGACAAGGCTGTCACGAAGTTCATCATCGGGTGTGTGGAGCGAAACTGCGAGTGTGCAGTTAATACCTTCATCCATCAGCTTTTCAATTCCTGGCACTAAGCCAACAGTTGAGACAACAACTGAACGGGCAGAAATTCCAAGACCATCTGGATTTGGATCTGTGATGTTATGAAGCGTGCGCACAACAGCGTTGTAGTTAGCTAGTGGCTCGCCCATTCCCATAAAGACAATATTGGATAGACGCGTTGGCCCTCCAGGCATTTCACCGTTTGCGCATGCGCGAGCAGCAGCGACAATCTGGTCGGTGATTTCGCCCGCTGAAAGATTTCGGGTAAGTCCTGCTTGCCCAGTTGCGCAGAAAGGACAGTTCATGCCGCACCCTGCTTGGGATGAGATGCAGAGCGTCGCGCGATCTGGATAGCGCATGAGAACGCTTTCGACGAGCACCCCATCATGTAACTTCCAGAGATCTTTCCGAGTCGTCCCCCCATCACACTCAATAGTCCGCACTGGGGTTAACAATTGAGGAAAGAGCGCATCTGCAAGTTTCTTCGCTACTGCTGGCGAAATATCACTCCATGACTCTGGTCGATCTGAATGGCGGGCAAAGTAATGATTAGCTAATTGCTTGGCGCGAAAGCCTTGCTCACCCAATTCCGAAACTGCCTGCGCTCGCTCTTCAGGAGCAAGATCTGCAAAATGTCGCGGAGCGCGCTTAGTTACAGGAGCAACATCAATGATGAGTGGTTTATCCATGGCCGCCTAACTCACTAACTCACAAGATTCAAGAGCGCCCATACAAATGGGGAGGTGAGCAGAACAGAGTCAAGTCGATCTAAGACGCCTCCATGTCCTGGAAGAAGCGCACCCATATCTTTCAGATCAAGGTCACGTTTGATAGCGCTCTCAATAAGATCGCCGGAGGTGGCGGTAACGACTGCGCCAAGTCCAACGAGTGCACCTACCCACCATGGTTGATCGAAATAGGTGCTAAACATCAGTGAGCCACCGAGCGCCGTGAAGATAATGGAACCAACGAGACCTTCCCAGCTCTTCTTTGGGCTAATGGCTGGTGCGATCTTATGTTTACCTAACAGGACGCCAAAGATGTAACCGAAAGTATCGTTACAGGCAACAAGGGCTACTAGCGTCATGATGCGCCGAAGGCCATCTTCTTCCTTTGCCATCACAAGTAAGAAGGAGGCTAAGAATGGGATGTAAACCAAGGTAAAAGCGCTCGCAAATGCATTCCGGACAAAATCTTTTGGTCCACGAGTCAAAATTGCAACAAGAGTGAAAGGAATTGTTATCGCGGTAGATACGGCGATTCCGGCAATCCCCTCAAACCATGCAGCTAAAAAAATAACCGTTGCCGATAAATAAAGGGAGCTGCAGATAGAGATATTCGCCCGCGAAAGCGCCCGGTCCATCTCCCAAATTCCTCGGTAGACAAAGGCAAGGGCTAATGCGAGAAATAGCACTCGGTCGAAGAAGCTCAACGAGCCAATAACAAGTGCAAGAATCACAATTCCGACGCCAATGGATGGGATGAGCTTTCGCCCTGCCCTCTTGTTTATCGCCTCATTGAGTGAGTGGAGGTCTGACATGCCAGCGGCGCGAACTCTCAAACCTCGAGAAGTTCGGTCTCCTTATGCTTAAGCAAGTCATCAATTTTCGCAACGTGCGCACTCGTATGCTTATCAAGCTCTTTTTCGCCACGCGCTACATCATCTTTGCCAACCTTGCCATCTTTCTCGAGCTTCTCGAGCGATTCTTTTGCATGGCGACGGATATTCCGAATAGAGACTCGAGACTCTTCTGCCTTATTTCGAGCTACTTTAATAAATTCTTTACGGCGATCTTCGGTAAGTTGTGGGAAGTTCACACGAATCACTCCACCATCTGAAGCAGGGTTTACACCTAAGTCAGATTCGCGAATTGCCTTCTCAATTAAAGCCATCGCACCTTTGTCGTAAGGGGTGACAACGGCAATACGCGCCTCAGGAACTTGGACCGATGCGAGTTGCGCCAAAGGAGTGAAGGTGCCGTAGTAGTCGACCATAATTTTGGCGAACATTGAAGGATGCGCGCGACCGGTGCGAATCGCGCCAAAATCATCCCGTGCAACTTCGACGGCCTTATCCATCTTCGAATCAGAATCCTTGAGAATTTCATTGACCAAATCTGACATTGTGACTCTCCTTAAGAGAAGAGCGTCCCGATAGATTCACCACGAACCGCTCGGGCGATATTTCCAGTTTTCATCAAGTCGAAAACAATGATGGGCAAATTGTTTTCCCGACAAAGGCTAAAGGCTGCAGCATCTGCAACAGCTAATGATTTGCTCAAGACTTCATCAAAGGAAATCTTTTCAAACTTAGTTGCGTTCTTATCTTTACGTGGATCTGCGGAATAGACGCCATCCACACCACTCTTGGCTAGCAGTAGCGCTTCAGCTTTGATCTCCAATGCGCGTTGTGCGGCAACAGTGTCAGTAGTAAAGAAGGGCATCCCAGCGCCCGCACCAAAGATCACCACACGACCTTTATTAAGGTGGCGAATAGCGCGAAGTGGAATGTATGGCTCGGCAACTTGACCCATATGAATTGCAGTTTGTACCCGCGTTGGCACTCCCTCTTTCTCCAAGAAATCTTGGAGCGCAAGGCAGTTCATTACAGTGCCGAGCATGCCCATGTAGTCAGCGCGAGCGCGATCCATGCCACGCTGTTGCAACTCTGCACCGCGGAAATAATTTCCACCGCCGACAACAATTGCGACTTCAACGCCAGAACGCGCAACATCTGCGATTTGTTTTGCGATTCCTTGAACGACATCGGGATCAACACCGATTCCCGTTCCTCCACCAAAGACCTCACCCGAGAGCTTTAGTAGGACTCTCGAGTAGGTCATGGTCACTATTGTCTTACTGTCCGACGCGGAAACGGAAGAAGGCGGTCGCTGATGTCCCGGCCTCGGTCAACACCTGCGCTACAGATTTCTTCTGATCCTTCGCGAAGGCTTGCTCCACGAGGCTTACCTCTTTGACGAAACCTGTTACTCGCCCTTCGACAACCTTGGCGAGGGCCGCCTCTGGCTTGCCTTCGTTGCGGGCGGTCTCTTCTGCGATGCGACGCTCATTTTCAATGACATCTGCAGGAACTTGCTCGCGGGTGACATATTGCGGAGCGAATGCTGCGATGTGCTGCGCGACATCTTTACCGATTTCACCAGCAGCCTTACTCAATTGGAGGAGCACGCCTACTTGAGGAGGAAGGTCTGGGCTGGTCTTGTGTAAGTAAGCAACAACGGGTGAACCTTTAAGAACACCAACGCGGCGAAGAGCAATGCGCTCACCGAGCGTTGCATTCGCCTCATCGATATGGGCTTGCACAGTTTTGCCGCCACCGAAATCTGAGGCTAAGAAACCTTCGGTATCGCTAACGCTGGATGCGCCCAGCTTGTTGAGCAATTCCTCGGCGAGCGCCTGGAAGCGTTCACCTTTAGCGACGAAGTCAGTTTCACAGTTGAGTTCGAGGATTACTCCCGAATCACCATCAACCTTTGCGGTAACAAGACCATTAGAGGTAGCGCGACCTTCGCGCTTAGTAACGCCCTTGAGACCTTTAACGCGGATGATCTCTACTGCTTTATTGAAATCTCCACCAGCCTCATCAAGCGCTTTCTTGCAATCCAACATACCTGCGGCGGTCTGTTCGCGCAGGCGCTTCACATCTTCTGCTGTATAGGACATGTATCTACGCTTTCTTTAAGTAGTGACGTTTAGTTAGCTGGAGTTGCTGGAGCTTCTGGAGCTGCTGGTGCAGCTGCAGCCTCAAGTTCAGCTGCTACATCGGCAACCGCTGCTGCTGCAGGCTCAGGCTTGTTCTGTGCCTGACGCGCTTGCATTCCTGCAACGACCGCATCTGCAATGACGCGAGTAAGGAGCGCGACGGAGCGAATAGCATCGTCGTTTCCTGGAATCTTGTATTCGACCTCATCTGGATCGCAGTTGGTATCGAGAATTGCAATGACTGGGATACCAAGCTTGTGCGCCTCTTGAACTGCAAGGTGCTCCTTCTTAGTATCAACGACCCAGATAGCTGCTGGAGTCTTTGTCATATTACGAATGCCATCGAGGTTCTTCTTCAACTTATCTTTCTCGCGGCGAAGAACAAGGAGTTCTTTCTTGGTACGAATTTGATCTTGGTTCGCCTCGAGCGCTTCGAGCTCTTTGAGGCGATCGATTCGCTTTGCCACAGTGTTGAAGTTGGTAAGCATGCCGCCGAGCCAACGCTCTGTTACGTAAGGCATGCCAACGCGCTTCGCCTGTTCGATGATTGGCTCTTGCGCTTGCTTCTTTGTTCCTACGAAGAGGATATTTCCGCCGCGTGCGACGGTATCTTTCACGAATGCATACGCTTGATCGATAAGACCAAGTGATTGTTGGATATCGATGATGTAGATGCCGTTACGTTCAGTGAAGATGTAACGCTTCATCTTTGGATTCCATCGACGCGTTTGATGTCCGAAGTGGACTCCGCTGTCGAGGAGTTCTCGCATGGTGACAACCGCCATGGTTGCGCGCTCCTAATTCTGCACAAGGTAAAACCTTGCGCACTCGGTTGTTGGTACGTACCGATTTGATTCGTACCCCTAGCAATCTGAGCCGGCGCCCTTCTGATGGACCACCAGCGCTTGGCTTGCGGACCGAGGTAGTGAAGGGGCTCGGATTGCGTGAAGTCACCGGTTTGACGCGGTGCTGGGGGTAAGCCTACCCGACCCACAGGGGGAGGAATTCCCCAGCTTTAGCCAGTAGCAGGCTCAACAGGTGGGCGCGGCCCCACTATCGCCGGTCATGAGATCACCTTCTAAATGGGCAGTAATCGCAACTATTTCCACCACAGCCTTCCTCTCTGGCCTCTCGCTGCCGACGACGGCCAATAACGCAAAGAGCAGCACAAGTAGCCCGGCCTGGATATCTCCGCTTCCCGGAGAGCGTCCGATTCTCACCGCATTTAACCCGCAAGGAAAACGTGGCAGCGGCGCACCACCATCAACACACATGGGAGTTGATTTCCTTGCAACATTTGGAGAAGAGATCCGCGCACCTATGGGTGGGTTGATTACCTTTGCTGGAACGGTTAACGAGATACCAATAGTTGTGCTCACTCATCATGATCAACTGGTCCTACGCAGAACAACTTACCTACCTGCTACAACAGATTTACCAATCGGCTATCCCGTTATGCAAGGAACAAACTTTGCGCGCGTAGCGCCAATCTTTCATTGTGCACGCCCATGTCTGCATTGGGGTGAACGGATTGGTAAGCGATATGCAAATCCCATGAAGCATCTTGGTCGCGCGGTTTTACTCCCCCGTTTTTCTTAACGCGTTAATTATGCACGTGGGTGCGCCTGGAGATATGCAGCTTTGAGTCGCTCTTCTGAGACGTGAGTGTAAATCTGTGTTGTTGCCAGAGATGCATGTCCCAAGATTTCTTGGACCGTTCTCAAATCTGCGCCACGTTCAAGTAAGTGCGTAGCTGCGCTATGGCGCAATCCGTGTGGACCAAACTTTGGCGCATTCGGTAGCGCTAACAGGGCGTTGTAAACAATTTCACGAACCGTCCGAGGATCAATTCGTTTTCCGCGCGCGCCTAAAAAGAGGGCGTTACCAGAGGTAGCGCTCAGATAACTTTCTCGCGCTTCACTAATCCACCGATCAATCGCTTTGAGCGCAGGAGCGCCTAGCGGCACTGTTCGCTCCTTTCGCCCTTTACCAAAAACTCGGATGGTATTTCGCGCTCTATCGATATCTCCTGAATCCACACCACACAACTCAGAGACGCGAATACCGGTGCTGTAAAGCAATTCAATGATGGCAATATTGCGAATGGCATGTGGTTCAGCCTCTTCACCAATTGCGCTCTCTAGCGATTGAAAGACCTCTTCTGTTTCAGCAACAGTGAGCACTGCCGGCAAAGTTCGTTGTGATTTAGGGGTTGCTAATCGCTCGCCCACATCTTCGCGCATCAAATTATTTTTAGTAGCCCATGCGGTGAAAGTGCGCACTGCCACTGCGCGACGGGCAATTGTGGTTCGAGCGCCACCTTTGCTTTGCTGTGTTGCTAACCAAGAGCGAATAGCTGCAAGAGAGAGCTGATCTATTGAAGTAACGCCAAGCTCTGCGCTGTGGGCAAAGAGCGAAGTGAGATCACCGATATATGCACGGATGGTGTGCTCAGAGAGGTTTCTCTGTAGGCGCAGATGCTCTTCATAATTAGGTAAGCACTCTGCAAGCATGTAAATAAGGTTACTCGGGCTTTATTCCTTTGCGGAGTAAGCCATAGGTAACGGCCTCCTCGAGGGCCATTTCCGAGGCAGCGATAACGTTCTCGTGGACGCCCACAGTGGTCCACTCCCCTTCGCCATCACTTGTTTCGACGAGCACGCGTGTGATTGCGCTCGTTCCTTGTCTTCCTTCAAGGATGCGTACCTTGTAATCAGTCAATTCCAGGGCCGCTAACTCTGGGTAAATACTCTCTAAACCTTTACGAAGCGCGTTATCAATTGCATTGACTGGGCCGTTGCCTTCACCGGCAGTAATAAGCTCTTTGTCTCGCGCTTTAATTTTGACTGTTGCCCGCGAAATGACAGAGGCATCGGGGCGTCGCTCCACATTTGTTGACCATTCCAACACTGTGAAGAAACGAACCTTCTCACCCGCAATAGCTTCGCGAAGAAGTAGTTCAAAAGAGGCATCTGCTGCTTCAAAGGTATAGCCACGCATCTCAAGTTCTTTAACACGATCAACAACTTTGCCTACGAGATCGCGGTTGGCGCCTAGATCAATACCCATCTCTTGGCTCTTTAATTCCACCGACGCGCGACCTGCCATGTCAGAGACAAGCATTCGACGATCGTTTCCAACGAACTCTGGCTCGGTATGTTGATAGAGAGCCGGATCGACTTTAATTGCCGATGCATGAAGGCCGGCCTTATGTGCGAATGCTGAGAGACCCACATATGGTTGGCGAGGACTCGGCGCGATGTTGGTCACTTCAGCAACGGCGTGAGAAATGCGGAACGCTTCGCGAAGATGTCCCTCAGGAAGTACAGGCTTCTTATATTTCAATTCCAAGTTAGCAATAATCGAAACCAAATCAGCATTGCCAGTGCGTTCACCATATCCGTTAAGCGTTCCTTGCACGTGGGTAGCACCAGCATCAATTGCAGCAAGAGAGTTTGCAATCGCGCAACCAGTGTCGTTGTGGCAGTGAATTCCTACTCGCGCGCTGGTAACAGCAAGCGCATCAGCAACAACATCGGCAATCTCTGTTGGAAGCATCCCACCATTGGTATCGCAGAGCGCTGCAACATCGGCGCCAGCCTCCATCGCAACGCGAACAACTTCCAATGCATATGCCTTGTTAGCTCGATAGCCATCAAAGAAATGTTCCGCATCAAGAAATACTCGGCGACCCTCTTTGACCATAAAGGAAATGGTGTCGCGCACCATCGCCAAGTTCTCATCGAGTGAAGTCTTGAGCGCAAGATCGACGTGCAGATCATGCGACTTGGCAACAACAGTAATAATCGGCGCCTTCGAATCGATAAGCGCACGGACTTGCTCATCATCGGCAGCTTTTACATTTGGTCTGCGCGTGGCACCAAAGGCAACAAATTGCGCATTCTTAAATTGAATTTCCTTTGCGACGCGGGCAAAAAATTCAGTATCGCGCGGATTGGCCCCCGGCCATCCGCCCTCGATAAAGCCAACACCTAAATCATCTAAGTGACGGACAATGACCATCTTGTCATGAACGGAGAGATTTAACCCCTCTTGCTGCGCGCCATCGCGCAACGTGGTGTCATAAATATGAAAAGAATCGCCTTGTGGCGATGTAGAAGGGTGTGAAGCCATTAGAGAACGCGCTTCATCCAACCGTGCTTATCAGCAACAGTTCCGTGTTGAATACCGAGTAAATGTTCGCGTAACTTCATCGTGATTGGACCTGGTTTGCCATCGCCGATTGTGAAATTACCTTGTGCGCTCTTTGCCTCGCCGATTCCGGAGATCACCGCTGCTGTGCCACAGGCGAAGACTTCAGAAATCTCTCCGCTGGCGACACCTGCGCGCCACTGATCGACAGAGAGCATTCCCTCTTCGACCTTAAATCCAAGATCTTTAGCAACGGTGAGAAGTGAGTAACGAGTAATTCCTGGCAGAAGAGTGCCAGTCAGAGATGGAGTGAAGATGGTTGCATCATCACCGGTTCCCTTAACAAAGAAGAGATTCATTCCGCCCATCTCTTCGATCCACTTACGTTCCACTGCATCAAGCCAAACAACTTGATCACAACCTTCTTTTGCTGCAGCTTTCTGCGCAACAAGAGATGCTGCGTAGTTGCCACCACATTTTGCTTCGCCAGTTCCACCAGGAGCTGCGCGAACATATTCGGTTGAAATCCATACTGAAACCGGTTTTGCTGCATTGAAATATGCGGCGGCTGGCGTTGCAATCAAGAGATACATCGCTGCATTACTTGGTCGAACACCAAGTCCAACTTCTGATGCAATCATGAAAGGGCGAATGTAAAGGGACTCCCCTGGATTATTTGGAACCCAACCTGCATCTTGCTTAACCAACGCTTCAACAGTGGCAACAAAATCGTCCACTGGAAGTTCGGGAAGAGCCATCCGCTTTGCGCTCCGTGCAAAGCGCGCGCCATTCTCCTCTGGACGAAAGAGGCAGACGCCACCATCTGCCTGGCGATATGCCTTAAGACCTTCAAAGATCTCTTGTCCATAATGAAAAACTGCAGTTGCTGGATCAAGAGTGATCGGCGCATAAGGAGTTAACTCCGCGTTGCTCCACCCATCAGCCTCGCTCCAATGGGCAACGACCATGTTGTCGGTGTAGTACTTACCAAAACCAGGCGCAGCAACTCGCTCCGTGCGAACAGCATCGGGAACGGGTGTTGCGCTTGGCTTTAGTTCAATCTTCATGGTGCTTCCTTTTTAGATCAACGCCGCGATTGCAGAGCCGATATCGGTTGTAGAACGACCTGGCTTGCGTGATGCAAGGTCCTTCGCAACAGCAGCGTTCACCTCTGCTGCAGCTTGAGGATGTCCTAGGTGCTCAAGCATCATCGCAAGGGAGAGAATCGTCGCTGTTGGATCAGCGATGTTCTTGCCTGCGATATCTGGAGCAGAACCATGAACTGGCTCAAACATTGATGGGAATTTTGGATCTGGGCTGATATTTCCTGAGCATGCCAAGCCGATTCCACCGGTAATAGCAGCCGAAATGTCTGTGAGGATATCTCCGAAGAGGTTATCGGTGACGACGACATCAAAACGGGCTGGATCAGTAACAAAGAACATCGCAGCCGCATCAACGTGGAAGTAATCAGTTGGAATATTTGGATAATCCTTCTTTACCTCATCGAAAGTACGCTTCCAGAGCGCACCAGAGTGCAACATGATGTTGTCTTTGTGAACCATGGTGACTTTCTTGCGCCCACGAGCAATGCAGAGTTCGAATGCGTAACGAATTACGCGCTCAACGCCAGAGCGAGTATTGATACTCACTTCGGTAGCAACCTCACGTGGTGTCTTCACAGCAAGTGATCCACCGGCGCCGGAGTACGGACCTTCAGTACCTTCACGGACAACGAGAAAATCGATTGGGTCTTTAGTTGCAAGTGGTGAGTTAACTCCTGGATAGAGCTTCGCTGGACGAAGATTTACATATTGGTCGAATGCAAAGCGCATCTTGAGCAATAACCCGCGCTCGAGAACGCCACTTTGTACTGTTGGGTCGCCAACAGCGCCAAGGAAAATTGCATC
>JACCDM010294396.1_pt1 | contig 10876 bp, 14 predicted proteins | sample 7445851 | NCBI WGS metagenome assembly JACCDM01 (sample SAMN15323438, study PRJNA562643) | freshwater metagenome | isolation source: river surface water | place: USA:Blue River Watershed | collected 2017-08-16
ATAAGAATGAGCCATCGCAGAACATTCGAGGTGCCACCCAGGTCGGCCTGGACCCCATGGAGTTGGCCAAGAAGGATCTCCTGGCTTTGAACTCTTCCATAGCGCAAAGTCACGCACATCTTTTTTGCTTGCTGCATGTTCTGAATCAGTAGCAGCCAACATATCGTCTGGCTTTTGATTTGAAAGAGCTCCGTATTGTTCAAATGAACGAACATCGAAATAGACATCGCCATTTGATGCATAAGCATGACCACGCTTAATTAGTTCTTCCATTAACGCAACCATTTGAGTTACGTGCCCAGTTGCGCGCGGTTCGATAGTCGGTGGAATGCAACCCAGCAATGAATATGCTTCTTGAAAGGCTCGTTCATAATGTTGTGCAACTGCCCACCATGGACGTTCTTCATGAATCGCTTTATGCAAAATCTTGTCATCAATGTCAGTTACGTTGCGGCACAAAGTTACTTTGTAATTTTGTTTCATCAACCAACGTGTCAACACATCGAAAACTAAACCAGAACGTAAATGCCCTACGTGCGGATTGCTTTGCACAGTTGCACCGCACAAATACATTGAAACTTCACCAGGTTTAATTGGTGTAAATGGTCGAAGCGATCGAGATGAAGTGTCATACAAATGAAGGCTCATGGTTATGCGCCTTTCTTTTCAACTAAACAAGTTGCGATTGCGGCAACTCCTTCACCGCGACCAGTTAAACCAAGACCATCGGTGGTGGTGCCAGAAACTGAAACAGGAATTCCTAAAACTTTCGAAAGTGCATTTTGCATTTCTTCGCGCCGACTAGAAACTTTGGGCTGATTTCCAATCACACTAACTGCGACATTTACTGGCGCGAATCCCGCATCCAAAATTGTCTGCAAAGCTGCTTTCAAAAATGTTTCGCCGGATGCATTTTTAAATTCTGGGCGATCGGTTCCGAAATTTGAACCCATGTCTCCAGTGCCGGTTGCACTAAAAAGCGAATCACAAATTGCGTGGGCAACTACGTCCCCATCCGAATGGCCAGCCAACCCCGGTACGCCTGGCCATTCGAGTAGACCAAGCCAGAGTGGTGAGTTGGCATCAAAAGCGTGCACGTCTGTGCCGATGCCAGTTCGAATTTGTGTGTGATTTTGCACTGGCTCAGGGTAACCGCTCGAGAGCAGCCCCTTTTTCGCTTTTAACCTTCTGGATCAGCGAGGATTTCTTGCAATTCGGCAGCTAAAGGTTCTGGATTTTCACCTTCGATAACTACGCGCACGGTCTGACCGCTTTTAATTCCGAGGGCTAGAACACTCAAAATGCTCTTTGCGTCTGCGGTAGCAGTAACTTGGCCATCAACAATTGGGCTGACGGTCACTTTCAGACCTGAAGCGGCAACCTTTTTAACAAATAGAGCTGCGGGACGGGCGTGAAGACCGACCGGGGATACGACTACTGCATCGAATTCCATATTTCCTCATTCTAGAAGTGGGACATTTGCCATGAACCTTGCATAAATATAGCGTGATGTGGGACACTAATGCACATATGTTGTAAAACACGCACAAATGTGCAGGAGAAAATATAAATGGCAAACACGATCAGCCCACTTTTTGGCCACAACGGCGCCCCATTAAGTCAATCTGCAGACACCGCCCGCACCACTCTTGCTGGCATGTGGGCAGTTCGACTTTTTGAAGAGGCAGTCGACAGTCTTTTTGCACGCGGTTTGATGCACGGAACTATGCACTTATCTATTGGCCAAGAGGCAAGTGCAATTGGCGCTTGTGCGGCACTAGAACATACTGACTTTATTACTTCAACACATCGCGGTCACGGCCATTGCATTGGTAAAGGTGCAGACCTAACACGCATGATGGCTGAACTTCTTGCAAAGCAAACTGGTTACTGCCGTGGTCGTGGCGGATCGATGCACATTGCTGATGCATCAACTGGAAATCTTGGCGCAAACGGAATTGTGGCTGGTGGAATTCCAATTGCAGCAGGCGCTGCACTTGCACAAAAAATGAAAGGCACCGATCGAGTTGTGATGTGCTTCTTTGGTGATGGTGCAACAAACGAAGGTGCATTCCACGAAGCTGTAAATCTTGCAGCAATCTGGGATTTACCAGTGATTTTTGTTTGTGAAAACAACAAATATGGAATGTCATTCTCAACTGAAAAAAGTATGAAAGTTGAAAACATTTCCGAACGTGCAGCTGCGTATGGAATTCCTGGAATTACAGTTGAAGGTAACGATGCAGATGCGGTTTACGCAGCTTGTCACGAAGCGGTTCAACGTGCTCGCGCCGGACATGGTCCAACACTGGTTGAAAACATTACCTACCGTTGGAAGGGTCACTCAAAGAGTGACAAAAACTTGTATCGCACGAAAGAAGAAATTGAAGATTGGAAACACAAAGATCCAATTGTTAAATTTGAAAATCGGGTAATTGAACAAGGTGTTTTAACCCGCGAAGATTGTGATGCGATTGCAGCAGATATTCGTGAAAAGACTCGCGTAGAAATTACCGAAGCAACAACAGCCCCAGATTCAGATCCAGCGGAACTTCTTTCAAGTGTTTACCGCGCAATTCAAGGCGGTAACTAATGACTGACCGCATCATCACTTACTCAGAAGCGATTCGTGAAGCAATTGGCCAAGCGATGGAAGCAGACCCAAACGTTTTTATGTTGGGTGAAGACATCGGTGTATACGGCGGTGCTTTTGGTGTTTCTGGCGATCTTTATCACCGCTTTGGTGCAGAACGAATCCGCGATACACCAATTTCTGAACTTGGAATTGTTGGTGCCGCAGTTGGTGCGGCTCTTGTCAGCATGAAACCAATTGTTGAAATTCAGTTCTCTGATTTCACTGCACAAGCGATGGACCAAATTGTTAACCAAGCCGCAAAAATTCACTTCATGCTTGGTGGCGAACTAAGTGTGCCGATGGTTTTGCGTGCCCCGCTTGGTTCTGGAACTGGTGCAGCAGCGCAGCACTCACAAAGCCTTGAAGCTTGGTTTGCACATGTGCCTGGTTTGAAAGTTGTAATGCCAGCAACTGCGCAAGATGCAAAAGGATTGTTGCTATCAGCAATTGACGATCCAAATCCGGTTTTGGTTTTGGAACACAAACTTCTTTACAAAACTTCAGGACCTGTAACTGAAGAAGCAATTCGCACACCAATCGGAAAGTCACATGTTGCACGACAAGGTAAAGACGTTGTGATTGTGGCAACTGGTGTGATGGTTTCTCGTTCACTTGAAGCCGCAGCGGCTCTTGCTGAAAAAGGCATTGAAGCAACTGTGATTGACGTTCGCACATTGTCACCACTTGATATGGAACCAATTGAAGAAGCAGTCCGGGCAACCGGTCGTATCTTGCTAGTTCAAGAAGCTCCTAAGCATGTTGGATTTATGGCAGAAGTGTCTGCACGTCTGGCTGAAAGCAAGAGCATCTATTCACTAGAAGCTCCGATCAAACGCCTTTGTGGTTTGGATATTCCAATTCCATACGCACCACAACTTGAAAAGTCTGTAGTGCCGCAAATTCCAAACATTATTCAAGCCGTTGAAGATTTAATTCGGGAGCCGTAATGCCACAAGTCGCAATCGTGATGCCAAAAATGTCAATGACAATGACTGAAGGTGAACTCCTTGTTTGGCATGTTGAAGTTGGACAAGAAATCAAAGCTGGCGATGTTGTTTGCGAAGTTGCAACCGACAAAATCGACATGGAAGTCGAAGCCACTGCAAGTGGCAAGGTTGTTTCCCTTCACGGAAATCCAGGTGATGTTCTTGATGTGGGTGCACCACTTGTAATGGTGGATTCAGTTGAAGACGATTTGCTTGCTGGAATTTTTGATGCTCCAGCTGCACCTGCAGTTGAAACACCGGTTGCCGTAGCCCCAACTCCTGCACCTGCTGTTGTTGAAACTCCACAACCAGTTCAACCCGCTCCAACTCCAGTTGTGAATCCAGTTGTAAATACTGGCGATATTTTGGCAACGCCAAAAGCTCGTGAAGTTGCACGCGAACTTAATGTTGATCTTGCAACAGTTCCTGGGACTGGAGTTGATGGCGTAATCAAACATGCAGATGTTGAAAATCTTGCAAACACTGCTTTAAATCAAGAACGCACTTTAGAAAAGCGTTTGAAGACTCGACTTGCGATTGCAAAAGCAATTGCAGCATCTGCAGATATTCCAGCATTTTCAATGACATTTGCGCAAAAAGTTTCTTGGTTGCCAAGCGATAAAACTGATCGCCTAGTGAAAATTGCATCTGCTTGGGCGCGAGCATTGACCGCGCATCCAGAAATTCATGCAAATTGGAACAATGGCGCTCCACAAAGTTTTAGTGAAGTGAAAATCGCATTTAGTGTGATGGCGCCACATGGCGTGGTAACACCGGTAGTTCCAGTGGCTACAAATCCGAGTAGTGATTTCACTGCGAAGCTCAAAGAAATTTTGGCAAACGCTGCAAAAGGTCACATTGCGGTCGAATACCTAACATCAAGCACCACTGGTTTGGTTGATGCAAGCGATTCTGCTGTTGTGGCTGCCTCTGGCATTTTGATTAAGCCGCAACCTCTCGCACTTTCTGTTGGAATGCAGGCAGCTGATCAAACCTTGCATCTCACAGTTGTTGCCGACCACCGTTTGGCAGATCCTGCCGACGTTGCCCTGTTAGTCCAACGGTTCGTGCGCGAACTGGGCTAACCCCAAAATCTGGGATTTCCTCTCTTTCCCGTGCGGTAATCCCGACTGCCCCCTTTTGGCCTCGGCTGAGAGGGGGCAGTTACCAAATCGTTGTTAAAAACTACTAAAAAAACTCGTGGGTACTCTTGCCAAGTGAGCCAATTCACTCCAAACTTGGGCAAAAGTTCCGATACCTGAACGGATGTGACGATGGCCCTCCCTCGCGATAGAGCACTGCTTGTTAAAGCAGCTCGCCTCTATTACGAAAATGAGATGTCTCAGGATGAAATTGCTGAGAATCTAGGGGTTAGTCGCTCTAATGTTTCGCGCATGCTCACTGATGCACGAGCTCAGGGAATCGTTCAAATCCGAATTGTTGAGCAAGCTAATCGCGATGCCGCACTCGAAAAGGCAATCAGTGATTTGCTACCAATTAAAAACATTCGGGTCGCTCGCACTTTAAACAAACTTGATGAATTCACAGGTGTTGGTGCGCTCGGTGCTGAAGCACTTGTCGAACGCACTCGCCCAAACACCACCATCGCTGTTAGCTGGGGATCAACCCTTCAGGCAATGGTCAATGCACTTGATGCCGACTACCAACCAGGCATTCGCCTCGTGCCACTTGTTGGCGGCATGACTGCACTTTCCTCTGGCAGCACCGGCGAAGACCTTATTCGTTCAATGGCAACAAAGATGGGTGCATCATTTTCAACATTGCTTGCACCTGTAGTTGTTAGAAGTCCAGAAGCGCACAAAGTTTTTATTAATGAACCATCAGTTTCAGAAGTTCTTGATCAAGCCGCAGGTGCAGAACTTGCAGTAGTTGGCATTGGCAGCAAAGGTGCTTCGTCTTCAATGGAATTGCTTCACAGCGCTGGCCTACCTGAAACACAGTATGACGCTTTAACAAAAGAAATGGCCGGCGATATTGGTGCACGTTTCTACGACATCAACGGCAAAGAACTTGATCACGGCTGGTCTGATCGCATCGTTGGAATTAGCCTCGAACAACTACGCCGGATTCCGTTTGTAATCGGAATGGCTGCTGGTGCCGACAAAGCTCGCGGTGTGATTGGTGCAATTCGTGGCGGTTTTATTTCCGAAATAATTATCAGCAGCTCCTGCGCGTTTGAGATTATTCGCATTCTTTCTAACAGCAAACAGGCTAAGGTGGCTTCATAATGGAAAACCTGCCTTTAATCCTCGTAGTAATCGGAGCCATGTGGGTTTCGCAAATTCTTATGACTTACAAACAAGCAATGAAATTCAACGATGAACTAACTGCACTTCGCCGCCAAGGTGAATCTGCAGTTGGTATTGGCGGAAGGCGCTATTTCGGCGGCCGCGCATTTGTTGCAATTGCACGACAGGGAGACACTGTGGTTGATGCACGCGTTATGACTGGTTTCACAGTCTTCGCGGGTCCCAAGCCTTTCCCTGCACTAAAAGGACTTTCACTAACCGAGTTAGCAGGAGATGGAAACATCCCAACGCTAAAACGCAAGGTACGCAGCGCGGCTCAGATGGCGGCTGCAACTTTGCTGAAACCGAAGGAAACTTCAGTTTCAGAGTGAGTGAAGGAACCCATACAGGACCTACCCGGCCTGCATGGTTTGCCGGTTACAAGTTGTAACTGTTAGAGCAGTTGGAGGGTAAATGGACACACTAGCCGTCTGGGCCCAAGACTTCATTGGAGTCTTTAACCAGGGTGGAGCAGTTCTTCTCAGCCTGATGGGCGGAATCTTGCCAACATTGGTCGTTTTGTTGACCGCTGTTAACGCATTGATCCGTCTTATCGGACCTGAGAAAATCGAAGGACTTGGCGTAAAAGCTGCGCAACCAGGTATCCAGTGGTACCCAGTTCGCTACATGGTATTGCCTTTCTTGGCAGTATTTTTCTTTACAAACCCAATGGCTTACACCGTAGGTCGTTTCTTGCCAGAACGTCAGAAGCCAGCGTTTTACGATGCTGCAGTTTCTTTCGTACATCCAATTCTTGGCATTTTCCCGCATGCTAACCCAGGCGAACTTTTCGTATGGGCTGGTATTGCATCAGGTATCACCACTCTTGGTCTCGAACAAGGTCCGTTGGCGATTCGTTACCTACTTGTAGGTCTCGTAGTCATCTTCATCCGTGGAATCGTGACTGAGTTCATCACCAAAGTGATGATGGCTCGTAAGGAGAATGCATAAACATGGACGCAATTAACAAACTACTCGTAACAATTGGCCGTTCTGTTGGTGGTGTCGTTGGCACTCTTTACCAAGCAGGTCGCGATGCGGTTGACACAACAATCCGCAACGTAATCCCATTCATGGCATTCATTTCATTCATCATCGGTTTGATTCTTGCAACCGGTGTTGGCGAAAAGATTGCTAATGCAATTAGCGGTTCAGCATCATCACTTGGTGGTTTGGTGCTTGTATCTGTCGTTTGCGCTATCCCAGTTCTAAGCCCACTGCTTGGACCTGGCGCTGTTATTGCTCAGATCGTTGGAACATTGCTAGGTGTTGAAATTGGCAAGGGAACTATCCCAGCTCAATACGCACTTCCAGCATTGTTCGCAATCAACCCACAAGTTGGTTGTGACTTCATTCCAGTTGGTCTAGCACTTGGCGAAGCCGAACCAGAAACCGTTGAAGTTGGCGTACCAGCCGTTTTGTTCTCGCGTTTGATTACCGGTCCACTTTCAGTGGTTATCGCGTACTTCGCAAGCTTCGGCCTATACAACAACTAAATACATGGGGCGGGGCTGAACGTTCGCGTCAGCCCCGCTTCTTTTTTAACTAAAAACTCCCGAAAGGCTAAAAAATGGCTGACTACAAAGCAGTAAAAATCGTTGCAGGTAAAGGTGGCTGGGGCGGTCCGCTCACAGTGAAACCAACCGATGCTCGCCCACTTATCTACTGTGTAACTGGCGGTGGCATTCATGCTGTTGCACAACACATTGCAGACCTAACTGGTGGTGAGCCATTTGATGGTTTCAAGAGCAGCGCTCCATTCGACAAAATTGCAGTTGCAGTTATCGACTGTGGTGGAACTGCCCGCGTTGGTGTTTATCCAATGAAGAAAGTTTTAACTGTTGATATTCACGCAACCAGCCCAGCTGGTCCACTTGCAATGTTCATCACTGCAGATCTATTTGTTTCTGGTGTAAAGCCAGAAAACATCACACTCGTATAGGTAATTGCGAGTGAACATTTACGAATCAACAGTATTCGCAATCGGCGACCTTGTTCCCGCATTCCGGGAACAAGGGATGCTGGTTTTCTTTGGTGCAAACGCACCTGAAGAACTACATGATTTTTGCATCCTGCACAACGTGGAACATCAAGAAGATGAACTAAAAGCTGGAGACACAGTTTCCATCGACGACAAGTCCTTCGAAGTTCTTGCAGTTGGCGATGTGGCAAACGAAAACTTAATGAACTTAGGTCACTTAAACCTAAAAGCTAACGGGTTAACAAATGCTGAATTACCTGGCGATGTAAATATCGCGGTACAAGAATTACCAGAAATTAATATCGGAACAAAAATTAAAATTACAAGGAGCAACTAGAAATGGAATACCGAGGTCGCTTAGAAGAGCTCGCACGTAAACAGGGTAGAAACAGCCGATTAGCTTTAGTTGGATCTGGCCAAATGGGTCGTGGTTTTGCAAACCAGACTCAATCAATGGGCGGAATTGATGTATCTGTAATCGCAGATATCGATGCAACTCGTATTGAACAAGCATTTGCAGATTTAGGTTTACCAAAACCATTAGTTTCATCAGATGTGGCAGCACTTAATGCTGCAATTGCAAAAGGACAACCAGTTGGCACCACCGACGCAACTTTGATTGCACAACTTGATGTTGATGTCGTTGTTGAAGCTACTGGTGTTCCAGAAATTGGTGCTCGCGTTACTTCTGCATGCCTAAAGGCTAAGAAGCACGTAGCCGTTTTGAACGTTGAAATGGATGTAACCATTGGACCACTACTTACCAAGATGGCTGCCGAAAATGGCGTGCTTTACTCAGTCTGCCACGGCGACGAACCTGTAGAAGCGCTGTACTTGGTGGAATTCGCTCGCGATTTATCTTTCGAAATCGTGATGGCTGGCAAAGGTAAGAACAATCCATTCGAACCGCACTCAAATCCAGACACAGTTGCAGAACGTGCAGCGCAAAAGCAAATGAATCCAAAGATGCTGTGCTCCTTCACTGATGGTTCAAAGACCATGATTGAAATGTCAGCACTAGCAAACGCAACTGGTTTGAAACTAACCAAGCGCGGAATGATTGGACCAGCAGCAACTGTTAAAACCTTGCACAATGTATTTGCACCAACCGAAGCCGGCGGTGTACTAGAAGAAACTGGTGTAGTTGATTACTGCACCGGCGATGTTGCGCCAGGTGTTTTTGTGGTCGTAAAGACAGACAAGCCATACGTGGCTCATGAAATGTCTTACCTAGGAATGGGACCTGGTCCTTATTTCTCTCTCTACCGTCCATACCACCTTGCAAGTGTGGAAGCTCCAATCACTGTTGCAGAAATGCTCGTTGAAGGTAAAGCATCATTCGCTTGCACATCCCGCATGACTGAAGTTGTTGCATCAACAAAGAAGGCACATGCGGTTGGCGACAAGATTGACAGCATTGGTGGATATTCAATGCGAGCTGTTGCAGATCGAAAAGAAGATGCAAAGCGAGACAACTTGGTCCCAATCGGTCTGCTTCAAGGTGCAACTGTTAAGCGTGATTTGCCAATCGATCACCTAATCACTTGGGACGATGTGGACATTGATGAAACACAAACTATCGTTGCGCTCCGTAAAGAGATGGATGCTTTAGGACTGTAATGAAAATTAATCGCCACCAGACTGGCCGAACTGCTGTAGTTCTGGCTGCTGGTAGCGGTACACGCCTCGGAGCGGGAACCAACAAGGTTTGGCTTCCGCTCGGAGGACGTGAATTAGCAACTTGGAGCTTTAAATGGCTCATCGAAACCGAACTCTTTGACCGCTACGTTTTAGTGGTTCACCAATCTGAACGCGAATTCGCTCGCGAAGTTTTTGCAAAGCATGTGCCAGTGCCTGTCGACATCGTGGATGGCGGAAACTCTCGGCACGGATCTGAATCACGCGCACTTGAATACCTCGCGCCAACTATTGAATCGGGCGACTGCAAACTAGTTTTAATTCACGATGGTGCTCGGCCTCTAGCTGGCCCAACATTGATTCGCAACATTGTGAGTGCTGCCGAAAACAATGGTGGCGCGCTTCCCTATTTGGAAACTGCAGTGCTGCACGGCTCTGCCCACGATGCAGAAATCGTTCGCGTTCAAACACCTCAAGTTTTTAGTGCCAAGGAAATACTCGATGCTTACCGAAAAGCCGGCGCTGACAATTTTGAAGGTAGTGATACCTCGATGTGCATGGAAAAGTATTACCCAGAATTGAAAGTTGAATGCGTTCGTGGAACTGCACTCAACATCAAAGTTACCTATCCGCAAGATCTGGTTATGGTGGAACACCTCCTAGCCAGCAACTCCTACAGTCTGAAGTGATGCGATATGCCTGATAGCCAAAAACAATTCGCAGTTTTGCTTTGCGCAATGTGTAATCGTGAGACAGAACATCAAGTTACATACGCCGGCCGTTTGCTTGCCACTGCCAAATGCTCATCTTGCGGTGCCGTTATGCGTCATGACACACATGATCTTCGTAAGGCATACGTTAAAGACCTTGAACATCGCTTAGCAACCAAACCATGGCGAATTGTGCGTCGACTTCTTACTGATCCAGGATATTTATTTACCGGACTTCCAAAAGCGATTCGCAAACAACCGAAGAAATTTATTGAAGAGGCCAAAGAACTTCGAAAGCCAAAAGACGACTAATTAACTTTGGTTTGCCAAACTAAGAAGGATTCAACTAGCTGCACATCTTCTGGTGCACGTACCTTCAAAGACTCCTGGTCTCCGCGAACTAATTCCGTGGCACCAAAACCAGTTGTGTAAGTCCAGCCATTTTCATTATGGCCAGTGATAGCTTTCCGTAAATAAGCTTCGGGTGAAGTGAGCGATTGAACTAAATCGCGATTCACAGTTCCTGTGACAATTCGCTTGTCGTCAACAATCTTCAACGTATCAACCACGATATGTGCTGGACGAGCGGCAGTTATTTCTTCAGAAATTTGATTTGC
>JACCDM010162343.1_pt1 | contig 10875 bp, 13 predicted proteins | sample 7445851 | NCBI WGS metagenome assembly JACCDM01 (sample SAMN15323438, study PRJNA562643) | freshwater metagenome | isolation source: river surface water | place: USA:Blue River Watershed | collected 2017-08-16
CTCCTGTGCCAGTGATTGATCCAGGGCTCGAAGTAACTGTGTATGAAGTGATGGCGCTACCTCCGTTTGAACCTGGGGCTGAGAATGTGACTGAAGCTTGGGCGTTGCCTCCGGTGGCGGTGCCGATTGTTGGAGCTCCGGGTACTGTTTTGGGTGTAGCTGTGGCTGTGCTACTGGCGCTACCTTGGCCGGCGCCGTTTACTGCCGATACTCGGAAGTCATAGCTCGAACCATTTGAAAGACCAATCACTGTTCCCGAAGTCGTCGTCGACACACCATCAGAAAAAATTGACCAACTCAAATCACTACTCAATTTATATTCAATTACATAATCAGTGAGCGATATTCCACCCGTGTAAACCGGAGCCACCCAAGACAAATCAACTTGTGCATTACCATAAGTAGCCGACAAGGATGTAGGAGCATTAGGCAAATCTGCAAAGGTCACCGATGTCGAAGTGACTGAAGTGGCTGCGTTGCCCATAGCATCACTTCCTGACAATACAAAAGTGTATACAGTTCCGACAACTAAATTAGAAACATCAGATGAACAACCGTTTGTAGCATCTGAAAGATTTATAGTATGAGTTCCGACATTGAGCGCTGTGCCGACCAATGTACACACATGTGGTGAACTCCCATCCGCTGTTCCACCAGTGCGAGTGATAGTGATTGCTCCACTAGCCAGAGCTTCGTCTGTAGTAAAAGCTACGCTCGATGAAGAAGTCACATTGGTTATGTAAGCCGATGAAGCAGGCGTCACTCCAGAAAAAACTGGCGCCGTCGTATCCGACGAAGCCGCCGAAACTGTATAAAAAGTGCTAGGTGAATTTTGGTTGTTGTATTCAGTTGCTACCCAATCCGCCGAACGAGCTACGTCAGAAATCCGAACCTCATCTAAGTCTCCAATTAAAGTTCTACCCGATGGTCCTTCGATGTTGGTGCCAAAATGCACAGTTGTAGATGCGGTGTTTAAAGCAGCTGTGTATGGAACTGCGGTGGCGTCACTGGCCCCATCAACATAAATCCTTAAATTACTTCTATCATACGTACCAACAACATGATGTAATCCTCCAATAATATTAGTAGAACCGGAAATAGCTTTTGCGTCATTGTTTAAATCAAACCAGGCATTACCACCACTAGAGGATTTATTTATAGCAAATATATAAGGATGGGCTCCATTCCACCTAGAAACCACTGTATGATAGACAGACGGATTTCCTGTTGCATTAACCCAATAACTAACCGTCAATGCATTAGCAGGACCCAAACTACTACCACTAGCTATGGCTATATTGTTTGTGGTACCGCCATTAATATTTGCTCCACCTCCAACTTTACCAGCCACAGCTGTCACTGTTCCGTTTTTTGTTGCATTGTTAGCGTTAGAAGTAGAATCGAGGGTGGTCAAAGTCGAACCGTTTGGTAAATGCCAGACACCTTTAAAGTTTGAATCCCAAACCGACGAAGCTGAAGACTGATCGGTGGTGATAGAAGAATTTCCATAACACATGTAAAAAACATAATCCGAAGCGGTAGTCAAAGTAGGAACTTTCACCCAATAGTTTACCAGCCCCGAAGCGGCAGTGTACGTCTCTGTCTCCCAGTTCATCTTGCCAGTCGAACAATCACTATTAGTATAAAAACCAACATCGTAACCAGAAGCATTTTGAACATTACCACCATTGCCAGTTGTAGCCAGATATGAATAAGTACCCGAGACAAGTACTGGAAAATTTGTCTGGTCAGTATTTTGGACCTTAGTGTGATCGACAGTAATTGAACGAGAATACAAAAAACCATTCCCATAGGCCATAGCCCCACTAGAAACAGAAAAAGAAAAAAGAGTTATACAAATATATAACGCTAAAAAATAGATAGTCTGTTTCCGAACTAACATATAAATACATTATAATATTCAAAAACAATAATTACAATGAATTTTAGAGATTAATTAGCTTCCAAATCCAACTTTTCGTCAATGCGAATTTGTTCCACGAATTCTGGCACATGGGAGACCAAGATCATGGCTCCTTCGTATTGATCGAGAGCGCGAGCGATGACCGGCAAATGTCTAAAATTGATATGGTTGGTCGGCTCGTCGAGGATAAGGAGCCCTGGTCGCTCGAGCACGAGTCGAGCAAAAGCCACCAAACCCTTCTGGCCTTCCGACAGGTCGCCGATTCTGGTGTTGATGATATCTGAAGTAATCAAAAAGTTGGCCGCCACTGCCCGCATGTATTCTTCATCGATTTTTCCAGTCACCTCTTTTAAAACTTTTGTCAAAGATTCTCGGATGGTGTCATCGAAATTTAACGTAGAAAAATCTTGTCGGTAATAGCCGACTCGAATTCCTTCGGTAATTTTTGCTCCCTTAGCCTCCCCACGAGCCATCGATTCGAGCAAAGTGCTCTTGCCGATACCGTTTGGACCAGACAACAACAAATGCATTTTCTTTTTTAAAATAATATTAGCTTTGCGAGTGACCGGCTTGTGTTTCTTTGGATCCATGACAGTGAGCGAAGAAATATTTACAATCTCACCTAGAATATCATCTTGAGCTGGAATTTTAAAATCGCGAATCGTCTTGTCTTCTTTACGGACGTCGACAATATCTTCTTCGAGCTCTTCAGCTTTCTCACGCATTCTTCGAGCCACCAAACGCAACCGCCCTCCTTTATGAGCAAAGACATTGGCCTGATCTTTCTTGGCTTGAATTTCTTTGGCCAACTGAGCATTCTTCATATTTTCTTTTTCCACTCGAGCGGTGATGTCTTTGAGCACATTGTTATAGTTCCCGACATATTGCTCGACTTTTCTAGTGTAGATATCTAGATAAAGCACTCCAGTCGAAAAAGCATTTAAGAAATGTGAATCGTGGGAAATCACTAGCACTGTCTTTTTATAATTCACCAAAAAATCTGTCAGGTGAGCGATGCCAGCTTTGTCTAGATTGTTGGTCGGCTCATCGAGGAGTAAGATATCTGGCTCTTGAATCAGCGCCGAGGCTAGGAGCAATCGAGCTTGTTGTCCACCGGAAAAACTTCGAACGATTCGATCGTGAACTTTTTCATGACCCTTCAAGTTGACCACTTCCAAAACTTCATCGATTCTCGGATCGATGTCATAGACTTTTTGTTGAAAACATTTTTGAAAGAAATCCCGCACACTCAAATCCAGCTCATCTCTTGGGATGACTTGTCTGGATAGAGCGATGGTAGTTCGCTGAGCGACGTTGATGACTCCTTCTTCGGGTTGATTCTTGCCAGTGATTAAAGAAAAGATGGTACTCTTGCCAGCTCCGTTTTGCCCGACGATGGTCACCTTCATTCCCCGACGCACAGAAAAATCCACCTCTTCTAAAATAGGTTTATTGAATCCGTAATTAAATGAGACTTTGTCGAATCTCACCACTGTGTCGCCTCCTTGTTCTTGAGCCATATTGAAGTAATTTATCCCGTAGCGAGCTTTGCTCTGCTACTGGGACACTTTACCTTAAATTTCCGAAAAATGAAAGTAAAATAAACAATATGGAGTATTTCGGAAACAATGCTATAGTAGAAATATGGACGAAAAAGAGACAACAGAATCCTTTCCGATGCGAATCAACAAATACTTGGCTTGGAAAAAGCATTCCACTCGCCGAGGCGCTGATGAACTCATAAAAGACAAGAAGGTTTTTCTAAATGGTAAATTGGCAGTCCTCGGCGACAAAGTAAATGAACACGACAATGTCGAGGTGCGTTTTCGTGGACCAAAACCTACATATACATACATCGCTTACAATAAGCCAGTCGGGCTCCCTACTGAAGAAATAACTCAAAAACCTGGGTTTGAAAAAGTTTTCCCTATTGGTCGTATCGATAAAGAATCTCACGGCCTAATCATCCTAACGGACGACGGACGCATCACCGAAAAACTTTTAAGTCCAAAATATTTTCACGAAAAAGAATACGTAGTAAAAACCAAAGAACCACTGCGCAGTAGTTTTAAAGAAAAAATAGAACGCGGTGTACAAATCGATGCCGACAAAACTGCGCCTTGCAAGGTCACCATTGTAAACGACAACACTTTTAAAATAATTTTGACTGAAGGCAAGCGCCACCAGATCCGCCGAATGTGTGTGGCTCTTTTCCAAGAAGTCCTAGACCTCAAACGCACCCGGATTATGAATATAGAACTCAACCGTCTACCTGACGGAGCCCACCGTATTATCACAGGAAAAGAACTTGAAAAATTATTAAAATCTTTAGAGTTGATTTAATTGCACCAAGTTAAAATACGACGACCCCGGGATGTTCCCGGGGTCGGATGATTCCCCACCGCGAGGTGGCGGTGGAAGATGAGACTCTAAAAGATGTCGACAGCCGGAAGCTCGACCTTGCTAGGGTCAAAAACTTTCACGCCGACACTGAACACTTTCAACCCGAAACCATTCTGATCCACCATGTGGAATTGGACATCGCCTCCTGGAACGATCTCCTCATAGTTGATCAGAGGGAAAAATACTCGCTTGGTTGGGACCTGAGTCCCGTCCTTGCGAGCGATGCACTCCGGGTACACCCACAAGCCCCCATCGGCTAGAAACACCCCGACAGTCTCGACGAAGCAAGCTACCCCATCCACCGGAATTTCCATGTGGCACTTCGCGAAACCACGAACTCGCTCACCACTGAGCTGAACTGGCATGTCTTTTTCTCCCTCTTTTTCAAAATGGTTAGTGAAAAGTGAAAATCGTTTCGAGGTACGAATACACCTGTAACAGAATGCCACAAAAATACACTCAAATCAACAGTGCTTTTAAAAACTATCCGAAAAAGCTTTCAATCTTTAAATTCCGCTTTTGCAAAAATTCTAGAAGTACCTCCTCTTTCTCGTTTTTCAGTTTTAAACAATTTTTTAAAAAAAGAAAACGCTAAACTAAAAATAAGTGCCGAGATAAATCCACTCACTTGAAATCCATCGATCAGTGTAGCTACGAGCATTATCATCAGCGCATTCACCACAAATACAAACATACCGAGAGTCAAAATTGTCAAAGGCAAAGTAAAAAATAAAATTACTGGCCGGATAATCGCATTTACTAGCCCGAGCACCACCGCCACCAAGAGAGCTGTGCCAAAGTTCGAGATAGACACCCCGATACTGAGCGCCTGCAACAAATACGTCACCAAGACTATTATTAGCGCCGATACTATCCAGTTTTTCAATATATTAAACATAAAATAATTATACCTATAAACCATTAATTAATCTCTATATCCACATACGCAATCTGTGGAAATTTTTCAATAATATTTTTTTCAATAGTATCTATGTGTGTGCCTACTAATCTCGGTATGCGGTCAGTGGTTTTAAACATCAACTTGGCAAATTTTTTGAAATCTTTTTTTACCTCATCAAATTCCTCTTTCAAATCCCCCGCTTCATATATTTCTTCATATAGTGGTGAACCATTCCACTCCACTGTAGCAAATATTCTATACTTGCCGATGTCGATAGCTACGGACTTAAATTCAATTATTTTCTCCACACATGGATCAGCTTCCAGCGTCTCGATTATTTCATCAGTGATATCTTTGGTTAGAGCTTTCCCTATGATGTATTGATGGTTCTTGATTATGAGTAGTATAGAAAGAAATCCCAACACTATACCCACCAAGAGTCCACCCACTGCATCGTAAAATGCATTACCTGTTATATGTGTGAGCCACTGTGCTAGAAGTGCTATAAATACACCCACCACAGCTACTGAGTCTTCGTACACGATGGCCAACACTATCGGGTCCGCATCTTCAAACATCTCGAGCGATAGCTTTTTATTCTTCCGCAATTCCCGGAGCGCATACCAAAGCGTTACCCCTTCCACCAAGAGCGCGACCAGCAACACCGCCATACTCAAAAAACTAAAATCCGGCTTTACCACCGATCCATGGTAAAGTGTTTCGATTGAATGATATATCACCACACCCGAGCCGATAAAAAGAATTCCGCAAGCTGATATCAGTGACCAGAAAAATCTCTCAATTCCATATCCATAACCTCGGGCAAAATCCGCCGGCTTTCTGGACCGTTTTATACCTATAAGTAGTAGTGATTGATTTAGTGTATCCGCAAAGCTGTGCACAGCCTCGGCAAACATACTAGTCGAACCAGTCACAAAAAATACTAGGGTTTTGATTATCGTGACGAAAAAATTCCCAAAGAGTGCAGCCGTTACAGACTTCTTACCTTCTATGTGATTTTCCATAATTAATTTTCAATTATAGCACGAAATATTGAATTTTGAAAATCTCAACAGCTTCGAAGGTGTAGCTTCTCTTTACTCTTCCTTTGGAGGTAAGTCTCTTCCCGCCCACACATTGCTCGTACCTATCTTGTCGTTACCACTAGCTTTAATGTAAAGAAAAAGTTGCATCTTGTAGGCCACTGCGTTTTTGAGCGCGCTCATCAAGTGCATAGCCAGCGTAGCGTTGTTACCCCAAAAATTAGATTCTTTCTTCATGTCTTCATCTGTAAGTGCAGAAATAGATTCCTTTGCAAAAGCAATTTGCGCATCCATTTTTTCTTGGAAATTTTCAAAACTCACCATCTCAGCATTCTTGGCGAGCTGCATGTAAAGGTTTTGATCTCCGGCAAGATACGCACTTATAGATGTATGAAACACGTGGCCCAAGTACTGCATGAGCTCTAGTGTTGAACGCTGAGCCGGGGTCGGTTTGTAGTCGAGCTTTGTCGCATCCACTTTTTCTGCTAAGTGTTTAATAATATTTAATTCGTGCACCAAACTTCCTATAAATTGTTCTTTTGTGATCATAGGCAAATAGTATAACACAAAAGGCTCAACCATGTTGAGCCTTTTGTGTTTCAAATTTATAACCTCACACCTTTGACTTAATTTGCGAGCATCGCCCCCATGGCCAAAAACGAAAGCAGCGAACACAAAACCTCAAAGAGCCAAAGCTTGTATGGCTTGCCCATCCAGATCACATCCATAGACGAACTAGTGACAATAAAACCAAACCAGACCCAAGCCGCAAAAATCATCCCCTTACCCACTCCGACGACGTCAGTAAAAATTATCATTGCCGCCAACACATAAGCCGCCACCACATTCATCAAATAATTGTTCAACATTTGTGGCACCATATCAGAAAACTTTTCATTTCCAGTCGGATTGATATTGGCGAGCTTCATCCAAAGCTTGCCAGCGATGGGACCATGCATCATAAACCCAATAATAAAATTGACCAAAGCTGCTAGTAACACCATGCCTAAATCTACGCTCATATTTTTATAAAAAGTTAACTATTAATATATTAATTATAACAACACTTGCAATAACCCACTCTATTGACTTTTATTAAATAATATGTAAATTATAGTTGGCTAATCTTAGCCCTTTACAAAGTACAAAGGAAAACACATGCCGAGAATGATCGTGAGTGCAAACTACCGTGACAGGAAATCTGACCTCAAATGGCTCATCCGCGAGGAAGGCCAGCATCCGGACCAGGCCAAGGAGGTGAGCTCGATCACGGCGACGGGGGTGAAATTCGAGCATTCGTCACATCAAGAACGGGGCTTCGGCTGCACCGTCGTCGCGGTCTGTGAGACTGCTGTTCTCACACCCGCATCGACAATGGATGTCTCGGGACAGCGCATCCATTTCAACGGATGGGACGGCTTCTACGAAAAGGAGACCGGGGACCGTGTGTATGGGTGTGGCCGCCTCACCCTCAACTCCGACGGCTCCATGTACAAGGACGCCGTCGCGACTGCCGACGCAGACTCTCGCGTCGCCGTGCCGGCGTAGACACGCACGTCCCGCAATCCGTTCATGTCGTTTCGTTCATCGCAACGTTCCCATTCGTACCCGGGGCCTGGCAATCGTCAGGCCCTTTCGTTTGACAATTTTAAAAAATAAATTTTATCTCAACTTATGCTGAGCTTGTCGAAGCAAAAGAAAAAACCGCCTGCGAAACACCGGGTCGGTCATTCCTGCGGGCGGTCGATGCCTGCACACATATTCATGATTAATTCTCCTTCTATATTTTTTATTACCTTCTTTGGTAAGTCGTGAGCCGTCAAACTTCAAACTACTGAGTTACGCGCAAAAGCCTCGCGGATCGCCTGGCGTACCCTGAGTGGGTCGAATGGCAACCCAGGGCTGACGCAAGGAATTCCGTCGGCCTCGCGGTTCATGCAAACGACGAGAACGTTGAAGCCGATATCCCACAGCTCCCGGGCCAGATCGAGCCCGTCGTCGACACTCTTCATCGAACGCTCGATGACGAAGAGTCCGATCTCCTCGCCGTCGTTGATCTTCTCGATCGCGTCGGGGATGTTGCCGGCAAATGCCCACTGAATACCCCCGAGAAGAGGAATACCCAGGTACAGCAACGGATACGGAGTTACTCCTAGAATTTTCATAACGCACATGTCCCTTTCTTTTTCAAATTACAACGGCTTGGCGATTAGGGCTCGATAACCCTGAGCTTCCCAGTCGCCATGTCAATGATCCGAGCGCCTCCGTTTCCGATTATGAATCCTTCGGAAACATCGAGCTGTTTGGTCTTGCCCCACGGTCGAGGCAGAGAGTCAACCAGCTGTCCGTGACTTACGACGATGACCACCTCAGACTTCTGTCCTACATGGTCCAGCAGTCGGAGACTTTCCTCCTGCTCTGCATGGGAAACGAACCCTCCCTTTGGGTAAAGACACTCGTGTTCTTCGACCTTGGGTTCACCCAGGCAACGGCCCAAGATAGCGGCGCTTTCCGTGACCATCGTCTTCTTCGACGACAACACGGAGATCTGCAAACCCCGAACGACGGGTACCAGAAGCGCCCCCAAAAGCTCCATCTCGGCTCTTCCCCTTGGGGTCAAGTGGTATCCGTCATGGTCTCCATGACGTACGAAAATGATCTTTTTCAACACAGGGTTTTCAGGCCCTCCTCTCTAGAAAACAAATTACTACTCATTCCCTAAGGTGTCAACTACCCGATATAAGCGATAGCTTATATGATCTCGACATCTTTTTAATTCTAGATTCCTCCTTCGACGCCGTAGATCGATCCTTAAATTTTTTAGAATAAACCAATTTCACTGGTCTTCTTCCAGAAGTGTATTTCGCACCCAGCTTGGTGCCCTTTTCTCCATTGTGTTCCGCCAGCCGTCTTTTCAAATCTGTAGCAATTCCACAGTACAGGCTTTTGTCAGAACATTTTAAAATATATAAATAATACATATCAAAAAGAAACTTCGATGCTCACATTTATCTCAATACCATCATACAAATTTTCCTCATAACGAATTTCTTTTTTAAGTGGCAGGAGGTATGTACCCGAGCGCTTGTCTGGAAATATCGAAGTCTTCCACTCGCTCTTTTTTATTTTCACCCTTACATACACCGCACCCCAACCCCTGCGCAATTTCCCCTTTTGCATTTCTTTTATCTTCTCTGAAATATTCTCCGGCACCCGCGCAAACCGCCAAGCCCCACTGTTGTCCTTTCCCTGTCCCCCTCCGGTCCACACAACGACCCGACTTTTAAATTTAAATTTTTCCGTAACCTTTTTCATTTTTTAATTATATCAAGCACAAAAGAAAACTGCCCGCAAGACACGCGCCCAACGGGCAGTAATCTTGCGAGCGGTTTGATGCTCGCTACTCCTCAATGGTGTACTCTGGATTGCTCCAGGAATCATCATCGAGATCGGTGACCTTGGTGGAGGGTCGGGGCGGTTCCGGACGCCTGTTGACCTGCCTACTCAACCACGAATGCCACACTGCGATCCCCACCGACGAAAGGAGGATCAAGATTGCGAAGACGATCTCCAACTTCTCCATCTCTTACCTCCCTTAGTCTACGTTGTCCGAGTTGCACGACGCAGCAGTGTCGGCAGCCTCGACATAGACCTCCTTGATCCACATCCAGGCGAAGCCGACGACTTCCACCACAAACATAGTCCCACCGACCACCTTGACGTAGGTCTTGAGGTCCATGTTCATGATGCCGAAAAGCCAGAGAACGACAGGAACGAAAGCGACGACCCAGTAAACGTCTCCCTTCTTCATGACTCACGCCCTCCCGTGTTGTTGAAAAGAAATAGAACAGGTTGAACTTCAATCAAAATCATATACCTTTAGTATTTGATGTCAACAAATCCTTTCGCAAGGACGGTCCTTGCGAAAATACTTTTATTATTCAAACTTTGGTATATAATGCGAATAGTAAAAACACGTTCCTCGAACAACTGGAGGGTTGTGAAATGACAATGATAGAAAAGTTGAAAGCACTGGGACTGTTCGTCGTGATCTGTCTCTGGTTCGTATTTTCGAAAGTGGTCTACTACGCCACGTTCAAGTACGTAAACCTTTCCTTCTCCGACTTCATGGATGGGAAAGCTTGACCACCAGGGAAAGCGTGACCAGGAGCCGTGGGCGAGCCGAGCTCGCCCACGGCCAGAACAATCGCAAAGCGAAAACGCTGACAAATTAAAAAACTGTTAGCGTTTTTTAATTTTATTTATCACTCACCCAGCCAGTGCTTTAGAATCTCCCCACTAGTCCCTAGTCCCTATTAACTAGCTACTATCTTCATTGGATTCTGTTTCCTAAGCTCCGCGCGGAGGGCTTTGTGATTTGGGAAAATTTTCGCCACTAGGGCCCAAAAGTTTTGGGAATGATTAAATTCCTGCAAGTGGCACAATTCATGCACGACTATATAATCGGCGAGATATGCCGGCAGAAATAAAATTTTGTAATTAAAATTCAAATTCCCCCGCTTGGAACAACTTCCCCATCTGGTCTTGGTATCACGAATACTTATCCGCCCCACCCGGAAACCATAAAAAGAATTGTAGTGTGC
>JACCDM010747885.1_pt1 | contig 10872 bp, 7 predicted proteins | sample 7445851 | NCBI WGS metagenome assembly JACCDM01 (sample SAMN15323438, study PRJNA562643) | freshwater metagenome | isolation source: river surface water | place: USA:Blue River Watershed | collected 2017-08-16
CAGAAATTTGATCACCCGTATCCACACTGCTGGAGAACGGATAAGCCCGTTTTATACTATCCATTGGACTCTTGGTTCATCAAGACGACGGCGGTAAAAGATAAATTAATTGCCTTAAATAAGACCATTCAGTGGAAACCAGAATCCACAGGAACGGGTCGTTTCGGAAACTGGTTAGAGAACTTAGTGGATTGGAACTTGTCTCGTTCGCGCTATTGGGGAACTCCGTTGCCTATCTGGCGGACGGAAGATGGATCAGAAGAAATCTGCATCGGTTCTTTAGCGCAATTGAAAGAGGAGATCGAAAAGGCGCAGGCTTCAGGGGCTTTGACAGATGTTCAGACGAAAGGTAATGCTGCCTTTTTACAGGCTTTAGCGGCTGGAGAGGCTGATTTGCACCGTCCATTTGTAGATGAAGTATTCTTGCTTTCTGTGACAGGAAATGTGTTGACACGTGAATTGGATTTGATTGACGTTTGGTTCGATTCGGGTGCGATGCCATTTGCACAGTGGCACTATCCATTTGAAAATCAAGAGATATTTAAGAAAAGTTATCCGGCGGATTTCATCTCAGAAGGGGTGGATCAAACGCGTGGTTGGTTCTTTACTTTGCACGCTATTTCGAGCATGGTGGAGGATTCTGTGGCATTTAAGAATGTCGTTTCAACAGGATTAGTGCTAGATAAAAATGGAAACAAAATGTCTAAGCGATTAGGCAACGCTATTGATCCCTTCGAAACATTGAAGAGTTATGGAGCGGATCCCACGCGCTGGTACATGATCACCAATGCGCAGCCTTGGGATAACTTGAAATTTGATTTAGCTGGGATTACGGAGGTGCGTAATAAGTTCTTTGGCACCCTGACCAATACCTATAGTTTCTTCGCGATGTATGCGAACCTGGATGGATTCGTTCCGGCAGGCATTAAAGAGGAAGATTTGACGGAATTAGACCGTTGGATACTTTCTAAATTAATGAATTTGATCGCGGAGGTGGACGAGTCATTTGAGACGTATGAGCCTACGAAAGCAGGTCGTGCCATCCAAGATTTCGTATGTGATCACTTGTCTAACTGGTATGTTCGCTTGTCACGCCGACGCTTCTGGAATCCGGAAACGGCGAATCAGGCGATCAACGCGGATAAACAAGCGGCTTATGAGACTTTATACCACTGTTTAGAGACGGTGGCGCAATTAATGTCGCCTATCGCGCCATTCTATGGGGAGTGGTTGTACAAGAATTTGACGGGCAAAGAATCGGTTCACTTGACGCATTTTGCGAAGGTAAATCCGAGCCTTCAAAATCCGGCTTTAGAAACTTCGATGGAATTAGCGCAAGGTATTTGCTCGCTGGTTCACTCGATTCGTAAGGTGCACCGTTTGAAAGTGCGTCAGCCCTTAGCACAAGTATTAGTACCGGTATTGCAAGAGTCGGTAAGAGACCAAATCCGTCGCGTGGAAGATCTGATCAAATCAGAGGTGAACGTGAAGGAGGTCAATTATTTGAACGACGCTTCTGGAGTATTGAACAAGAAAGTGAAGCCTAATTTCAAGGCCTTAGGACCTAAGTTTGGGAAAGATATGAAAGTAGTCGCGGAGGCGATTATGGGCATGTCTTCAGAAGATTTAGCGGCTATCGAGTCAGCTGGTTCAGCGAAAATTCAAGGATTTGAAATTGCCCTAGCGGATATCGAAATCTTAACGGAGGATATGCCAGGATATTTAACGGCGAGTGAAGGTGGATTAACGATTGCTTTAGACAATACCTTGACGCCGGAATTAGTGCGCGAAGGAAATGCACGTGAATTTGTGAATCGTATCCAAAACCTGCGTAAAGATTCTGGTTTCGATGTGACCGATAAAATAAATATCCAAGTGCAGCGTTCGGATGACGAATGGACAGCCAGCTTGAATGAATTTAAGGGCTACATTTCGCAAGAGGTGCAAGCATTGAGTTTAGAATGGGTGGATTCGGCTTCGACTGAAATTACCTTTGAGGAGTCTAGTTTGTTTGTGAATGTAACAGTAGCCTAAAATAATGCGGAAACTCACGTGCTTATTCTTGTTGCTTTGTGGGTTTTTGCAGCTAAATGCGCAGACGAAATCACAGACTAAATCTGCATTAGAAGTGCAGTCCGAAGCACTATTAGTCGAGGGGATGAAGCACTACATGAAGGAGGATTTTGGTGATGCGATCTTGGTTTTTGAAAAACTAGCCAAGATTCAGACACAGGAGCCGGCGGTCTTTTATTATTTGGCCAAAAGCTACCTCGCTGACAAACAACTCACCTCTGCTCGTTCAAATGCAGAAAAAGCACATCTTTTATCACCCTATTCCTTCGATTATGGTCTTTTATATGGAGACCTACTATTAGCCAACAAGGAATACAATAAAGCGCTCACCTGTTTTGAAAATCTCTTAGCTTACGATGACCACCGCTTCGATAATGAACCGGATATGATCCGGGTGAAGCAGTTCGTTTTTTTGTTTAAGGGTGATGAAAGCAAAGAGGCGGCAGAGAAAAATTCGTATTATTTGAAAGCAGCTGATTTAGGGCCTGTTCAAGAGGAACTTTGGGTACGAATTATTCAATTAGATTGGGAATTAAACAGAAAAGAAGCGGTGGTGGAACATGCTTTAGAGGCTTTGGAAAACTACCCCCGGATGGCTCCTTGGGCGTATCCTATATTAGGAGATGCTTACCAAGCTTTAGGAAATAATTCCGCATCAGATGCGGCTTTTGAGAAAGCGCTTGCTGCAAACCCAAAAGACGATCATGTGTTAAATAATTACAGTTATTTCTTGTCGATCAGAAAAGAAAAATTAGCGCTAGCGGATTCGTTATCCGCGCGGTTGGTCAAAGACCATCCCAAAAACGGAACCTATTTAGATACCCGTGCTTGGGTATTGTATGAACTTAAACGCTATCCTGAAGCGCGTGTAGCAATGGAAGCTGCATTGAAAGACAAAGAAAATGTTTCTGCCACTTTGTGGGAACACTACGGAGATGTACTTTTTCGTTTGAATTTAGTGGACAAAGCGATCGAGGCATGGAAAGAAGCATTACGGGTAGATCCAGCTCGTGAAACTGTAGATAAAAAGATTCGATTGCGACGAATTCCCGAAAATTGAGCTATTTTTGTTACCAAAATTCCTCCCTATGCGGATTCTGTTTAGTCTTGTACTGCTGTTTCTTTTAGGCGCCTGCGCTCCTAAGGTTATAGTCACTACGATTCAAACGCCTAAGGCTGACAGCATTCGGACAGATTCCATTCCAGTCGCTGCCCCAGCTGCTCCTGTCGAAAGCATAGATCAACAATCTGCTTCAGATGACTTGAATTTCACTTATTTAAAGGCGAAATCGAAAGTAGTTTGGAAAACCAAAGACAATTCAGATACCTATATCGTAGATGTTCGCATGAAGAAGGATAGCATTATTTGGGCGAATATATCCGTTTCGATGATTTCCGGAGCGGCGATACTATTCACTAAAGATCGTGTTCAATTTTATCACAAGATTAATAACGAATATACAAATCTGACATATGATAGCTTAAGCACCAGTTTAGGTTTCAAAGTAGGCTATGATCTGATTCAAAATATGATCGTAGGCAACCAACCCTACAAGAAAAACAATACCCGCCGTGTGGTTCGTGAGAATGAAAATTTCTTGGTGAAACAGCAAGAGGGACACGTAGAGGTTAATAACTGGGTAGGGCCTAATCGTAAATTGAAGAAATTATCGGTGAGTGATCTTCCTTCATCTAACAAAATGACCTTGGATTACGAGGATTTTGCGAATTTGAATTCCGCGATTTTTCCCTTCTCTAGTTCAATCACATTAGACGTGAAGAACAAAGAAAACCAAGTGAATCAGACCTTAATTACGATTAAATATTCTAAAGTTGAGTTATTAGATACACCTTTGGAGTTCCCCTTTAAAGTACCAGCCAAACTATTAAAGCCTTGAAATACTTTTTCATTTTATTTGCGTTCCTTGTAAGCGGTTCATCTTTCGCGCAGACTGACAAGAAAGCAGCTTTAGAGCAGCAGAAGAAAGATAATTTATCCAAAATTAAGGAGCTCAATTCCATCATTTCCAGAACTTCCAAGAAGAAAAAAGCGTCGATAGGAAAGCTTAATGTAATCAAAGAGCAAATCGGCGTACAGAAAAAGCAGATCACGGTTTTAGAGCAAAACCAACAAATCTTAGCAGAGGAGGCACAAAAATTACGTAACGAGGGCGATGTGTTAAAAGCTAAATTAGAGCGCCTAAAGAAGCAGTATGCCTTAATGATTTATGAGGCACAAAAAACGTCATCTGTCTATAATAAGATGAGCTTCTTGTTGCTATCCAATGATTTAGGACAGTTTGTTCGCCGTTTTGATTACCTGCGTCACTATTCTTCCAATCGGAAAAAGCAAGCAGATTTGATCTATAAAACGCGTCAGGATTTAATGACGCAAGAGCAAAAAGTAGTTTATAAAAAGCAGGAGGAGAAAAAAGTGCTTGTCGAGAAAGAGGGGGAGAAAAAGAAATTAGAGGTGTTAAAGACAAAAGAAGATAAGGTAGTTACGGTTTTAACTCAGCAAGAAAAAAAATTAAAGACAGAGCTAGAGCGTAAAAAATTAGCTGTTCGGAAATTAGACAATTTAATTGCTGGAATCGTACAGCGAGAAATCCAAAAAAGTATTGAAAGAGAGCGTAAACTTCGTCAAGCACGTCAAGTGAAGAAAATGGAGGTCGTAAAACCTGCTTTACCAGAAATAAAAAAGGGGGAGGAAACGAAGATTGTAGCCGAGACGAAATCAGATGCTAAATCAGAAAAGAAAGAAGCAGCTAAGGAAGAGAAAAAAGCGGCGGTAGCTGAAGTGAAGAAGCCAAAAGCTGAGCCTGCACCAGTAGTGGAGAAGAAGATTGAAAGCAACACCTATTATATGAACGCAGATGAAGCGAAAGTAGCGAGTTCATTTGCTGCTTTGCGGGGTAGAATGCCATTCCCTGTGCCTTCAGGTTTTATTTCAGATCATTTCGGTGTTCATAAGCACCCGCTATTGAAAGGAGTGATGATTAATAATAATGGGATAGATATTCAAACTTCACCTGGTTCGCCTGTACACTCCGTTTATGATGGTGTAGTGCAATCCGTGGTGAATATTCCAGGCATTAATATGGTAGTGGCTATACAACACGGAGATTATTTTACCGTTTATAGTAAGCTTGCGAATGTTTCAGTAAGTGTAGGAACGCGCGTGAGAACGGGTCAACGAATCGGTTCTGTTGCTTCAGATGAAGATGGTACGGCAGAAATTAATTTTCAGGTTTGGAAAAATACAGTACGCCAAAATCCAGAATCCTGGCTCCGCCGTTAAAAATTATACAAGACTCTTAGGCTGATATTTCTACCCTGATCATCTGCGTAATAGCGGAAGCGGTTCAAATAGTCACGATAAGCCGTATTAAGGGCATTCGAAATGCGTAGGTTGACGTCGATCTTCTTGAAAGTAATCCCCCCATTCAAATTAACTAAAAAGTAGCCAGCTGGTGGAGAAGCATAATCAGACCCTGCTTCCACACGCGTTTGTCTAGACACTTGTGTGATTCCTCCGCTTAAATAGGCATTTCTTTTCTGGAAAGCGTATCTAATAAGGTATTCAAAACGGTCGACAGGAATGTTGACCATAAATTCATCGTTTTTTGTGTCAAATGCCCGCACCAAACTGGTCTTTTGTTGCACCGACAAACGTGGGCTAATGAGATAAGTTGCTTGAAAATCTACCCCTTGGAACCGTGCATCGACTTGTTGGTAGGTGAAAATAGGAAATACCCCTCTCACGGTTGTTGCGTAAACTGCTTTGCCATTTAGTACCTCTGGACGTAAATAGATGAAGTTTTGGATGAAATTCGAATATAAACCGACTTCGATATCCCAGCGCTCTGGATTAAAATTAGTGGATAAGCTGAGATTCGTCCCCTTTTCTCCCTTTAAATTGGCATCACCTATTTCATAGGCCCCCGCCCCATGGTGTACTCCGTTAGAGAATAACTCATTTCCTCCTGGAGCTCTAAAGGCTCGCGAAATAGAGATAAATGACTCTGTCACTTGATTCCAATGGTATTTAAACGCTAAGCTACCCGAAAAGCCTGCAAATACTTGTTTTGTTCTAAGGATGTTAGGTGAGAAATTATTTCTCGGACGATGTGTTTCGATTTCCTTTACATCATATCGCAAACCTGCCTCGAGTTCCCATTTTTCTGTTGTTCTTTTCTCGATGGCAAAAATCCCGGTATTTTGCAACGAGTAATTGGGTAGAAGACTCGTGGTAAGTGTGGGATTAGGTACCTTTCGGCCCGAAGTGATATTCCCTTGATCTAGGAATGTGAAACCTGCTTGTCCTTTCCAAAGCTTATTCGTATTTGTCTCATCATACAGTAGTTCAACCGAAGAAGTATTCAAATTAAAGCGTAGTGTATTGACATTTTTACCTGCACGAAGTACATCTAATTCCCAGCGTTCATCTGATTGAACAGCTGCTGTGGCACGAAGTGTTGCCTGATTAGGAAGGTGATAAAAGGCTTTAATTTTGGCCATATCATGCCAAACATCCTGATTAGGACGATCTATTTTTCGAATAAATCTATCTGGAGTAAAGACTTTTAACGGCCTATCCAGTGCAATAGACTTTTCTAAATCAGAAATATTTCCAATGTGAGAGCCTTCGTAGATACCGATAACGGTATGGAAACGGCTGATAAACACATCTGTACCAAAGAGATTTGATTTATAACCTAGGGCCAAGGAAACATTTTCTTCCTTCACACCTGTATTGCTCAAGTAGTAATCAGCAGCTTGTACATTTCCACCATCTTTCCATGTACCTTGCACACGCCAGCCCCATCCCTTATGTCGCGGAATCCCTCCTTCCAATAGACCAGAAAAAACACCCTGTCTACCATTTGTGAAGTAGATACTTTGAACAGACCCATGCAGAGCAGCGCTGTCAGGTAAGGCATTGGGCTCTAGCATGATGATCCCCCCGATGGCATCTCCGCCGTAGCGAAGCCCACCTGGACCTTTAATCACTTGTATGTTTTTGGAAACAAAAGGATCGATTTCTGGTGCATGTTCACTACCCCAATTTTGACCCTCTTGCCTTACACCTTGATTTAAAATGATGACGCGACTGGAGTGCAATCCATGAATGACTGGTTTCGAAACGGAGCTTCCTGTTTGCAAACTTTGAACTCCCGTTAGACCTTTTAACATCTCACCTAATGATAAACCATCTTTCTGAGAACGCTCCTCTGCACTTAATTCACCTTTTAATTGAGAAGTAATTTCTTGTTTTCGACCTTGCACGAAAACCTCTTGTAAATGTTCCTCATGAGAACTTAACAGAAAATCTTCTTCTTTTTCATCTTCTAAATTTATGACGGTTTCGATGGGGTCGAAACTAGCCATTTGACAAACTAGTGTATATTTTCCAGGGCAAAGGTCCTTGATGACGAAAGCTCCTTTTGCGTCCGATATGGTGGCTTTATTTGTTCCTTTGATGTAAACATATGCTCCTGGGACTTTTTCTTTATTCTCCTTGGAGGCGACAATGCCCTTTAGCGTACAGTGGCAATTCGTTTGCGAGAAGCCAGTGTAAGGAAGGAATGCGAGAAGAATAAAAAGGAATTTCATAAGACAAATAGGTTTTAAAGATAGGCTAAATCCACCTTTTTACCGAATCTTCCTCGACCTAAACGATTAACCCCCTTTCTCTGTCGATGAATGCACTATTCAAGGCTATAAAATTTTTTGTTTAAACTTTTTTAAAATTTTTTAAACAAATTATTTGTTTTGTTTAATCTTTTTATAAATTTGTTGAACAAAACAGACGACCAATATGACAGCTCTTGAGTTTACTTACCAAATAGGCACCTTTTCAAAGTTTTTACGCCCTTTCGCGCTTCGTTTGACGAAGGACGGAGATGATGCAAACGACCTAGTGCAAGACACTTTAGTAAAGGCTTTCACGAATCGTGATAAATACCAGGATGGAACAAACCTAAAAGCTTGGTTATTTACGATCATGAAGAATACGTTCATCACGCAATACCAACGCATGGTACGTCGTAATACCTTCATCGACACAACGGATAATTTACACTTCATCAACTCAATGGAGTCACTGCAGGAAAACACTGCAGTGAACTCCTTTATAAGCGAAGACATTCAATCGGCACTTGCAAAAATTGATGCTATGTACCGGGTACCTTTTATGTTGTATTTCGAGGGATTCAAATACCACGAAATCGCAGAAGAATTGGATTTACCTATAGGTACAGTTAAGAATCGGATTTTTATGGCAAGACGTGATTTGAAGAATCATTTACATATGTATGCTTAAGTAAATAATAGGTTTTGATTAGTTTTTTGGTTAACAGAAGGAAGTTAAAAAGTCAGATTTTATCTGGCTTTTTCTTTTTACCCCTTTGGTCAATAGAATGATTGGTATTTTTGTTAAATTAGAGGTTAGTATGAAAAAAATAATTGTCATAGGTGCCGGATTTTCAGGTCTTTCAGCAGCCACTGAGCTGGCATCGAAAGGATATGAAGTCCAAATTTTAGAGAAAAACGACCACGCTGGAGGTAGAGCACGGGTGTTTAAATCCGAAGGATTTACCTTCGACATGGGTCCTTCTTGGTACTGGATGCCGGATATTTTTGAGACCTATTTTGGCCGATTTGGTAAAAAGCCTTCTGACTATTATGATTTAGTTCGATTAGATCCTTCTTATTCAGTTATACTCTCGGATTCTGAAAAAATAGATTTGCCTGCGAATTACACAGATTTAAAAGCTCTTTTTGAGTCTTATGAATCAGGTGCCGGTGCCCAACTGGATGCCTTTATGGAACAGGCAGCTTATAAATACAAGGTGGGAATTCAGGATTTTGTTTGGAAGCCCTCTCGTAAAATCACGGAATTTTTGAGTTTAAAATTGTTGGTGGACGCCATACGAATCGATGTATTCACCTCATTTTACAAGCACATTCGCAAATTCTTTACATCGCCCACTTTATTGAAGTTGATGGAATTCCCCATCCTCTTTTTAGGAGCGATCTCGGAGAATACGCCAGCGATGTATTCCTTAATGAATTACGCAGAAATCAAGTTAGGTACGTGGTATCCGATGGGCGGCATGCACAATATCGTGAAAGGGATGGTGGCTTTAGCCGAAGAAAAAGGGGTGAAGCTTTCCTACAATTCGGAGGTCCTGGGCTTTGACATCAAGAACGGAAAAGTGCGCGGCGTTAAAACGGCCGCTGGCTTAATCGAGGTAGATGCAGTGGTGGCTGGTGCAGATTACCACCATGTGGAAGAATTACTGGGTGATGGTTTACGCAATTACGATGAAGCCTATTGGGACAAACGGGTAATGGCTCCTTCCTCGCTACTTTTCTATCTAGGAATTTCGAAGCGCTTACCTAATTTAAAGCACCATAATCTGTTTTTTGACCGTGATTTTACGGTGCATTCACACGAAATTTATACGGATCCTTCTTGGCCATCTGATCCACTTTTTTATGCCTCAGCACCCTCTGTTACAGATCCGTCAGTCGCACCTGAGGGTTGCGAAAACGTCTTTTTATTGATACCTGTAGCTCCGGATTTAGAGGATACGGAAGAGCAGAGAGAGAAATATTTTGAGCAACTGATGAATCGTTTAGAGACACATTGTGGAGTTTCCATTCGCGATTCCATTGTGTTTAAGCGCTCGTATGCGCACCGAGATTTCAAATCAGATTACCATGCTTACAAGGGGAATGCCTATGGCTTAGCGAATACGCTGATGCAGACGGCGATTTTGAAGCCTACTTTGAAAAATAAGCACTTGGATAATATGTATTATACAGGACAATTAACGGTTCCAGGCCCGGGCGTTCCTCCTTCCTTGATTTCGGGGATCGTGGTAGCGACGGAAGTCGATAAAGAATTAAAAGGATAATATGGATTTATATTTAGAGGTTTCTCTGGCCTCGAGTAAGTTGCTAACGAAAGCTTATTCGACCTCTTTCTCTCTGGGAATTCGCACCTTGGATGAAAAAGTGCATGATCCTATTTATGCCGTTTATGGCTTTGTTCGATTAGCAGATGAGATTGTCGATACCTTTCATAGCCACGATAAAGCCGCTTTATTGCAACGTTTTAGAGAGGATACCTACCGGGCGATCGAGGAGAAAATTAGTTTAAATCCCATTCTTCATTCGTTTCAGTGGGCGGTGAACAAGTTTGGGATGGAGCGCGAATTAATCGATGCGTTTTTGTATTCCATGGAGTTGGATTTAACGAAGCGTGATTACAATCCGGAAGAGTACAAAAAATATATTTATGGATCGGCAGAGGTGGTGGGCCTGATGTGTCTTCGTGTTTTCTGTGATGGAGATGCGCAGCAATACGATTCCTTAAAAGAAGATGCGTGTGCGCTGGGTTCTGCTTTCCAAAAAATCAATTTCCTTCGGGATATCCGTTCCGATTACGATGAACGAGGTAGAGTTTATTTCCCTGGAATCGATTTCACGACCTTCACAGATGAAGAGAAAAAAGAAATCGAGGCGGATATTCAGCTCGATTTTGATGCGGGTTTGCGTGGGATTCACCGCTTGCCTGACGTCGCTCGCAAAGGCTGTTTACTGGCCTATGAGTATTACATTCGACTTTTTGAGAAAATTAAATCTTTACCAGCTTCTAGAATTAAGGAAGAACGTATTCGCGTGGCGGACTGGGAAAAGATGTTCATTTATTTCCAATTAGCTCTTCGAAAATAGCGTGGAATTAATCGTTTTGCTGGGTATCATGGCCTTCTTGTATGCTTCCGTAGG
>JACCDM011276372.1_pt1 | contig 10870 bp, 10 predicted proteins | sample 7445851 | NCBI WGS metagenome assembly JACCDM01 (sample SAMN15323438, study PRJNA562643) | freshwater metagenome | isolation source: river surface water | place: USA:Blue River Watershed | collected 2017-08-16
CTATGGTTTGGAGAGAGGGTTGTTTCTTCGTAGAAAATTAAGAATTGGCTACTAATCCCATTGCGATTTTGGATGGCGACCGTACCTTCCCGATATTTACCAAACCGCTTAGGGAGATTCTCTTTCTGATAAGTAAAGACTTTGTCCCCCATTCCAGTTCCGGTGGGATCACCGCATTGAATAAAACTGGTGACATCAGTAGTTAATCGATGGCATGAAGTCAGATCGAAGTATTTCTGTTGGACTAACGAGCTCATAAATGTAACGGCAACCGGAGCCCTTCCGAATTCTGGACGAATCGTAATTACGCCACAATTTGTAATTAGATCTATAAAGCGAGGTGGTCGTTTCATTAATTGGTTTGGTAGAGCGACTCGCTTTGACTCACTGGAATTTGCTGCTGCTGGCTCGTCGATACAAATAACTTCTTCTATGTTTCGATTCCCATTTTTCCCTTTGGTATCTGCGTTCGCTGGGAAATTTATTGATAAAAGAGCGAAGCAGAATACAAATGTCGTTGCGACTTTGAAACGCATCGCTGTTACTCCCATTCAATGGTTCCTGGTGGCTTCGACGTTACGTCGAGTACCACTCGGTTTACCTCTCGTACTTCATTGGTGATTCGATTAGAAATCTTGGCTAATACCTCAGTTGGAACTCGGTACCAATCTGCAGTCATCGCATCCTCGCTCGATACCGGGCGTAGAACTACAGGGTGGCCATAAGTTCGACCATCGCCTTGAACTCCAACGCTCCTAATATCGGCAAGCAATACAACGGGGCATTGCCAGATCTCGCGATCGAGACCCGCTAATTGTAATTCTTCGCGCACAATAAAGTCGGCCTCGCGCAAGATTCTAAGTCTTTCTTGAGTAACTTCACCGACGATTCGAATCGCAAGACCCGGTCCAGGGAATGGTTGACGCCAAATAATCGGGGAAGGAAGTCCTAATTCCATTCCAACTTCTCTAACTTCATCTTTAAATAAATTCTTTAGAGGTTCGATTAATTTGAATTTGAGATCGCTAGGAAGTCCACCAACATTGTGATGTGACTTGATATTGGCTGTTCCTGTGCCACCGCCAGATTCAACGATATCCGGATAAAGCGTTCCTTGAACTAAATATTCCACTTCTCCGGTTGAAACTAATTCTCTGGCAGCTGCTTCAAAAGCGCGTATGAACTCTCGCCCGATAATCTTTCGCTTCTCTTCCGGATCAGAAACTCCAGTGAGTGCGTTAAGGAATTTCTCTTGAGCATTTACTACGACTAGGTTGACTCCGGTTGCTGCAACGAAGTCTCGTTCGACCTGTTCTGCTTCGCCCTTTCGCAAAAGTCCATGATCTACAAAGACACAAGTAAGTTGTGCTCCGATGGCTTTTTGAACGAGTGCAGCGGCTACAGCGGAATCAACACCGCCCGATAAGCCACAGATAACCCGCTTATTACCGACCTCTGATTTTATGTTTATTACTTCATTTTCAATTATGTTCTCGGCGTTCCAATTTGGCCGTAACTTAATCGTGTCAATTAACCAACGTTGCAGAATCGCTTGTCCATTCTCACTATGCATGACTTCTGGGTGAAATTGCACTCCAGCAAGAGTTCCATCCTGATTTTCAAATGCTGCAACTGGCGTACCGTTTGTTCGACCTATCGTTTGAAATCCATTTGGAGCTTCAATCACGCTATCGCCGTGGCTCATCCAAACATCGAAGCTTGAATCAAGGCCGGCAAATAATTTTGAGGATTGATCTGCGGTGAATTTAGTTCGACCAAATTCGGAGTTACCTGTCTTTTCGACACTGCCACCTAGGGCCTGCGCCATCGCTTGAAATCCATAACAGATTCCGAAAATAGGAATTCCACTTTCAAAGAGAGAGCCATCGATTTGGGGTGCACCTTCAACATATACAGAAGCCGGACCGCCCGATAGAACTATGGCGCGTGGATTACGTGCTCTAATCTCATCTACCGACATGGTGGAAGGCACGATCTCGCTGTAAACACCGGCTTGTCGGATGCGCCTCGCAATTAGCTGTGCGTATTGCGCGCCAAAATCAATAACTAAAACATGATTGCTCCGTGAATTAAGCAATTACTAGCCTCGATTCAAAACAATTTCAACGCGCTGGAACTCTTTCAACTCGGAGTAACCACAGGTTGCCATTGCGCGACGGAGCGCGCCAAATAAGTTCATCGTTCCATCTGCTGAATGTGATGGTCCAACAAGAATCTCGGTTAATGAACCAGATGTACCTACGTGCACTCGAGTACCACGAGGAAGTTCGACATGGTGGGCTTCAGTTCCCCAGTGCCAACCTCTTCCTGGGGCCTCTTCAGCGCGCGCAAGTGGTGATCCAAGCATTACTGCGTCTGCGCCACAGGCGATTGCTTTTGCAATGTCGCCGCTCTTTCCAATTGATCCATCAGCAATTACATGAACATAACGGCCACCAGATTCATCAAGATATTCACGGCGCGCAGCTGCAACATCTGCGACTGCGGTGGCCATCGGAACGGAAATTCCTAATACTTGTCGAGTTGTGTGTGCGGCGCCGCCGCCAAATCCAACTAATACGCCAGCAGCTCCGGCGCGCATTAGATGCTGGGCGCTCTGGGAAGTTGCACATCCACCAACAATTACTGGAACATCCAATTCATAGATGAACTTCTTTAAATTAAGCGGCTCAGTTTTTGCAGAGACATGTTCAGCGCTCACAGTTGTACCGCGAATTACAAAGAGATCGACGCCCGCATCAATTACTGCTTTATGAAATTCAGCAGTCCGTTGTGGTGAGAGCGCGCCGGCAACTGTCACGCCCGCTGCACGAATTTCAGCGATTCTCTCTTTGATTAGTTCGGGGCGGATTGGGGCCTTATAAAGTTCTTGCATTCGAGCAGTTGCTTGTTCCGCGGGAATTGAAGAAATCTCGCCCAGTTGGATTTTGGGATTTTCATACCGAGTCCAAAGTCCCTCTAAATTCAATACGCCAAGGCCTCCTAGGCGACCGATTGCGATAGCGGTTTCGGGAGAAACAACTGAATCCATCGGAGCAGCAAGTAACGGTAAATCAAATTTGTAGGCATCGATCTGCCAGGCTAGAGAGACATCTTGTGGCTCGCGAGTTCGGCGTGAAGGAACAATAGAAATATCATCAAATGAATACGCAGTTCGAGCGCGCTTACCTTCGGAGATTTCAATATCAACCATTTCTTCCTCCGCTTGGATTGGTTGGGTAATTGGGAGCATCGGCAACATCTAAAACATCGTGTGGGTGGCTCTCTTGAAGTCCAGCGCTTGTTATCTGGATTAGTCGACCACGACGTTGCAGCGTTGAAATATCAGCAGCTCCGGCATATCCCATTCCTGAACGTAATCCCCCAACTAATTGATGTACTACCGAAGCAACCGCGCCACGATAAGCCACTTTTCCTTCAATTCCTTCTGGAACTAATTTATCTTCAGATAAAACATCATCCTGCATATAACGATCTTTAGAGTACGACTTACTCTCACCACGGGATTGCATTGCACCAAGTGAACCCATCCCGCGATATCGTTTAAATTTCTTTCCGCCAATTTCTAATAACTCACCGGGTGATTCATCGCAACCAGCGAGAAGTGATCCGAGCATTACAGTGTCTGCTCCTGAGACAATTGCTTTTGCGATATCTCCTGAGTATTGCAATCCGCCATCAGCGATTAATGGAACATCGGCTTTCTTACAAGCCTTTGCTGCTTCCATAATTGCGGTGACTTGTGGAACGCCAACTCCGGCAATTACTCGAGTGGTACAGATTGAACCGGGACCGACTCCTATTTTTACCGCATCTGCTCCAGCATTAATTAGCGCTTGGGCTCCGGCGCGGGTCGCAACATTTCCTCCAATAATTTCTTGTTCAGGAAAACTCTTTTTAATCCGCTCAATCGCATCTAGTACCGCGCGATGGTGGCCGTGTGCGGTATCAACGACAACCACATCGACTCCTGCTTCAATTAAAGATCTCGCTCTTTCAAAACCATCATCACCAACGCCGACAGCAGCACCCACCCGTAAACCAGCGCCCTTTACTAATTTTGCGTGGGTAACCTGTTCGGCAATAGGAAGATTTCGATGAATGATTCCGATTCCACCAATCTTGGCCATCGCAATAGCCATCGTTGATTCGGTAACGGTATCCATGGCTGCAGATACCAATGGAATATCTAGTTGAATTTTTCGAGTAAGAAAACTCTTGGTATCGACCTCTGATGGAACTACTTCTGAGGCATCTGGAAGTAGTAAAACATCATCATAGGTGAGGCCCAGCATTGCGACTTTCTCATTTACAGCCTCTGTCATGCCGAAACCCTAATGGGTCAGGTATTCAAGCTCCAACTGCCCGTTGGATTTCCTCACAAGCTTCAACAAGATCTTCGACATAAACCGCGCTCTTTGGATCAGATGTTCCCCAGCCGCGTCCACCGATAACAATCCTTGGTGCAGGTCTGACATTTGGTAACTCTGCCAAGATATCTGGGTCGCCATTTTTATTTAATTGGGCCCAGAGAAATACCGCTGGTGGCGCAGAACGCTTCACGATTGCGCTGATCGCTTCGATTGGAGTTCGCGCACCTAAAAATTGAGTCTGAATGTTTCTCTCAGAGAGCGCCGCTGTGAGAGCATGTAGCGGAAGTGAATGCATCTCTTCGCCGATACATGCAAGAAGTACCGGGCGGGCGTTTATTGGATTAGTTACATACTCATGATTTGCATGTAGAAGTCGTTTGATAATTTCGCTCACCATGTGTTCAGTCTCAATGCCTGTGCCTTGATCTGCCCATTCATCACCCAACATAATTAGCAGCGGAACGATTACCTCGTTCCATGTCGAAGTAATTCCACTTGAGGAAATTTCGGTTCGCAACAACTCTTCAACAAACGATCGGTCATAAGCATGGGCGGCTCGATAAAGGGTCTCAACGAGTTCTTCGCGAACTTTTATCTCTCGTTCAACCGCTCGAGTCCCATCGCTCATTGAGCCTTCAAAGGAGAGAGCGCGCTCAGCCGCTTCCGCCGGAGAAACTCCTGAGATCACCAGTTTTCGCATCAGGGTCAATCGCGCCAAATCAGTCGCGCTATAGCGACGATGCTCGCCAGAGCTATGTTCTGATGGGCCTAAGCCGTAACGGCGGTCCCAAGTCCTTAACGTTGCTGGAGCGACGCCCAGGCGGCGGGCTACCGCAGCCACCGTCAGAGATGTGCTCTCAGTCATACCCCAATCCTGACCTAAGCGCGCCACGATGGCATCTTGAAAAGAAGGTACTTGAACAACTTATGGCGCGATTGTATGGTTTCCCCATGACCGAGATGACCCGCCTACCAAAGCCAGTCGCAAGTAATTGGGAGTGGCAGTACGAGGGCGCATGCAGATCTCTGCCGACTGAGATGTTCTTCCATCCAGATGGCGAACGCGGACCAAGGCGTAGGGCGCGCGAACTTGCAGCGAAGGCAGTCTGCGCGTCTTGCCCGGTAATCGCACAGTGCCGCGCACACGCCCTTGCAGCACAAGAGCCATACGGAATCTGGGGCGGTTTAACTGAAGATGAGCGCTTGGAAATTATCAGTAAAGCAACTCGCCAAGCTCATAGCTTCAGCGCTTAATTAATTACGCCCGGTTTCTGGCGCAGACTAATCACCGTAGTAACTGCAAGTGAAGAGATAATCACACCTAGCGATACTGCAAGTGATACATGTGGAATCTTGTAGCCAAACGCTTCGTGAATACCGATTCCGTGAAGAGCTTCAATAATCAATTTAATACCGATAAAACCGAGGACAATAGATAAGCCTTTAGAGAGATACACCAGGCGCTTCAAAAGAATTCCTACCAGAAAATAGAGTTGGCGAAGTCCCATAAGGGCAAAGGCGTTTGCCATAAATACAATATATGGATCGCGTGTCAAACCAAAGATTGCCGGGATTGAATCGAGCGCAAAGAGTAAATCAGTTGTGCCAAGTGCAACTAACGCGAGTGAAAAAGTAGAGAGACCGCGCTTACGGAGCGCGGTAATGATTCGATTCTCTTGCCACTCATCTTCCTCGGGATCTTCGGTGATTAATTTATAGGCCGTCCAGAGCAAGATGGCGCCAAAGAGGAAGAAGATTGCAACAAATCGCTCGACTACGGCTGCACCAACGACAATGAATATGCCGCGCATGACTAGCGCCATAAGAATTCCCAATAAAAGTACTAGCTGCTCTTTTTCACGTTCAATTTTTAGACGAGTTAAAATGATCAAGAAAACAAAGAGATTATCGATTGAGAGTGAATACTCAGTTATCCAACCGGCAAAGAATTCGGCGCTCGCGGTCGGTCCATCCCAGCTTCGCATTGAAATTCCGAAGGCGATAGCGGCGCTCACGTAGATTGCGGTCCAGGTAGCGGCTTCTCGGAGGCTAGTTACAGAATTTCTCCGGTACCAAGCCCAAGCTAGATCTAGAAGAATTACAACGCTTACAACGGCAAAAGTTATGAGCCAGACAGTTCCTGAGACGCTCAAAGTTTCATTAGACATTGGCGTGAGTCTAATGAGAAAGGGCCCCGAAGGGCCCTTTCAAGTTAGTTGCCAAATTAGTGGCTATGTCCTCCCGGACCATGGCTATGTCCATGTCCGCCAGCAGCCTCTTTCGGCTCTTCTGGCTTCTCATAAACAAGAGCTTCGGTAGTTAGGAACATCGCGGCGATTGAGGCTGCGTTAGCAAGCGCAGATCGAGTTACTTTTACTGGATCGATTACGCCAGCTTTAACAAGGTCGCCATACTCTTCGCTTGCGGCGTTGAAGCCTTCGTTGCTCTTCATATTTCTTACTTTTGAGACAACGACGTAACCTTCTTGGCCCGCGTTTTCTGCGATCCAACGAAGTGGTTCTTGGCACGCTTTTGCGACCAGACGAACACCTACAGCGGCATCGCCCTCATAACCAAGATCGCTATCCAAGACGGTTGCTGCATGTACTAGAGCAGCGCCACCGCCAGCAACGATTCCTTCTTCTACAGCTGCGCGAGTCGCAGAGATGGCATCTTCAAGGCGATGCTTCTTCTCTTTCAACTCAACTTCGGTATGTGCGCCGACTTTGATTACGCAGACGCCGCCAGAGAGTTTTGCTAAACGCTCTTGCAGCTTCTCGCGATCCCAATCAGAATCAACAACATCGATTTCACGACGAAGTTCAGCGATTCTGCCTTCGACATCTTTCTTGGAGCCAGCGCCATCAACAATTGTCGTGTGATCTTTAGTTACGACAATTCGGCGGGCTTTACCCAACATATCGATTGAGACCTGGTCTAGCTTGAGGCCAACTTCAGCAGAGATAACCTGGCCACCGGTAAGAATCGCCATATCTTGAAGCATCGCCTTACGACGATCACCAAAGCCAGGCGCCTTAACGGCTACTGAGGTAAATACGCCACAGATTCGATTTACTACCAGAGTAGATAGCGCTTCTCCTTCTACATCTTCAGCAACAATTAGAAGTGGCTTGCTGGTCTTTGCGACCTGTTCTAGTACTGGCAAAATGTCAGCAAGCGCTGAGACTTTTCCAGCTGAAATCAAGATATAGGCATCTTCAAGAATAGCTTCCATACGATCTTGATCAGTTACGAAATAAGGCGAGATATAGCCCTTGTCGAACTGCATACCCTCGGTGAATTCGAGTTCGAGGCCAGTAGTTGAAGACTCTTCAACAGTAATCACGCCATCTTTTCCAACTTTATCCATAGCTTCGGCGATCAATTCACCGATGCCACGATCTTGGGCTGAGATAGTTGCGACATCTGCAATCTGTTCTTTTCCAGAGACCTTTGTGGAATTGGAGCGAAGCTTCTCGACAACTGAAGTTACTGCAGCTTCGATACCGCTCTTGATTCCCATTGGTTGGGCGCCAGCAGCAAGATTACGTAGACCTTCTTTAACCATCGCCTGGGCAAGTACAGTCGCAGTCGTTGTGCCGTCACCTGCAACATCGTTTGTTTTTTCTGCAACTTGCTTAACAAGTTGTGCGCCCATGTTCTCAGCTGGATCAGAGAGTTCAATTTCCTTAGCGATTGTGACGCCGTCATTTGTGATGACAGGTGCACCGAATGATTTTCCGATAACGACATTGCGACCCTTAGGTCCGAGCGTCACCTTTACGGTGTCAGCGAGAATATTTACGCCACGCTCCATGCCGCGACGAGCGTTCTCGTCGAAATGCAGTGCTTTGGCCATATTTATTTCTCGATTACAGCCAAGATGTCACGAGCAGAGAGGACTAGGTATTCCTCACCGCCATGCTTAATCTCGGTGCCGCCATATTTGCTGTAAAGAACAACATCGCCGACTTTGATATCCATCGGGACGCGTACGCCATCATCGAAACGGCCCGGTCCAACTGCAACGACGGTACCTTCCTGTGGCTTCTCTTTGGCGGTATCTGGGATTACTAGACCAGAAGCTGTCTTCTCTTCGGCCTCGCTAATCTTTATAACGATTCGATCTTCTAGTGGCTTAATGGCAATGGCCATCGTCATAGCTCCTTTGTATCTAGAACTGCTTAACTGAATCGGGCGATTTATCACTCTCACCCGGCGAGTGCTAACGCCAAGCCTAGGGCGAGTTATTCCACCGCTCAAATTGGCGCTCAGCAGGCCCATTTCTGAGCTGGGCCCGAAAGCAAACGTTGTCGAGCGCGAGCGAGACAGTTTGCGAGGGCCTAGATCAGGGGCAGATTTGCTGGCGTATTTGAGGAGGCGGTTAGACCTAGGGAGGATGGGGGTTTGCCGGCTGAGATGGCAAGCGATCCGAGCGCTGCCACCATTGCGCCATTATCGGTACATAGAGCTGGCGGCGGAATCCGTAGTTCAATCTTTGCTTTTTCGCAACGCTCTTTAGCAACTTCGCGCAGTCTGGAATTTGCGGCAACGCCACCTGCGATTAAAAGTGAATCAATTCCTTGATCGGTCGCCGCCTTAATCGCTTTATTTAGTAAGACGTCAACAACTGCTTCTTGGAAAGATGCGGCAACGTCATTTCGATTGGGGCTTGGATTTGCGACTAGATAACGTGAGACGGCAGTTTTCAACCCAGAGAAAGATAAATCGAATGGTCGCTCCAACATATCACTTGCTTGTGAGAGCCCGCGCGGAAAAGCTATCGCCTCTTTATTGCCACTTTTCTATTCGCGATCGATTGCGGGTCCTCCGGGAAATCCAAATCCAAGTAATCGCGCAACTTTATCGAATGCTTCTCCAGCTGCATCATCGATTGTGGCGCCAAGAATTGCGATATCTTCAGTTACATCATTTACCTGCAAGATTGATGAGTGGCCGCCACTAACTAAGAGTGCAATTGTTGGTTTAAAATTATTTTCTAGGTTATCAACCGCAATATGAGCAGCAAGATGATTTACACCATAGATTGGTTTATCTAAAGCGAGGGCTATGGCATTTGCAGCTGAGACGCCAACTAAGAGCGCTCCAATTAATCCTGGACCGGCCGTTACTGCAACAGCATCTATATCTTTTAGCGAAACTTTTGATTCACCGAGCGCCCGTTGAATAACCGGTTGCATCGCTTCTAGATGGGCGCGCGAGGCAACTTCTGGGACCACGCCGCCGAATCGCGCATGCTCTTGAACGCTAGAAGCAATTACATTAGCGAGTAACTTTCGCCCCTTTACTATGCCAACTGAAGTCTCATCGCAAGAGGTTTCGATTCCGAGAACTAGCGGTTCACTCATCGCTTACCTCTTTGCGCATTATTAACGCATCCATTCCTGGTCGGTAATAATCTTTTCGCTTCGAAATAGCGCGGTAACCGCGCTTCTCATAGAGATTTTGCGCCTGGCTATTTCCCTCACGCATCTCCAACATCAGGGCTGCGACGCCCTTCTCAATAGCCCACTTCTCTAATTGATTAAGCATCTGGGTGGCTAACCCAGCTTTGCGGTGTGACGGAATTACAGCGAGCGTATGAATATCTGCAACATCGCCCACGATTGCAACTCCCGAATAACCAACTATCCGCCCGGATTCAGTAGCAACGAGATAGCGATGGGTTCTCGGCACTCCAGATAGTTCCTCTTTGAATTGGGCAGCGCTCCATGGAGATTCGGGAAATATTTCGCGATCAAGCCCAACCAGGGCGGGCACATCAAGTAGCGCCATCTCTCTAATCTCAATTTTTTGCAGAGCCGTTGGTTGGGCATCTGGCCTTCTCAAATAAATAGGAGTTGTAAAAATCTCATGATTGGCTGCTTCTAATAGTTTTCTTGGGGTTGGGAAAAGAGGTTCGGTAAATCCAAATCCAAAAGCCTTTCCGGAATTAGAAATATCTTTTGGACTACCAACAGCCGGCCCTGATACTCGTCGAGTTTCTTTATAGCGGGCCCAGAACACTTCTTTTCGCCGCGCGTCTGTTGCCACTAAATATTCATCTGCAGCTACTTCGATTCCATCTAACGAGCAGACGCCAATACATGGAATCTCTCTTGCACTGGCAAAAGTTTGTGCAAAGACAATCCCAACTCTAAGTCCGGTGAATGGTCCAGGTCCCATACCGACAATTACTCGATCTACTCTTTTATCAGCCTCTAACGCAGCTGAAACTAATTTAGGTAGGACTTCGGCATGCTCGGTTGCGCCATCTTGAAAACCAGAATAAATCAGCGCTTCGTCTTTAAAAAGGGCACAACTAGTTCGATCTGTAGAAGTATCAATTACGAGAGTATTCATAATTTAAAGCCGCGCCATCTTGGGCCGTGTGGGATAAACTCTAAAGATCGCTCGGTATCGCTAATAAATTCTATTTTTATTTCTAGGAATTCATCTTTTAGTAGCGGCGCTAA
>JACCDM011318846.1_pt1 | contig 10863 bp, 7 predicted proteins | sample 7445851 | NCBI WGS metagenome assembly JACCDM01 (sample SAMN15323438, study PRJNA562643) | freshwater metagenome | isolation source: river surface water | place: USA:Blue River Watershed | collected 2017-08-16
ATCGATCCTCATGGGCTGGCACTTGATCTTGTAAGCTTGCAAAATCTGCTTGTAATTTAGCCTCAGTATCTCGAGCAGTCCGTAACTCTTGTTCAGTTTGACGCTGTGCTTGTGCAGCTTCTTTCTCTTGGGTGGTCCAACGATCCAGTTGTGCTTGCAAGTCTGCTAATTGCTCTTGCAAACGTTGGCGCGACTCATGAACATATTTAATTTCAGCTTCGACTTGGCTAACCTCTGCATTGGTCTCGTATAAATCGCCTTGCGCTTTAGAGACAACATCTTGAAGTGCGTACTGCTGTGTTCGCATGGTCTCGAGTTCTGCTTCGGCATGGCGTAATTTTGAGGTCTCTGCCTCTAATTTGACCTGCGTCTCCCGAATGGAGTTCGCATGCTTATCACGCTCTTTACCAGATTCGGTTTGTTTTACAAACCACAACAATTGCTGTTGTGATTTCATTTGTGCCAGAAGTTCGTTGTGACGACTTGCGACTTCCGCCTGCGCCTCAAGACGGGCGAGTTGTTGTTCGAGCTCACGCAAAATGTCTTGAACGCGTACTAAGTTCTCTTGGGTATCTTCCAAACGGGCTGCAGTTTCTTTTCTGCGCTCTTTGTATTTAGAAACTCCAGCCGCTTCCTCTAAAAAGACACGCAGTTCCTCAGGCTTGGATTCTAAGATTCGTGAAATAGTTCCCTGACCAATAATTGCATACGCACGAGGTCCTAAACCGGTACCCAGAAAAATATCTTGCACATCTTTTCTGCGCACTACTTGATTATTGATGTAGTAACTCGAGTTCCCGTCACGTGTGAGCACTCGTTTTACCGAGAGCTCTGCAAAAGTAGCCCATTGACCTTGAGCTCTTCCATCCGCATTATCAAAAATGAGCTCGACACTGGCGCGACCGGATGGTTTACGAAGACCTGAACCATTAAAAATCACGTCTTGCATCGACTCGCCACGGAGCTCACTGGCACGCGATTCACCAAGCACCCAACGAACTGCATCGATGATGTTCGATTTACCGCAACCGTTTGGTCCTACCACCCCAATTAATTGACCCGGAAGCTCAAAATGAGTGGGGTCAACGAATGATTTAAAGCCAGATAATTTGATTGATTTCAGTTGCACGGACGTTCTTCTTGAGGGGGAAAATGAGGGTTAAATTTGGGTCAAAGTTCTAATCCAAGATGATAACAATCCTCGAGCCAATAAACCCTTTAGTGCAAGCCCCAATATAATGTTTATGAGGTGTACAAAACCAATAATTTTCCAAAATTCCTTATCAATCCAATAGTTATCATCGCCCTATGAGTCAAGCTCTTCAAACCATCATCGACCAAGCCTGGGAAAACCGAGGCAACCTTTCACCCCAGTCCGCTCCAGCAGACATCAAACAGGCTGTCAGCACCGTTTTAGAAGGTCTCAATAATGGCTCTATTCGGGTGGCTGAAAGGCAATCTGTTGGCAAATGGAACGTGAATCAATGGGTGAAAAAAGCTGTGCTCCTCTCTTTTCGGCTTGAGGATAATCAGCCCATGTCGGCTGGTGGTTTTACCCAGTTCTACGACAAGGTACCCAGCAAGTTCGCAAAATATTCTGCTGAGGATTTTGCCAAGGGTGGATTTCGTGTTGTGCCCCCAGCATTTGCCAGACGCGGCTCATTCGTTGGGAAAAACGTGGTCTTAATGCCCTCTTACGTCAACATTGGCGCTTATGTGGATGAAGGAACCATGGTCGATACTTGGGCTACGGTTGGCTCATGCGCCCAAATTGGCAAGAATGTTCATCTTTCTGGCGGGGTCGGTATTGGCGGTGTATTGGAGCCAATCCAAGCTGGGCCAGTCATTATTGAGGATAACTGCTTCATCGGTGCTCGCTCCGAGGTTGTTGAGGGTGTTGTCATTGAAGAGAACAGCGTCCTCTCCATGGGTGTTTACATTGGTCAAAGCACCAAAATTTATGACCGCGAGACGGGCGAAGTCCATTATGGTCGCGTGCCAGCCGGCTCGGGTGTTGTACCAGGATCCATTCCAGCCAGTAATGGCAAATACAGTTTGTACGCAGCCGTGATTGTTAAAAAGGTGGATGCACAAACCCGTGCCAAGACCGCTATCAATGAACTCTTGCGTGATTGATTCATGGCTGCTGCCCTTGAGCTAACCAAACAGTTGATTGCGTGCCGCTCGGTGACGCCAGCGGATGGTGGTTGCCAAGAGCTCATTGCAAAACGGTTGGCAGCGATTGGTTTTGAAACCGAAGTCATTGTTAGCGGGCCTGAAAGTTTTCGGGTCACGAATCTGTGGGCGATCAAACGCGGCAGCAATCCGAATGGAAAAGTTCTGAGTTTCGCCGGTCATACCGACGTTGTTCCAACCGGACCCCTTGAGCAATGGTCAACAGATCCATTTATACCGAGCGAGCGAGATCAATTTTTATTTGGTCGAGGCGCGGCGGATATGAAAACCTCACTGGCCGGATTTGTGGTGGCCACTGAAGAGTTCATCAAAGCAAACCCGAATCACCAAGGTTCGATTGCATTTTTGATTACTAGTGATGAGGAAGGCCCAGCTCACGATGGCACTGTGATCGTATGTGATCTCCTCAAGAAAAGAGGTCAGCGACTCGATTACTGCATTATCGGTGAACCAACCTCCGTTGAAAAACTCGGGGATATGATCAAAAACGGACGGCGTGGCTCACTCTCTGGAAAATTAAAGGTGAAGGGAATACAAGCACATATTGCCTACCCTCACCTTGGTCATAATCCAATTCATGCGATTGCCCCAGCCTTAGCCAAATTAGTCGAGAGGCAGTGGGATCAAGGTAATCAATATTTCCAGCCCACAAGCTTTCAGATATCGAATATTCATGCGGGGACTGGCGCCAACAATATTATTCCCGGTGAACTAGTCATCGATTTCAACTTTCGCTTTTCTACCGAAAGCACTCCTGAGCAATTAAAGTCTGGTGTTGAAGAAATCCTTCGAGCAGCAGGACTGAAGTATGAAATCACCTGGACTCTTGGTGGTGAACCGTTCTTGACAGGTGACGGTGAGCTTGCAAATGCCATGCGCGAGGCTATTCTTGCCGAGACAAAAGTGACTACCGAGTTATCTACAACCGGAGGAACCAGTGATGGTCGTTTTATCGCCAAAATATGCTCTCAGCTGATTGAATTTGGTCCTGTCAATGCAACTAGTCATAAGATTGATGAGCGTGTTGCAATTGATTCCATTGAACCTCTCAAAAATATTTATCGTCGCGCCCTCGAAAAATTAATTGCCTGATTCCACTGGCAATCACGCCTTTATGGCCTCACGAACACAATCTCTCGATTCAGGCTTAACAATTGCGCAGTGCTGCCAAGAAATTTGTGCTCTATTAGAGTCGGCCAATCTTCACTACGGTCATGGCGCAACAAATGCTGAATCTGAGGCGCTTTGGATTGTTAGTAAGCAATGGGGACGATCTCCTCTAGAAGCTCTTGAGCACGGCGATGTTCAACTATCAAACCAAATGGTGAGCAAGTCTAGAGAGATTGCAAAACAACGTATCCAGTCACGCCAACCCCTAGCCTATATTCTTGGTGAGGCATGGCTGATGGGTGTCCCCTTTGATTGCACACCACAAAGCATTATTCCTCGCTCTTATATTGCGGAACTGATTGCGGGGGATACCTTTGAGCCTTGGCTTCCTGCCGATGGTGCCGTACTTGATTTATGCACCGGCAACGGCTCCTTAGCCATTTTGATGGCTTTGCATTATCCCGATCTACAAATCATGGCGAGCGATCTCTCTCTACCGGCGCTTGCCTTAGCCGCTCGCAACTTGGATCGTCATCATTTAAGCGATCGAATTGAACTTCTTCATGGCGATTTATGGGAGCCTATCGCCGCGACGAATCAACGTTTTGATTTGATTATTTGTAACCCTCCATATGTTAATGAGAGTTCGATGCGCTCTTTACCACCAGAGTACCTTGCAGAACCAAACGAGGCATTAGCTGGGGGTAAGGATGGGATGGACTTAGTTGAAAAGATAATTCGTTCAGCGGGACTTTATCTCAATGAGCGCGGAGCGATTGTGATTGAAATCGGCAATGAATTTACTAATTTCCAAAAACGATTCCCACATATTCCTGCAATTTGGTTAGAAGTATCTGCTGGTGATAAACAGGTCTGCCTGATTCAGGCGAGTGACATACAACAATAAGAAATTAATTGAGGCTCTGCTACAAATCTGCAGCGGCTCGAAGCGCCTCATCGATCCGCTCAACCGGAATTACCTGTAGATTTGTGATTTTTGCTTTCGGTAAATTTGCTTTAGGAACGATTGCAACCTTAAATCCTAATTTAGCTGCTTCTTTGAGACGCTCCTGACCACGCGGACATGGTCGAATCTCACCAGCCAATCCAACTTCTCCGAATACGACGAGATTTCGCGGAAGCGCTTGATTCCGAATCGACGATGCGATCGCTAGTAAGACTGCCAAATCCGCTGCGGGCTCGGTGATTTTGACGCCACCAACAGCATTTAAGAAAACATCCTGATCAAAACATGCAATACCAGCATGACGATGCAAGACCGCTAATAGCATCGCTAGGCGCGCCTGTTCAAGACCAACTGCAAGGCGGCGTGGATTAGGTATATGAGCTGTATCGACCAACGCCTGAATTTCAACGAGCAACGGTCGACTACCCTCTTGGGTCACCAAGACGCATGATCCGGGGACTGTTTCAGGGTGTTGAGACAAAAATAATGCGGATGGATTATTAACGCCCTTCAGACCCTTTTCGGTCATTGCAAAGACGCCTAATTCATTGACAGCACCGAATCGATTTTTAATCGAGCGTACTAAACGAAATGCAGAATGCGTATCGCCCTCAAAATATAAAACAGTATCAACAATATGTTCAAGAACGCGAGGTCCTGCAAGATGTCCATCTTTGGTGACATGACCGACTAACAGCACGCATATACCGCTTGATTTTGCTAAGCGAGTTAGTTGCGCAGCGCACTCACGAACCTGGGCAACCGATCCAGGGGCAGACGTAAACGCCTCTGAGTAAAGGGTTTGAATCGAATCCACTACTAGCACTTGCGGTTGAGCTGCCTCGACCGAGAGTAATAATTTCTCCAACTGAATTTCAGCCAGAACCTCAAGCTGGGGTGCATCAATTGAAATCCGCTTAGCACGTAAGGCAATTTGGGCAGCTGATTCTTCACCGCTACTGTAAAGAACTTCTACTCCGTTCTTACTTAGATGTGCAAGAGCTTGTAACAGTAAGGTTGATTTACCAATTCCGGGATCGCCACCGAGCAATACCACTCCGCCTGCTACTAATCCACCACCCAAGACACGATCTAGCTCCTCGATTCCGGTTGGCAATCGTGGCGAATCCTCGGCATCAATACTCAATAGCTTTTGACGAGGAACTGATTTACTCAGTCCCTGAAAACGATGGTTGCTAGTTTCTGCAAGAGATTCCTCAAGCGTATTCCACGCCTGACATGCAGGACACTGTCCCTGCCATTTTGGTGAGCTACCACCACAGGCTTGGCAAACAAATAATGTTTTGGTCTTCGCCACTAGTTTGAATCCAACAAATTAATCTAATTTAACGCCTGATTTATTTTCTTGAGCACGTCGTGGCGCATCCTTCCGACGCTCCTCAAGATCTGCAGCTCGGGCAGCAGCATCCTTTTGTTTTTGCAAGAATGCTTTTTCATTCTCAGCGCGCTCCTGAGTACGTTTAGGATCGGCTCGTTCAGCCGCCCGCTGAGCATCTCGCTCGGTTTTTATTCTCTCGCGGATAATTCGCTGATTTTCATTAAGGAGTACCTCTTGAGCACGAATTGGATCGATTTCTCGACGATATTTAGCCCGTGCATCGCTCAAGCAAGAGTTAACAAAGAATTTGTCGTAACACTCAGCGCTTGTTTTTTTCCAACGATACTCAGCCCACTCCCTTTGCAAGGTGAGCTGGGCCTCAATCTGATCGAGTTTCTCTAACTCCAATTGATCGTTGATAGAAGCATTTGCTGATGAAGTCCAAGACAAACAGACAAAAAGCAAACTTAGTAAACAAACACGCTTATGCATTAAATCTCTACCTTAGCGCCTAACTCGACCAAACGATTTGCGGGAATGTTATAGAAATCTGAAGGCTTTGCAGCGTTTTGCATCATCCATGCAAACAAGCGTTCCCGCCATACTGCCATGCCTGGAGACTTAGACGGAGTAATTGCATCTCTGGCCAAAAAGAAGGTTGTATCCATCAAATCAAATGGCAAGCCATATTGTTTAGTGATCAGATCAAGTACCTTGTTGATATCTGGCATTTCCTTAAAGCCATGCACAGATCGAACCACAAATACATTACCACCAAGATCTTTCATAGAAAGACGTTCATCGTCTCGAACAAAAGGTACATCCCATGTACTCAGCTTCAAAAAGAAGACGCGTTGGTGCATCACATGGTTATGTTTGAGATTGTGCAACATGGCAGCTGGAACAAAGTCAATGTGAGGGGTAAGAAAAATTGCTGTGCCATCAACCCGATGGGGTGGATGAGATAAAAGGTTCTTAATAAAGCCCTCAAGGGGTATTGATTCGGCAATCAATTTATCGCGTAGAAGCTTACGGCCTCGATACCAAGTGATTGTGCACGTAAACATTACCAAACCGAGAGCAAGTGGATACCAGCCGCCATCTTTAATCTTGATTAATGTGGCCGCCCAAAATCCAATATCAATTGCCAAAAATAGAACAATCATGCACAAAATAATCATTGGATTGATATGCCATTCCCGACGCATCACAATGCTCAACAAAATAGTGGTTACCAACATCGTTGATGTCACTGAGAGTCCATAGGCAGCGGCCAGACTGACAGACTCGCGGAACTCTAGTACGGTCACGATCACCATCACTAATAAGGCCCAGTTCACTGCTGGGATATAAATCTGACCGCGTTGTGAGTCTGAGGTATGCAAGATATTCAAACGCGGTACAAATCCCAACAAGATGGCTTGATTAATTAAAGAGAATGCCCCTGAAATCACTGCTTGTGACGCAATTACGGTGGCTGCTGTTGCCAGTGCAACCACGGGCCATAAGGCCCATTCTGGAACCATCAAATAAAAGGGATTCGCAATGGCATCTGGATTAGAAAGCAATAAGGCGCCCTGGCCCAGATAATTAAGCAATAAGCACGGCAACACAATTAACAACCATGTAAAACGAACAGGGTTTTTACCAAAGTGACCCATATCAAGATACAAGGCCTCTACCCCAGTAACAACTAATACAACAGCCCCCATCACGATAAATGCTGTAACTGGATGATCATGCACAAAGGAAATCGCATGCAAGGGATTAAACGCAGAAATAATCTGCGGGGACGTGCCGATATTAATCAGCCCCAAAATGGCTAAGGCAATAAACCAAAGTAAGGTGATTGGACCAAATAGCTGACCAACAACTGCTGTTCCATATTTTTGGATCAGAAAGAGTGCAACCAGAATGATGAGAGAAATTGGTATTACTGCGTCTGCTAAATCCGGGGTAGCAACTGCAATGCCCTCAACTGCAGAGAGAACTGAAATCGCAGGAGTAATGACAGACTCTCCTAAGAGCATGCAAGCTCCGAGCATTCCAAGAACCATGACTAAAAAATATTGCTTCGAATCGCTTCGCATCGATCGTAGAGCAAGCGCCATTAACGACAAGACTCCGCCCTCGCCTTTGTTATCAGCTCGCATCACAACGAAGACATACTTAAATGTCACTACCACTAACAATGCCCAGATCATCATAGAGATCACACCAAATAATGCTTCTGGTGTGAATGCAATGCCGTGCTCTTGACTGAAACACTCTTTTAAAGCGTACAGAGGGCTAGTGCCAATATCACCAAAGACAACACCAATCGCTGCCAACATCACCAATGGCAAACTTTTCTTATGGTGTTCCCCGCTTGAATGAATTTCAACCGGCTTTAGCAAGGAAGAATTTGAGAATTCGGGCTTACTAATGGTCATGAATTCTGGTCAGATAAAGTCATCTTGACCACTATGATACGCCCTTCAGGCAGACAAAAATAGCCAAGCCCTCGACAGCACTGATCAAAAAATGCTAGAATTGCAATCTCTCAGACGCGGGGTGGAGCAGTCTGGCAGCTCGTCGGGCTCATAACCCGAAGGTCATAGGTTCAAATCCTATCCCCGCAACCAAACTTCTTCCTATACCCAGTTCAACAAGATTACGATTTACGTTAAAGATATTGTTTTAGTGGTCATGCCACAACCTCTTTCTCGTTTGGCGCAATAACTCTACATGGAGTTCTTGATTACTGACATTCCATATCTGACCGCCAGTAGTACTTGTTCCTAAAAATGGGATTTCTAACTCATGGTAGCGATCTCGAATATTTTTGTGGGGATGCCCATAGCGATTCAGATAACCGTATTGAGCAAAAGCGATTGTAGGTTTCAAAGTCTCAAGCCAATTTTTTGAAGAGGATGTTTTACTACCGTGGTGTGGAGCCATCAGTATCACTTCATCAGGTCCTTGATAGTTAATTGCCTGTATTCGTTGAGCATGTTCATGCTCTCCCTGTTTTTCGATATCGCCTGTTAACCAAAAACTAGCAACCGAATTTCTAACTTCAAGAACACAACTGTTCTCATTTGGTTTCCTACGGTGTGTTCGCTGCTCAAAAGTAAGCTCTTCGGATGGGTGCCACACTTTGAAATGTATGCCATCCCAAATCCATTCTTGACCATACTGACAAGGAAGCGCTGGGATATCCCTTTGCCTGATTTCATGAAAAAGTGAATGCGTCATCGGAATTGTTCCCAAAAACGATTGAATTTGAATGGCTTGCATTAATGAAGTCGCACCGCCAATGTGATCAGAATCTTGATGACTAATCACGAGGCGATCAAGCTGAGTAATCCCCTCTCCCCGAAAATACGGTAATAAAACGCGTTCGCCCGCATTATCTTTTCGACCTTGGAGAGGACCTGCATCATATAAAAGCCGATGATTCCTTGTTTCCACCAAGACAGCTGTACCCTGACCAATATCAAATACGTTGACCCGATACTCACCATGATGAATAACCGATGGATGTCTCCAAAATATCGGCAAGATCAGCAAAAGGCCAAGAATTCGTGAGGCGAGATGATTTCGAATAAGGCCTGGTTGAACATGAAGGTAGATGCCTAATATCGATAAAGCAATTGCCCAATAGCTGGGCTGATGCGACCAAACTACCGCCCCATCAAAACTAGCTAACCAATTTAAATAATGGGCTGTGAGCTCCATCACATCATGAGATAGCTTTAATAAAAATGGGGCAAATAGCTCTGGTAATAAGGCTCCGCCAATGGCTAACGGGGTCACCATAAAACTAATCACTGGTATCGCTAGCGCATTAGCAATCGGTGAGACAACTGATACTTGATAAAACCAAAATAAAGTGCAAGGTAAAAGTGCAATCGTGACAATCCACTGAAGACGACACGACTCTTTGAGTGCTTGAACAAATCGACTAAGCCGATCGCGCTCCCATTCGCTCCCATTGGGGATACCAATCAGACTTGATGATGCTCCCATGCCGTACAAAATGACTGCGACTGCCCCAAATGACAACCAAAATCCTGGTGTGTAAGGCGCCATCGGATCAATCAGTAATACTAAAAAGAGAGCTATCCACCAAATATCAAATGGTCTGGCGATTCGTGAGGTCCATAGGGCAAAAGCAACAACGCCAACCATATAAAGCGTTCGCTGTGCTGGAATTTGAAAACCGGCTAGCCACGCGTATAAGAATGCGGTTAATAAACCAGCACATGCGGCAACCTTTTGGACTGGGATTATCAAAGGCCAATCTCTGCGTCGCCATAGATAGGCAGCCACCATCGCCCCCACTCCAGATAACATCGTAACGTGCAGGCCTGAGATTGAGATCAAATGTCCCACACCAGTTGCATTAAATACTTTCCAATCCTCTTGAGGAATGGCATTTTGATCGCCAATCACCAGAGCAATTAATACGCCTACATATGGGGAATTTTTTGGAAGCGCTTCCTTAATCTTGTTTCTGATTCGCCAACGTTGATACTCAACTGCCGTCTTTAAATCAATAAAACCTGAATCTGCAATTTTTTTAGCCGATCGAACCGAACCATGAGCTCCCATACCTTGATGAAACATCCATCGCTCAAAGTCAAAGCCGTGTTGATTAAATAAAGTGTGCGGTCTCTTAAGCTTCACCACAAATTCCCAAGTTTGACCGGGAACTAATTCAGGGACTCTTTTTTTATTTGACCAGCCTGAGCTCCAGCTTAGATAAATCCGGTCGGGTAAATTCAGCTGATCATCTAAATACCATTTGTTAACTCGAAAACTAAATCGTTGACTCTCTGTATTTCCACTGGGTAACTGATCAACATACCCCTGTACTTTGATTTCTTGATTTTCCAGAGAACTGGGAAATGGTCTTGCTAGCCGATCACGAGCGAAATAGAAGTGATACGACCATCCAAAGAAGTAAAACGTTAAAACAATCAGAAATAAATGAATTGTTTGATGTGATTTTCTAAATTGATAAGCAAGCATTGCAAATATTGCACAAATGGCAATCGATACTCCTAGACCTTGCTCTGGAAGTTCAGGTAAAAAAAGAAAAGGGGATCCTCCGGCAATCCATGCCGTAATAGCGATGCGCAGCAAGCTAGAGAGCTAAGAGCTGGCCCCAGCGAGGCAGGGCCTGTTTTGTATTAGAGACTACTAACCGACGAAGATCAGCATCATCAATTCCCCGAATTTGGGCTAAAACTTTAGCAATCCGAGG
>JACCDM010777855.1_pt1 | contig 10862 bp, 15 predicted proteins | sample 7445851 | NCBI WGS metagenome assembly JACCDM01 (sample SAMN15323438, study PRJNA562643) | freshwater metagenome | isolation source: river surface water | place: USA:Blue River Watershed | collected 2017-08-16
ACGTTCTTTGACTTGGCGATGCTCAAGTGCAGGTGTGGCCCGGTACTGAAACGCCCAGTTGACCCGACTTTGCCGACTGGGTCGCCTGCGTGCACATAGTGCCCGATGCTTAGGTTCGGTTGTGCCTCGAGGTGGGCGTAAAGCACGAAAAGGTCGTCAGAGGTCGACTGAATGACATACCAGCCAAGACCGTCAGACCACTCGTTGACCTTGATTGCTCCGTTAGTGATTGCTGGAATGACCGAGCCTGCTTTAGGTGACCAGTCTTGACCGCGGTGAGGTCTGCCCTGGCGATACGGTGCAAGGTTGCCGAACTCGTCGCCACGCGTCGATGCTGGGAATGGTTCGATGTATTGCGCCATTAGATTGTCCTCGAGATTAGTGAAACGATTACGGCCACGGCGACCGCGGTTGAAATGCTAGTGATCCAGGCGGACTGCCAGCGTGCCTTTTCAAGCTCACGAATGCGCGACTCATGGTCGGCAATAATCTCTAGGCGTGCTTCAATGACCGCTAGGCGGTTGTCGATGTGGGCCAAGAGAGTCGGAGTGGTTGGCTTCGGCAGTTCGGCAGACATTACTCTGCTTCAGGGGCTGGTTCAGCCTTTGGTGCTTTGGCTGGCTTTGGTTCGGCTGGTGATGGCCATGGTTGTGAATCGACGTTTCCCATTAGTTTGCTTCTTCCTGTTCTGGTGTTCCGATTAGGGTCTGGTGGCATCCTCCGCATTTAGCAACGGGGTTTGCGTCTTCCATGCGGTATTCGATGCCGGTGTTGGGGCATTCGGTCGCGTTGCAAGTAAACAAAGTGATCATGCTTACACTCCTTGGTAGATGATGGTCGTCGAGATTGAGTCATTGACCGCCCAGACTGCAATCGGGATGCTCGAGCTGCAAGCCACCTGCGTCAAGTAAGTACCCGAAGCGTTGCCGACGCGGATAAACGCAAAGCCAGGGGTTCCAGACAACAAGACAGTACCTGGGTAACGAGTTGCTGGCGATGCGTCTGTGACAACACAAGTCCCAACCGATGCTGAACGGTTGCTAGATGCTTGGTTAATCGGCAGACTGAAATTGATGTCGCCGGTGATTGCACTGGTCGAGCCTAAGGCGAAGTAGAACTGCACAATCACTGTTTTACCGATTTGAGCGTATGCAGCCGAAAGGCTGTAGCCCGAGCCAAGAGTGACGTTGTTAATTGTTGGTGTGTAAGTTTTCCAAGCAACGTCGATGTTTACCCAAGAGCCATTGTCGCGGATTGTGAATGAGTCGTCGGCAGTCTGAAACGTCAACATGCCATCGGTTGGCGAAGTCAATGCAGCGTCTCGAGCAGTCGTGTTTGTAAACACCATGACCGACTGTTTCATCAGGTAAGTGTTGACGTCGCTCGCGGTGGCTAGTGTGCCCGCGGTGAATGTTTTGTACGCCATTTAGCGTCCTTTCCAAAGTTTGTAAGTTGCAGACCAGCCATCCACAGTGATCTCGTGATTGACTCCGCTAATAAAAAACACCTCGTCGATTTCCACTTTATCGTTACTAACGACAACTTGTGCGACATCAAGAGGGTCGCGCAACAGGTATTCATTTACTTGGCCAGAGCGATACAGCACCGGCGCAGTAACTTGCTCTACGAGTTGTGTCGGGATTGTCGCAGTCACAATTGCAGCTGCAGCGTCAGCGTCTGCTGCGTAGTAGTGGCGTGTGAATACTTCGCCCCAAAGTTGCCCAGCAATCGCCACCGAGTCGTCATTCTGCGAATAATCATCGACACCGCCAGCGGTCGTGTAATGCAGAGTGTTGACAAACTGGTCAGTGTTGAAGCCGATTACGATGTCGTCGAAGTCGGCGCGGTTAGCGATTGCGCTTGCTTGCGCTTCAAACACTACGTCAGCGTCGAGTGTGCGATTCTTTAGCTCGTACCAGGTGTAGTAGTAGAGCGAGTCAGCCGATAGTTGTGGCTGATACACCAAAGCGCCAAGGTTAGTGTCGCTCAAGTGGTTGACAAGCGTGCCATAGTCGACCGGGCTTGTAGTGGTGTAACCCTCGATGTCGTAACCCACAAGACCTGGTGCGCCAGACTGCGAGATAGTAACGCCAGTGTCTGCGCTAATTACGGACCAAAAGTCGGTTGAGTAGCAAGGGTTAGCAACCGAGATGCCAGTCTGTGAAACATAGTTGACAACATCGCGCAAGTTGTTTTCGCACTCAAGAATGATTGTGTTGATCCATTGCGTCGAGTAAGCGACTTTGCAGTCCGAGACTTTACCCTGCCAAAGCGTTACCCATGTCGTCGAAGCGGTGTCAGGGTTAGGTCGGACACGAATACGAACTGGAGTGCCTGGACGGATAAGCGAGTTCATGGCTGGGTCGTAATCGGTTGACTGCATGATGATTGAGGCGGTCGAAGCTAATGGACGAGTGTAGCCACGCTGCACCTCGAAGCCATTGCTAGTCGAGACGCTAACAACATCAGCACTAACGTTCTGCCAGTCAAGAGTCTCTGAACCAGTAGCCCAGTTGTCCTCATCCCAGCGCGAAACAGACCAGATCATCGTGTTAGAGGCGTAAGTGTAGATGCTTACCTCGACATCGGAGGCGATAGTGAAAACATCGTTAGCCATTTAGCAACATCCTGCGCCCAGAACCGCGCTCATAACGCTGAATTGCGGTCACAATCTCTTGCCCAGTGATTGCAGCCTTGTTGATGTTGATGATGTAAGTGTTACCGCCAAACATGTTGCTCATCCGGTCAAGAGGGATAACCGCTTCAGGCTTGCCAGCCTCGCCAATACGCGCTAAAGTTCCACCTGGTCTTGGCATGACCAAACCACCTTTAGCCATCGGCCAAGGAGTGTTTGGGTCGCCATCAGCACCACCAATAACATCTTTAGCAGCTGCTTTCGCTTGAGCATCGGTTAACTTAATGCCTTTTTTAGCTGCATCTTCTTTTACCATTTCAGGAGTGAGCCAAGTTTGGATGAGCTTTCGACTGAGTTGGTCGACAGTTTCTTTCCCAATGTTTTTGATGTTGCCGATGTCTTCCATGACAGAAAGCAACTTTTCAGCGGTTCGCAAAGTTACGTCTAATGTTTTCTTGAACCCGTCACTCTTAGCAAGTTTTTCAAGCAACTCAAAAATACGACCAAGAATGTCTCGCATCCTCTTGAACGCTGCACCAGCCTCAGTGTTAGGGTCAGACACTTCATCCAGAAATGTTTTCACCGCTGGGACAACATTGTCCATCATGTACTCGGCAAACTTCACAACATAAGGCAGCAGAATGTTGCCCAACTGTTCCTGCAGTTCTTTAGTTGCAACATTTAGCCTGGCAAAAGGGTCAGCAGATACTTCTGCAGCACCGTCAACCGAGCGAGCGTAGTCGTCAATGCCGCCCTTAGTCTTTTTGAGTTGCGGAGCCAAGCGATACAGCGAAGTCGTGTTGCCATTGTTTGCCTTGATCAGCGCGGCCATAACAGTATCGACAGACTTACCAGACGCAGCTGCACCATCCAAAGCAATCTCGAGCAACTTCTGAGCGTCACCAAGGTTGCCAGTGCCACGCACAGCGTTAGCCAAAGCAGGTCTTAGGTCACCGTCGAGAATGCCGGTCTGCAAAGAGAGTTTGGTGATGTATTCTTCAGTTCCTGCAATTTGCTCTTTAGTTGCGCCCAAAGTGGTCTTCAACTGTTGAGCCAGAATGCGCTGTTCTCGAGCATCCTCTGCTGCAGCTTTAGTTGCCTGCTTTAGTCCGTTGACAAGTGCGCCAACACCCAGAGCCAAACCAATACCGCCAAGGGCTTTACCGATGCCTGAAGTGATTTTCTTGGTTGTTTTTTCAAAACCACTTAGTTGATTTTTAGATCTATTCAAACCCTTTTTGAGAGTGGCCGAATCGACCAGAAACTTGATACTTAGTTCGCCAGCCATAATCAGTCAGCCGAACCATTCAAACACTTGACATACGCCACGTATTCTGCTCTGGTCAATGACCGGTATTCGCTAGGACTCATTCGAGTCGCCAGGCAAAACGCAGCCATCCGTTCGGCTTGCTCCTCTCTTAGTTTTCTTTTGGGTCTTCATCACCTGCGAACAGTGCAGTCGCATCCTCGAGGGACATTGCCCCAGCCTGGTCAGGTGTAAAGTTTGGGTCAGTGCGCTTTTTGAATACGTAAATAATGGCTTTGAGTGAACGGCCACGCGGTGCGTCGTCGTCCATGATTGAGTCAATGTTGCGACCAGCAATGGTCTCGATTTGCTCAATCTCGTTGAGGGTCATTGTGTTGAAGTCAATGTTCACTTAGCTAGTCCGTTCTTTTTGATGATTTCATCCATCGCTAGCCTATAGTCTGCCATGATTGTGTCCATTTTTTGATTAAGTGCACGATACAAGAACAGGTTAGGGCGAATGTTTTTCTTGATGAACCACTCTTTGTCTTCAAGCCAGCCCCAGTGAATCGGGTTGGCATAAAGCACTCGAGCATTGCCCAACTTGACTTCAGCGTATCTCGACGATCTAGAAGCTCGCAAACTTCTTTTCAGTTCGCCAGGCGACTTGTATTGATATAGTTTGCCATTTTCACCTTTGTTACCGCGATACGTTGGCACCAATGGCAACGCTGCTTGACGCAAAGTTTGTGCCGCTGCATAGTTTGCTTTGGCGAAGTCTTTTGTGTCACCGCCAACGGCCTTGACCTGCTTTTGAAGCAAGCCAAGACCGTCAACGACAACTTTGCCACCGGTTGAACCGGCGAGAGCCATTTCTAGCTGGTCTTCTTGGTGAGACCGAAGTAGACCGGTGGGGTTGCGCTTGGAGTGTGAACCGAGTTTACAACAGTCAGTTCAGTTGAGAACTGCATGATCTCGCCAGACACCAACGATAGAGGAGGCAGGGTGTCAAACAAGACAGTGCCCTCCCAGATTGGTGCGCTGGTGGTTGCGGTCGTGTTGCCCTGAGGAGCAAGCTTGAACGCTACCTGAGTGCCGTAGTTAGCGAATAGCAACTGGTAAAGGCTTGCAGCGTCTCCTGAAGCAATACCGTTGATGCTTAGTTTCCACTCCTGAAGAGGCTGTACTTCCGAAAAGGTCTGCTGTGCGCCAGGAGCGTCAGCCAGAGCCAGTTCGATCGAGTCAGCGTCAAAAGAGTAGTCGGTTGCGTTGATGGTGAACTTAATGTTCGATGCTTTGATTCTGGTTGAGATTGGCATCTTCAGAACCTTTCTTAGATAGAGATTTGTAAGTCAACGTTGATGGTCGTTGCCAGGTAGTCGTTACCGTTCATGCCAAGCAAGTACGGCTGTGCAACACTGCCAACTCCAGCGTCTGCTGGAATAGCAGTTAGAGTCTGCTCGATTAGGTCGTCGAGGTCGTCAGTTGTGGTTTCGTTTGTGGCAAAACCTGCAATGATCACTAGCTCGAGGTTTAGGTCATAAACCGAACCGACCGAACCGGGCGCAATGTATGGCGTACCAGGGCGAATGACAACAACTGGTGGAGTCACACGCTCGGGAATGTAGTCATAGACATCGAGGCCTGCCGCTTGAAGCGTCAAAGCCAACTCTGCCTTAGCTGCTCCTGCTTCGCTCATACTGCGTAGCCTAGGAAGGGCAGGAGTTGCGCATAAACCGAACGTTTAGTGTCCAGGCTTACACGCATCCCCTGCCCCGAGCCGTCAGCGAACTGAGCGATGCCACTTGGAGCGTTGCGACGGTTCCAGTGTTCAGAGGCTACCTGTAGCACGCAAAGGTCTTTGACCTCTGGCGGTACGTTGTCCGAAGTGCCAATCATTTGGTTGACTTCGTGCAAGCCAGCGTCTAGACACAACTCAGGGAAGTCTGAGGTGTCCTTAGTGCCGACGTAATCTTTGAACTCTTGGAGCGTCACAGGCATTTGTCAGTCCTAGGCGGTGATGTCTAGCTTGACGATTGCAGACTCGAACGGAACAGTGATAGCTGCGAAACCGTAGAGCGACAGGGTGTCGGTCAAGGTCGAAACATCCTGAGCCGATAGGCGAGTACCTGAACCGCTGGCCTCAACAACCTGAAGAGCGCGGCTGTTTGCTAGGTAAGCAAGACCGGTTCCTAGGGTTGGGTCGACTACTACTGGGATGCCCCAGATTGAGCCGGTGAGGTCGTTGTTTGCGGTTGCAAAGGTGTTCTGGCCGTCGCGGTTTACGTTCACGATTGGTCGGCCTGACGAGTCAGCGATCTTCATGAAGTACTTGTAAGCGTCAGCCGAGCAGAGAATGAACTCTGCGTTTAGACCGCTGTTTGCCTTGATGTACTTGACACCGTCGATTAGACCCTCGATGACAGAGGCAGCAGTGCCACCGTCTAGGTCCATGACCTTGCCAGTGAAGTCAAGAGCAGCGATTGCAGCCTTGGCAGCAGTGTTGGTTGCGTTAGCGTAGGCAACTGCTAGGGCATCGAAAACGATTCCCACGTAGTCGACCGAACCGCGAAGAACAGCCTGCTTCGAAACGGTGGTGTAACCGCCGTAGGTCTTGACCGCAGCCGAGACGTTGTCGATGGTTAGGTTACCGAAGCTTAGAGCCTCGTTCTCTGGGTCCTGCTCGCCAACTGCAAGGGTGTTTGCAGTGATCGCTGCGTACTCGACAGTCATGCCGGTAGCAGGTAGAGCAGCCTTTGACCAAACGTTCCATGATGGGCGGTTTGATTCGATTAGCTTGTTGATGTAGCCAAGGTAGCCTGGAGCAGCGTAGGTGTCTGCAGAGGTCGAGGCGGCACGAGCCAACTCAACTGCAGCAGCTTCACCCTTTGCGAATGCCTGCACGAACTCGCCGAATGAACGGTAAGCCATGTAGCCAGGTGCAACAGGAGCCTGTGGAGCAACGCCAGCCTCGACCAGACGACGAACTTCTACGAGTTCATCCTGGATCGCGCGAACGTCGAGTTCGGTGTTTTCAGACACTGGACTCTCACTTTCTGTTTGGTGGATGTCGTCGGTCGGTTCAGTTTCCTGTTCCTCGCGAACTTGGGTGATTTCCGCGCCTGCATAAGCAGGGAACGCGACCACGCTAACCTCTTTTAGGTCAACGAGGGTTCGAGTTACAACGTTGCCGTCGACACTCTGCTCGATTGGCACGAAGCCGACCGAGAATCTGTTTAGAACGCCGTCACGCATGAGAGCAAGAGTCTCGTCTGCGCGCTGAACGCCTTTGGTAAGTTTTGCCACAATCTCGAAACCGTCTTCGGTGTCGCGTCCCTCGACAACTTTGCCGATAGGCAGGTCGTCGTGCTGGTGGCCGTAATAGATTTTTACGCCCTCAACCGAGCGGATAGCACCCGGTGCGAAGCGTTCTTCATAAGCTCCGCCGATGTTGGCAGGCTCATTGTATGGAACGGCGATGCCACGAATGACACCCTGCTCCTCATCGAGACGCATCTCAATTTCGCGTGTTTCAATCTCCATTTAGAGACCTTCCTTTGCTCGGACTTCTTCAGGAGTCATCCAGGCAACGCCACCAGTGGCGATGTCGTACATCTCCCAGCGAGTCTTCTGGTCTGCCTTGTAGAGACCCTCATAGTTGAAGCGCACCGAAGTTCCACGCGGTAAGCAGTGGCTTAGAGCGTCTTCGATGGCGTTGGTGTAAGCCATGAGCGTGTGACGGTAGAACGTCTGCTGCTCATCGGTCAAGTTGGTGTAAGTGTCGCTAGAACCGTCAACACCGGTCAACAATAGGCGAGCCGGCACACCAAACAGACGAGCGATTGTCTGCGTTGACTGTGATGCGACTTGAGTGAACATTAAGTCCTGTGGCGTAGCGTTGATGACTTGGTAATCGAAGCCCTCGCTTAACACCGCTGTTTGTCGTGTCGCCTGCTTAGTGTGCCAGTTTGTGGTGATCTCGTCAGCCTGCTCCTTAGTGAGCATCTTGCCAGTCTTGAGAACGCCTGTAGGCACTCCACCAGTGGCAAACCATGTAGCTGCGAAGTTGCGCAAGTCAAGCGCGGTAGCGATGTCGTTCGAGGCGGTTGCGACTGGCCCGAGACCGCGCAAGTTGCCAGGTAACGAGAACAAGCGCAGCTGCTCGATTTCGCGCGTCGAGTAAGTCTTGCCCAAGTAGTCGAAAACCTTTTGGCCAGTCATTCCGTTCTCGCCATCGAGGCGCACGTTCATTCCGTCGACTGGAATAAGTGTTAGGTCGTTGACTTGACCGCGTGAGTCGTAGCTCTTGAACCAGAATGCTTCACCAGTTAGGGCTAGTGAAGCAACAGTGCTGAACAAAAAGTCTTTGCGTGATTCCGACAAGCTTGGGTTGTTGACCAGTACCGGGTTTTCAATCTTGACCTCGAGACCGCCACCATAACGGAACGTCTCGAGTGGCAAAGCCTTAGAGATTGGTGTCGCGATGATCTGCACTGCTCGGTAAACCGAGGCGAGCGAGAGAGCGGCGTTCTGGTCGACGTAAGTGTCGGAACGGCTTGGAATGTTCGGAAGCACCGCGCGCTTTTGAATGGTCGGTGCGGTGCGAGTAAGTCTCTGCCAAAGTGTGGCCATAAAACAACCTTATGAGTTTTAGACCGATTCTAAACTTTTAGGCGTGTTGGGTGTGTCGTGTCTAGTATACTCCGACACCCGACATTGTTTGCGCCGACGCGACATGCAACGCCCAGACAGTTGCCAAGAGCGCGTCGATGTCCCCGATTGACTCTTTGCGCGAGATTTGCCAATACTCTCCGACGTACTTTGATACTGCTCGAGAGTTCTGCAGCACTAGCAAAGGGTCGTTGTTGTGAGTGATGCGACCAGTGGCAAACATTGAGTAAACGTTCATGCAAGCGGTGTTGATTTCTTTATTCCAAAGATTCCAGACCGGTAGACCGCGCTCTTTGAGTTTGCGATGCAGACCATGCATTCCACGATCATCGAGCGCAATGCCAGTGATGCGTGTCTTCGCGCAGATAGCCATGACCATCTCGACGATGCGCTCTTCAGTCGGGTTGACTAGCGACGCGACCAGTTCGGTCTCTAGGTTGTCACCGACGCGTTTAGCAGCTGAGATTGTGGCGTGCTCGAAGTTGCGTGTGACGTCGATGCCAAGCACTGAGCCGTCAAGGTCAGTAATGCCAGAACCTGCAGCTTGAACGAACAATTCGCCAGGCAACCATGTTTCGCGCGAGCCACTAATGAACTGATTGAGTGTGTACCGGCGCACTTCATGTTCGGGCTGGGTTAGGATGTCGCCTAGCACTCGGTCGATTGGTATACGGCCACACTCAACGGCAGGGTTCGCTGCCTTGATTGCGTCAGGGTCGCTAATGCTCGAGCCTTGTGGAGCCTCCCAGATGAACGCGCCAAAGCGTTCCAGGTTAACGTCGCCAGCGATAGCCTTTTCGGCTGACCGGTATAGGTCAAGTAGTGTCTGCGAGTCTTGGTCGCCTGCTGTAGTGATCATGACGACTTGTGCACCGGCCACAGCTGCGGTTCCCTTGAGTGCTGCAGTCCAGATTCCACGCTTGGCTAGGTGACCCTCGTCGAGGATGCAACGACCGCCGATGGTGATACCCTGCAACGCGCCCTCTGCAGCTGGGCTAACTTTGTAACGTCCAGAGCCGTCAATCTTCGCGATGCCTCGCGTCTCGGTTGTTTTCTTGAACCGTTTAGCCAGCCACTTAGTTGAGTCGATGACGTGCTTGACACGCGTGTAAATGATGGATGCCTGTTCGCGAGACGATGCCAGGGAGAGGCAGTCACCGCGACGGAATGCCAACGCTTCAAGAGCCAAAGCACCACCAACAACAGACTTGCCATTTTGCCTGCCCATGCTGACGACTATTTGGCGATAGCGGAGTTCGCCAGGGTGTTCTGGATGGTCGTCAGGGTATCGCTCGAGCATGTGGCGGAATAGCCACTTCTGCCAGTCGTCGAGCTTGAGCGGCGTATCAGTCTCAGGCGTAACCCAGCACAGTTCCACCAAGTCAATGAGTCGGTCGCCATCGGTCGGGAAGTCTTCCGATAGCGGAGGTGTGAACCGGGCAGGGAGTTGCACTAGCGTTTCAGCATTTCGGCCAGAGGGTCAAACTCTGGTGCGTTGCCGTTCAATTCGCGCGAAAGTTCCAGGATGGTTTTGCGAAGTTCAGCAGCGGTCGAAGTGTGAGGCTTTTCGTCAAACTCATGCGCAAGCTTTAGGGCAATAAGTGATAAAACAGCGGATTCACTAGTCAACTCACACTCAATCAACCAGTTCTTTAGGGCTTCTTCAATCATTCGTGGCTCCGTTCATAGCGTTCCCAAATAATCTACCCCATTTTTGCGCTCGCGCGAGGCTGCGCGGGGTGAAATCTCACGCTCAGAAAAAACCGAGGGCGCGTCAAACGCACAAAACCCCCGAGCATCGAGTGCATCGGGGGCTGTGCCTGGTGTCTAGAGGGGGGCTAGAACCAGCGTTCGTTGAGCCAGGTGATTCGGCTCAAGGTTTTGTCCTGCTTCTTGCCATTGCATCGGTTGCACATGGATTGCAGGTTGGTGATGTCGTGGTTAGGTTCACCGTTGCCGGGAGGCACGATGTGGTCTATTGTCCAGTCTCGACCGTCGAGGTGTTTGCCACATGAGGCGCAGATTGGTTCAAGCACCGTCTTTGCGTATGCTCGAGCTTTGCGCCATTCTGGCGTGTCGTGCCAGTCACTCATTGTCGTCGAGGTACTCGAGGCCGTCGAAGTCTTGTAGTTTCGCGAACGCGTCGACTATCTTCATGACGATCGCTGGAATGACGATGAGGGAGATGATGATGAAGAGTTCCATTTAGTCCAGCCAAACTTTGTAAGCTGCAGTTACTCGGCCTTTGTCTGGGTCTATGAAGTGCAGGCGTTGTGAGGGTGTTGCTGATGCAGCCATTGTGATGCCGGC
>JACCDM010185032.1_pt1 | contig 10859 bp, 10 predicted proteins | sample 7445851 | NCBI WGS metagenome assembly JACCDM01 (sample SAMN15323438, study PRJNA562643) | freshwater metagenome | isolation source: river surface water | place: USA:Blue River Watershed | collected 2017-08-16
AAGCGCTGTAAGGCGCCATCCAACTCGTGCTAAATACAAATAGGAAGACATGAGTGCCTACCAAGCCTTAGTACTTGGCTCTACCGGAGCAATCGGGCAAGCTTGGTTGAGTTACTTCCAATCGGATGCGAATTGCAAACGAGCGGTCGGTTTGTCTCGCAGAAGTACGCCCGCATTTGATCTGCAAAATGAGGACAGCATGGCTCATTGCGCCGCCGCGCTGCGTAGGGATAGCTCCTCTCAGAGTTTGGGCTTATTCCACTGGATTATTGATGCGACTGGTGCATTAACCATCGAAGGCGTTGGACCTGAAAAACGAATTGATGCACTCAATGCTCAGCACTTACTCAAGCAATTCGAAATCAATGCGGTTGGCCCTGCGCTATTGATGAAGCACTTTTCGCCTTTGCTAACCACCAATGAACGGGCGGTGTATGCCACCTTATCTGCGCGCGTGGGCAGCATTCAAGATAATCACAAAGGCGGTTGGTACGGCTACCGGGCCGCCAAAGCCGCACGCAACATGCTGTTGCAAACAGCCGCTATCGAGCTGGCTCGTAAGCGCCCGTTGGCGGTGTTTGCCGCTTTACAGCCGGGTACAGTGGAGTCTCGGCTATCGTCGCCCTTTGTTCCGGCTAGTCAAGCCATGGCTCCCGACGTGGCAGTTAGCAAGCTGATGACGGTTTTAAATGGCCTGTCTGCCAATGGTCGTGCTCACTTCGTTGACCATGCAGGGCAAGAGATTCCTTGGTAGCTGAGGTCTAGCGCCTGAAGCCCGACAGAATCGACTCTCGCTAGCCCGACTGCGACCGGCTGATTTTGTTTGGCTGCCTTGTTGAAATGCAATATAATGCCTTTTTCGTGCATTAATGCACCATATTGCAAGCGGGTGACCCATGAGCCAAGCATTTGTTGTCGATTACGCGACCTCGCCAGAACATTATCGGCATTGGACGATGACCACCGACGGTCCGGTGGCAACGCTGACCATGAAGGTCGACGAAGACGGCGGTTTGCGCGAAGGCTATAAGCTCAAACTAAATTCTTACGATTTGGGTGTGGATATTGAGCTGTACGACGCCGTTCAACGCATACGTTTTGAGCATCCCGAAGTTAGAACCGTCGTACTCACCGGCGGACGCGACCGCATCTTTTGCTCGGGCGCGAATATTTTCATGTTGGGTAAATCCTCACACGCATGGAAAGTGAATTTTTGTAAATTCACTAATGAGACGCGCAATGGTTTGGAAGATTCCAGTCAACACTCTGGTCTGAAATTTATAGCGGCTGTTAATGGTGCCTGCGCTGGAGGTGGTTATGAATTAGCCGCTGCCTGCGATGAGATTATTTTAGTAGACGATCGCTCGTCGGCAGTTAGTTTGCCGGAAGTCCCTTTGCTTGGTGTACTTCCGGGTACCGGTGGCCTCACACGACTTACCGACAAACGCAAAGTGCGACATGATCATGCCGATATTTTTTGCACTACCTCCGAAGGTGTGCGCGGACAAAAAGCTAAAGATTGGAAATTAGTTGACGCGATCGCTAAGCCCGCCGTGTTTGCGCAAACAGTTCAAGAGCGCGCTTTAGCCTTAGCTGCTCAGAGTGATCGCCCCGCCGATGGCAAAGGCGTCAAGCTAACGCCACTAGCACGACATATGTCAGAGCATGGCGTTGAGTATGAATTTGTGACGATCGCGATTGATCGTCAGGCGCGTACTGCAACCCTGACGGTATCAGCACCATCCACCGCACAACCCAACACCATTCAAGCGATTGAAGCAGCGGGTGTGCATTGGTGGCCATTACAAATGGCGCGTGAACTTGACGATGCCATTTTGCATTTGCGCACGAATGAAATTGATATCGGCACCTGGTTATTAAAAACAGCCGGTGATGCCAAAGCAGTATTGGCCTGTGATGAGTTGTTGATGGCGAATCAGTCTCACTGGTTGGTACGTGAAACTATAGGCTTGTTACGACGCACTCTGGCGCGTATTGATGTTTCTTCACGCAGCTTGTTTGCATTAATTGATGAATCAAGCTGCTTTGCTGGCACCTTAGCGGAGTTGGCATTCGCAGCCGATCGTACTTACATGTTGGCTTTGCCTGATGCACCAGAAACGGCACCCCACCTTCAATTATCTGCAATGAATTTTGGATTGCTGCCGATGATCACCGGTCAGTCGCGTCTGGCGCGCCGTTTTTATGATAACGACACTGAAATCGCAGCAGCGCGCGCTAGCATCGGACAAGCACTCGATGCAGATGCAGCAATGGCCTTGGGATTGGTCACTTCGAATCCCGACGATATCGACTGGGCCGATGAAATTCGCATGGCACTTGAAGAGCGCGCCAGCATGTCACCTGATGCACTGACAGGTTTGGAAGCAAACCTTCGTTTCAATGGCAAAGAAAATATGGCGACGCGCGTGTTTGGTCGTCTCTCTGCGTGGCAAAACTGGATTTTTAATCGCCCCAATGCGGTCGGTGAGTTGGGTGCGCTGAAGGTATATGGCAGTGGTAACAAAGCCAAATTTGATTTCGAACGAGTATAAAAATTTATTTATCTTCTTAAGGAGCGGTCGTGAGTTCCATTAACTACAGCGAAAAAATTCCTAACAATGTGAACCTCTCTGAGGATCGTACATTGCAGCGTGCGTTGGAACATTGGCAGCCTAATTACCTGCAGTGGTGGCAGGATATGGGTCCCGATGGCTCGCATGGTTTTGATGTGTATTTGCGTACTGCGGTGAGCACGACGCCCGAAGGCTGGGCACACTTCGGTCATGTGAAGATGCCTGACTACCGATGGGGCATTTTTCTGGCAGCGCAAGACGAAAATCGTCAGGTGCATTTCGGCGAACACAAAGGTGAAGCGGCTTGGCAAGATGTGCCCGGCGAGCACCGTGCGAATTTGCGTCGCATTATTGTTACTCAAGGCGATACCGAGCCTGCGTCCGTTGAACAGCAGCGTCATCTCGGCTTAACTGCACCTTCACAATATGATTTACGTAACCTCTTTCAAATTAATGTGGAAGAGGGACGCCACTTGTGGGCAATGGTGTATTTGCTGCATAAATATTTCGGTCGTGATGGTCGCGAGGAAGCAGAAGCACTGTTGCATCGTAATTCAGGCGATCAAGATAACCCGCGTATTTTGGAAGCTTTCAATGAAGAGACTCCCGATTGGTTGGCGTTTTATATGTTCACCTACTTCACCGATCGTGACGGTAAATTTCAATTATGTGCCTTAGCAGAATCAGGTTTTGATCCGTTGGCGCGTACCTGTCGTTTTATGCTCACCGAAGAAGCGCATCATATGTTTGTGGGTGAGTCAGGTATTTCGCGCACGATTCAACGTACCTGCCAAATCATGAAAGAGCATGGTATTGAAGATCCTGAGCAGGTGCGTCAGCAAGGAGTGATTGATTTACCCACCCTGCAGCGCTATTTGAATTTCCACTTTAGTGTCACCATCGATTTGTTTGGTGCAGATCAGTCGTCGAATGCAGCTACTTTTTATAGTTCAGGTTTAAAAGGCCGCTACGAAGAAACTAAGCGTGATGATGATCACATGCTTAAGGGTGAACACTACCGTATTCTTGAAGTTCAAAACGGCAAGCTAGTAGAAAAAGAAGTGCCGATGCTGAATTCACTGAATGAAGTTTTGCGCGATGACTACATCAAGGATTCGATTGCTGGTATCGGTCGCTGGAACAAAGTCATAGAAAAAGCGGGATTGTCATTCCGTTTGCAAGCACCGCATAAAGCATTCAATCGTCACATTGGAAGTTTTGCGGGAATGCGTGTGTCGCCCGACGGTCGGGTAATTTCTGAAGCCGAGTGGCAAGCAAATGTGCGTAGTTGGTTGCCAACCGAAGAAGATCGCGCCTATGTGGCGTCATTGATGGGGCGCGTGATTGAGCCGGGCAAGATGGCTAATTGGATTGCACCTCCGCCAGTCGGTATCAATCGCCAGCCGATTGATTTTGACTACGTTCGCTTTAATTAAGCCAACTAAGCCAACTGAACTAAGCGAATGAGCGCAAATGATGTTCAGGTGCTGATACGTCAGCACCTGATTGACCCCGAGGTTTGCATACGATGCAATACCTGTGAAGAGACCTGTCCGATTGATGCGATCACGCATGATGATCGTAACTATGTGGTTGACCCAGCGATCTGCAACGGTTGCAATGCGTGTGTGCCGCCGTGTCCCACAGGCTCGATAGATCATTGGCGAATGATTCCTAAGGCAGCAGCTTACTCAGTGGCTGATCAACTGACGTGGGATGAACTCCCTGCGCAACAAGACATCGACGAAGACTCATTAGCGACGGCTGTAATCGAGTCGACCCCTCAGCATAATGCTGCCGTTACAGCGACGTCATTAATTGCACCACATTCTGCAGAAAAACCGCAGTTGAATTTGTTTGATATTCGCCATCCGGTAATCGCTACTGTGACTGGGAATTATCGCTTGACCGATGCGCAAGCCGAGAGTGATGTTAGACATATCGTTTTAGATTTTGGTAATCAGATTTTTCCCGTGTTGGAGGGGCAGTCTATCGGTGTGATTCCTCCCGGTACCGATGCTTCGGGTAAGCCGCATTACTTGCGTATGTACTCAGTAGCGAGTGCACGTGATGGTGAGCGCGCGGGTTACAACAATCTGGCCCTCACAGTAAAGCGAGTTTTACTGGAAGAAGAGGGTAAGCAGATTAAAGGTGTGGCATCCAATTATCTTTGCGACCTTCAAAAAGGTGACAAGGTTCAGGTAACCGGTCCGTTTGGTGATCGCTTTTTAATGCCGAATCATTCTGGCTCTAACCTACTAATGATATGCACGGGAACGGGTGCTGCTCCCATGCGCGCGATGACAGAATATCGTCGTCGTTTGCAGATGCATTCAAAACCAGTCGATGGCAAATTAATGTTGTTCTTCGGCGCGCGTAGTCCGGCTGAACTTCCTTACTTTGGTCCGCTACGCAAATTACCCGCCAGCTTTATTGAACAGCATCTGGCATTTTCTCGTGTCGATGGTGCACCGCGTGTTTATGTGCAAGATAAATTACGCGAAGCTTACAAGCCAGTCACCGAGTTATTACAAGGCGATACGTATATCTATATCTGTGGTTTGAAAGGTATGGAAGCGGGGGTAATGGAAGCGCTGAGTGATATGTGCCGTGCTGCTAATCTTGACTGGGCTCACTTGCATGCAACGATGGTGGCAGAAGGTCGCTTTCACGTAGAGACTTACTAGCGGTTTTGCATAACCCCTAATTATGTAGGGGTATACTTCTCACTGCATTCACTATCGCTTTACCATGCAACGTGTCGCTTAGCATTAGCTCTGGGTGGTTTTTCTGATAACTCTCCAGACTGCTATTTCACCTCGACGACCTATAAAAATTAAACGAGAGAAGTGCAGTCTGATGAAAAAATGGCTTGTTTCCCTTTTGCGTTGGTCGCTGCTTTCATTAACGCTGTGCACGCAGGTTAATGCCATCACGCTAAAAAAATCAGATGTCGAAACCTATTTAGCTAATAAGTACATTGTTGGTGATATCAATCCCGATGTACCTGTTTGGCCTCTGTTTGTGCGTGACGCCGCCGATGAAAATCAAAAACCGGTGTTATTTGGTTATGCATTCGAATCCGTTGATTTCGAACCGGTTCGAGGTTATGGCGGTAAACCTATTAACATTTTGGTGTGTATCGATACCAAAGGCTCTTTTATAGAAGTGAGATTACTGGACCATCGTGAGCCCTTATTTCGCTCTGAAGCCGGTATAGCCAAACTCTCAGGATTTGCTGCGCAATACACCGGGCTATCGATTCATCACGATATTCAAATATACGATTTCAAAGCGAAGACGGCACGCGATGAAAAATACGCAGCTTTGCATGGTGTTCAGGCCGGTACAGTTTCGGTGCGTGCAATTGATCGAACAATTATTCAATCTGCCACATCGGTAGCGCGTGCGCATGTGGAGGCGGCAAAAAATGGGACGATCGTTGGTGAAGGAAATGCGATCGCGCTGAGTAAAGGATCACTCTACGACGCACCCGTTAAACCACTCAGCTGGGCTCAAATGCAAGGCCGTGGAATGATTGAGGCGATGTCATTGACGCGCGCCCAAATTGAAAAAGCATTTGCAGGAACAAAAGCAGCGGGTGCAGATAAACAAGCGGCGAGTAAGCCTGACGAAGTCGCCATCCAGTTTCATGTCGCGTTAATCAGTGTGCCATCGATAGGTCGAAACTTGCTCGATGACGAAGGTTGGCGTTTGGTCGGCGCGAATCGACGCGATGGGCAAGCGTTGATGATTAGCGAGAGTGGTCCGCTATCGAAGGTTTTGTATGAAAGTCAGCGTATTGCAGACGATATCCCCTTTGTTTTGCAGCAAGACGGTAAAGCGATCAAGCTACGTTCTATGGCGTATGACAAGGGCCTGATGGTACCGGGTTATCCAACAGCTACTCGTGCCCATTTTTTAATTGTTGATTCTGCTACGCCACTCAACCCATCCAAGCCCTTTGATTTGTCATTCAAAATTGGCCGACGCTTTGGGTCGTTTCCAAATCAGTTTACCTACGTAGAATTTCCTTTGCCATATGCATTTCATGGTTGGCGCGCAAGTGTCTCGGCGTTGTTAGATGCGGAGTGGGTTGATATTTGGTCTAAGCGTTGGATCGATATTGCTGTGCTGGTTTCTGGCTTGGTGATTCTTAGCGTAGCCTTGATTCGTCAAAGGGCCACATCAGCAAGTGCTTCGCGTTTAAGTGTGTTCCGCATTGCGTACTTATTATTCACCTTAATTGTGATTGGATGGATGTTTCAAGGTCAGCTGAGTATCGTCAATATCACGGCGTCATTAGATGCCATCGCTACCGGTAATGACTTGAGCTTTTTGTTGACAGATCCGATGACGGTGATTCTCTGGATCTTTGTCGCTATTACTTTGCTGGTATGGGGGCGCGGTACGTTTTGTGGCTGGCTATGCCCGTTTGGTGCTTTTCAAGAACTAGTGAGTATAGTGACTCAAAAGTTAGGTGTGAAACCACGACGTTTCCGTAGCGCAGACGACGCTAAGCTGAAATGGATTAAGTATGTCGTGCTGGTAGCAGTCATCAGTTCAATTTGGGTTTTGCCGAATTCAACAGAGTTAGCGATAGAGGTTGAGCCCTTTAAGACAGCCATCAGTTTGTATTTTGTGCGTGATTGGCCGTATGTCGTTTGGGCGGTGAGTTTGTTGGTGCTGAGCGTTTTTGTTTATCGTGGCTACTGTCGTTATATTTGCCCGCTAGGCGCGGCGCTTGCAGCGTTGAATCCATTGCGTCGTTGGGGTTGGATTGCACGTCGTGAGGAATGTGGCACACCCTGTCAGACTTGTCGTCATCGTTGCGAATATCAAGCAATCTCGCCGGTGGGTAAAGTTGATTACAGCGAGTGTTTCCAGTGCTTAGATTGCGTGTCTATTTATCAGGATGACTCACATTGTTTGCCACTGATACAGGAACGTAAACGCGAAACGAAGATGATTCCTATCCATTCCATTGCAAGGCAAGTGTGAGTGCCGGCGACTTTACGGCGGAATTATGAAAAAAATTCTTTTATCGCTTCTTGCTTGGGTGTTTTTCCTTGCATCGCCGGCAGTACAGGCTGAATGGAAGGTGATCGACGTTACGGAAGATGCAGCTTACTTTGTAGATGATTTTTTTGAGCCAGGTCGTATCGTCATGATTTGGCAGTTGGTCGATTACAAGGTGCCGAATAAGTTTGGTAATTTATCAGCCAAAATTTTATGGGAAGTCGATTGCGTTCATAGTCAAATGCGTTCCTTGAGATTTTCGTCGCATCCATTTCGTATGGGTATAGGTGAGGCGCTGACTATGGATAAGTCGACGGGAGCGTGGGAGACACCGGCGGAGGATACTCCGCAAGAAGCCATTTTCGTTTTGGCGTGTGGTTTTGAGCCGCAATTAGGTCCGAAAACCTAAGCACTGGTATCGCTGAGATAACCAAGTCCGTTGTTCATTTAGCAAATACAACAATTTTTGTTTTACCGGATAGCGAATCTATTCACGCAGAGAGTCGTGCTTCACATATAAAATGTGACAGTCGGCAAGGTAAATGACCGCACATAAGAATAAGAGACAAGGGAGTTGTTGTGAAAATCAGTCTTTCCCGCATGCTGGCATCGGGATCTCAGAAAAAAATTGAACCCATTCTCTTTGAATGGTTCACGCTGATAGGTATGTTCATCTTTGCTGCATGGCTGTTGGGTATCCGTGGTGTGTGGAGTTTGTTGCTGCATTCTGATCCCACTGGCATTACGATGATCATCATTATTATGTTTTCTATTGCGACGATTTGGTGCGGTACGCGCAGCCGCGAATTGCATCGTCAACGCCAAAGCCTAGAGTACCAAAAGACTAATCCAGGTAGTCCGCCGCCAGCAGATAGTTGGGCCTATGAGTATTGGGAAGCGCTGCGTTCCAATCCCAGAGATTCGGGTGCACCGATGGATGTACTCTCCGAGCGCACACATGGTATTCACTCCACCGCATGGTGGGTCAACAGCTTGCAGTTGAAATTAGGTTTGTTGGGTAAGGTGATTGGCTTTTCTATTCTGGCGATGCAAATTGGTCACATGCAGAATTTTGATCAGTCCCAAGCGCAAGATATGCTGCGTGAACTCACCTCAGGCTTGGGGATTGCGCTGCTGACGACCATGGTGGGATTGGTCGCAAATATTTTTTTGGGCTTGCAGTTAACACGACTCGATCGGTTTGCTGATGAATTCATTGTGCAAGCTCAGCTGCACGGTTTAAAGATCAAAGCTAAAGACTAGAGACTTCCGGATGCGTAATCGAAAAAAATCGCGGGAGCCCGAAGTCGATCCTATGTATGACATGTTATTTAACATGCTCATTGCCTTTGTTTTTTGTTTCATCATTGCTTTCTTGTCGATTAATCCCAAGGCAAATAAGTCGGGTGACATTCCTGCCAAAGCAGAATTCATTATTACGCTCTCTTGGCCTGACAATGATCCAAATGATTTGGATTTGTGGACGCAAGGTCCTTCAGGTGAAGTGGTCTGGTTTAGAAATCGTGAAGCCGGTTTGATGCACCTAGATCGTGATGACCGCGGTACGTCAAACAATACATTGGTCATCAATGGTAAAAAAGTGGTGAACCCACTGCGCCAAGAAGTCACCACGATACGCAGCATTATTCCGGGTGAGTATGTGGCGAACGTTCATTACTACGAAACCAAAGAGATCGATCCGAACGAACCGAAAGCAGGTGGTCCGGTAGAGGCCACACTGACAGTTATTAAAGTCAATCCCAAAGCGGAAGTGATTTTTTATGGGCAGGCGGTACTTGAAGGTCGCGGTAAAGAAACGACCTTATTGCGATTCACAGTCGCACCGGACGGCTCAGTTAACAATATCAATACCATTCCAAAATCTTTAGTGAAGTCGATCACATGACACTGACTCTTATCATCGCTTTTGCGATATTCGTTTTTCTGTTTGCGTTAGCCATTATTTTTTCTGGCTGGCCTAGCTGGTTAAAAGCGGTGCTGACACTCGGCGTTGCTGCTTTCTATTTTTATGGCTATACCGCGGTCTTTAGTTTGTTGGGTAATCCCAGTCCCGATGCTTTACCAAGTCGCTTTTTATTGATCGCTGCAGTGGTTGATGAGCCGCGTCCCAAGTTCCCTGGAGCGATCTATATGTGGGTGACGCCGATTGAAGAAGGCAAAGATCAATTGCAGCCGCGCGCTTTTAAATTGCCTTACATGCGAGCAGTGCATGAAAAAATTAATGAGGGTATGAAGAAGGGTCGTCAGGGTATCGCTCAGATGGGTACGGCTGAAATTAAAGCGGGCAATGGCAAGGGTTCAAGCTTTATTAACCCTGGTGCTGATGAACAAGAGATCAAGATTCTTGATCTACCTACACCGCAAGCGCCGGAAAAATAATATGCGACGACTATTAATGGCAGCGCTAGGCTTGCTGGTCTTGAGCGCTTGTGAAAAACCAGCGCGTGAAAATTCTTTTTTCCCTTTAGCTGAAGGGCTGCGCTGGGTATATAAGGTAGAGACGCGTTTCGATGATCCCGAGGGTTTTGTCGATGTATCGACACTCACCATCACTAATCGTGGTCGCCACGATATTAATGGTACCGAAGCCTGGCGCCGACGCAGTGATTCGGGTAATGAGTACTGGTTGCGCTCGGATGAAAAAGGGGTGTACCGCATCGCTAGCCGCGGACCAGCCTCAAAGACAGCAACGTTGGATGCTGCACCCCGAATCGTGATTCCCGCAAAGCTGAGCCCGGAAGAAAAATGGTCGATTCCAACGATGCCCTATTTTTTAAAGCGGCGCAGTGAATGGCCGCCGGAATTTAAGTACGTGGATAAATTCCGTAATCTAACGATGGATTTTTCTATCGAAGCGACAGGTCAGGCAGTGAAAACTCCTGCGGGAGATTTCAGTGGTTGTTTGATCATCAAGGGAATCGCCCCCATTAATCTGTGGGTAGAAAGCGAAATGACGTACAAACCCATTCCGATTGAAAGTCGTGAGTGGTATTGCCCGAATGTAGGACTAGTTCAGCTAGAGCGGAAAGAACCGACGACCGCGCGTTTCTTTCAAGGCGGGGTGATGCGCATGACCCTGACTGAGTTTAAGTAATTAAGCTAAGCTTACTAACTAACTAACTAACTAAGCTAATTTTTCATTCACGATATGCGTAGCTAAAAATGCTACGCATACTCAATTTCCCTCTGTATTCCACTCCCGCCTTTTCCGGCACTTGCCAAGGCTATGTCTTTTTTCAGACT
>JACCDM011027305.1_pt1 | contig 10859 bp, 8 predicted proteins | sample 7445851 | NCBI WGS metagenome assembly JACCDM01 (sample SAMN15323438, study PRJNA562643) | freshwater metagenome | isolation source: river surface water | place: USA:Blue River Watershed | collected 2017-08-16
CTTTAATACTACTTAAAGCTTCTTTAGATCCTATTGCTGCAATTGCTTTCTCCATCAATGCAACTGGTGTTAAACTTGCATCTGCTTTTACTTCTGTTGGAGCAGCCACTTCATTGCCTTCTATATCAAAATACTTAATTGGACCATATTTCTCTAAACCTTTCGAAATTTGCTTTGCATTACCAACAATCACAATATGCATTTGATTGGTATTCAAAAATAATTTAGCTACATCTTGCACTTTTGCTGCATCTACTGCTGCTAAATTGGTTAGATATTTTTGATAGTAGTCTGCAGGTAAATTATTTCGTGCGATATTCAATGCAAAGTTGGCAATGGTTGCAGGATTCTCAAGTGATCTTGCAAAACCACCTGATAAGTAATTCTTCATTCTGCTTAATTCTGTCTCTCCAACTTGCTCATTTCTGATTGTATTGATTTCACGTAACAACTCTTGTACAGAACTATCTGTTTTCTCATTTCTAACAGATGCTTCTGCTTGGAAAATTCCAATTTGACGACTTGGACTTAAAGAAGAGTATGCGCCATAAGTAAATGCATATTTTTCGCGCAGGTTGGCAAACAAACGGCCAGAGAATCCACCACCCAAAATATTATTCATAACTGAGCCTGCAATCACATTCGAAGAACCAGGCAACAAATCTACTGCGTTAGCAATCGCAACAACACTTTGAACGCTTGCAGGTCTGTCTACAATCGCTACATAAGTTTGTTTAGGCTGAACTGGTTTAGCAAAATTTTGTTTTGTAAAAACCCCTTTTTTCCAATTACCAAAGCTTTTTTCTGCCAATGCTTTTGCAGTAGCAGGTTCGATGTCTCCAACAAAAATTAAATAAGCTGCATTTGGTATCCAATAGGTACTTAGAAATGTTTTTACATCAGCAATAGACACTTGATTCACTGTCTTGGTAGTCATCATTTCACCATATGGATGTGTTGCACCGTAAACTAATTTCTTAACTACATTACCAGAAATCGCATCCGCATCGTCTTTGCTTGATTCAATACCTGATAAGGTTTGCTTACGAATTTTCTCCAATTCCTCGGTAGATAAAGCTGGTTGTAACACGACTTCTGAAAGTAAACTCAACAGGCTTGGGAAATTGCCTTTTAATGAACTAACAGATGCAGATTGACTTGAAGTAGACATGCTTCCACCTAAAAATTCAATGGCTTCGTCTAATTGTGCTTTTGATTTTGTGGTCGTACCTCTTTTTAATAATTGGCCTGCCATTTGAGCTACGCCTGCTTTATCTCCTTCTGCAAAACCATCATAGTCTAATGCCAAAGTAGCACTCACTTGTGGTAGTTTGGTGTTTTTAACGACAAATACTTGCAACCCATTTGCTAAAGTAAATTTAACTGGATCACCAATTTGAATTAGGGGCGCTTTCCCTGGCATAGGCGCTTTTGAACGATCTATATTTTGTGCCATTGTAACCAATGGAACTAAAAATAGAAATAAGTATACATGTTTTTTCATAAAATTATTTTAAGGTAAACTTTTTTGAATGACTCGATTATTTAGTAGCAGGTTTTTCTTTAGGTAAATAATACAATACAATTCGATTGTCTTTGTTTAAATACTTTTTTGCCACATTCAATACATCCTCTCTTGTTACTTTATTGTATTTCTCTAATTCAGTATTGATTAAATTGGCATCCCCAAAATACACTTCATTATTGGCTAAGCTTTCTGCAATACCAGCCATGGTTGCGTTGCCAGTAACAAGCGATGTGGTGATTTGATTTTTTACTTTTTGGAATTCACGCTCTCCTACTAATCCCATCTTCAATTCATTCACAACGCTATCCATGCTTTTTTCTAATTCCTCAATCTTTACACCCATGTTGGCAATAGATAAAGCAATGAACAAACCTTCGTCCTCATTAAAGAATGGAACTGATTGCGCAGCCACTGCTTGTTGCTTCTTATCCACTAAAGTTTTATTCATTCTAGAAGACTCACCTCCAGATAATATGGTAGACAATACATTGAATGCATAATATTCATCTCCACCTTGTTTTGGTGCACGGTAGGCTTGAAACACACCAGGTAATTGAATATTATCGTATATCACGTCTCTTACCTCACCACCCAAAGCTGGTTCTTTAACTGTTGGTCTTGGGATTGGCTTAGTGCCCATTTTAATTGGACCAAAATAAGCTTCAATCTTCGCTTTCAATTCGGCTTTATTAAAGTCACCCGCTATAGACAATACACAATTATTAGGTACATAGAAAGTTTTGTAAAAATTGATGAACTCATCCAATTTAGCAGCATTCAAATGATCCATACTACCTATTGGTGACCATTGGTATGGATGTACTTTGTAAGCACGCTTTAATACTTCGTTTAAAAAAGAACCATATGGACGATTGTCTACACGTTGACGTTTTTCTTCTTTTACGACCTCTCTTTGTGTATTCACACCAATTTGTTCAATTTTAGCGTGCATCATACGCTCACTCTCTAACCATAAGCCTAATTCAACTTGGTTAGAAGGTAATAACTCATAATAAAAGGTACGATCTTGCGAAGTATTCGCATTCAAAGCACCACCAGCATTGGTGATATACTTATCAAACTCACCTCTCTTAATATTTTCTGAACCTTCAAATAATAAATGTTCAAAGAAATGCGCGAAGCCTGTTCTTGCAGTGTCTTCGTTTTTAGATCCTACATGGTATAAAGTCGTTACAGCCACCACTGGTGCTGAATGATCTTCATGTAAAATGACTTTTAAGCCATTCGGCAAAGTGTATTTCTCAAATTGTATTGTTTGACCTGTCACCTGAGTGATGAACAATGTCAGCATACAAATAAAAAATAGGAAAGATTTTTTTTGCATAAAAAATTGATTTTGGAATGTATATTTTGATAAAAATAGTGCTATTTATAATAGTGCATGATTAAAATACTTTAAGATTTTATATAATATTGTTAATATCCTTAGGAATAGAACTGGTGTAAAAAATCTATAATTAGCCCCAAAATTATATCCAAATTTAGGACGCTATTTGATTCCATTTGATGTTAGGGTCTTTTTTAAACCAAGTCATCTGCCTTTTTGCATAATGTCTGGTGTTCCGCTGAATAGCCTCTATCACTGCTTCTTTTGTTTGTTGTCCATCAAAATAAGGCAACCACTCTTGGTACCCAACCGTTTGCAATGCATTTAAATGAATTTGAGGGCGCAATGAGCGCACTTCCTCCTCTAATCCCATATGGTCCATCTGATGCACCCTTTGATTGATTCGGTCATAGAGTTGTTCCCTAGTCATTTCAAGTCCAATTTTTTGTATGTTAAATGGACGTGCCTTTTTAGGCTGGTTTTGAAAACTTAGAATGGATTGGCCTGTTCCTGTCATCACTTCCAAAGCCCTGGATAATCTTTGAGTATTTTGTTGTTCGCCTTGGTCTGCTTGCGCCCAATAAATTGGATCCAGTTGTTTTACCTGATCTTGAAGCCAATCAATGCCTTTGGTCGAAACATCTCCTTGAATTTGGATACGTATGGCCGGATCAATTTCAGGTATTTGGTCCATCCCCTCTTCAAACGCTTTAATATACAAGCCCGTTCCTCCAACCATCACAGCAGATCCAAATTTCGTTAGTAGCTCGGTTGCTTTTTCTAAAGCATATTGTTCGAATACACCTGCGTTCACTGTATCCTGAATAGAATGACTTGCGATAAAATGATGTGTAACTTGAGCTAGTTCTTGATTGCTTGGACGAGCAACACCAATATTTAATTCCTGATAGCACTGTCTTGCATCTGCAGAAATAATTTCTGTTTTTAATGCTTGCGCTAATTCAATCGCATACTTTGTTTTACCTACTGCGGTAGGACCAACAACGATATATACGGTAGGCGTCAAAATAAATGTATTATTAAATTAGTATGCTTCGGAATTAATAGGCTTCGGAGCTGTCATCAAACATGCCACCTGCCTCATCCCCTGCTTCGTCATCAGACGCATCCGCGTCTTCTTCTTCTGAATCATCATCAGATCCAAGTCCTTCTTCACCCTCTTCCCCAAATCCATCCTGGGCTTCTGTTAAATCATATTTCTCTTCGATATCCGTGAAATTAGGTCCTAATAAGCCTTTGGTGCCATATTGCATTGGTCCAACCCCTTCGATTCTTGACACCATTGGATAATTCAATTCCATATCCGCATCCGCATTCTTAATCACTTGTATTAACTGAATTAAAAAAGTCCAAGATTTTGCAAAATCATAGAGATAAACAAATTGTTGATTGGTATTCAAAATTTCAGATCCTATCAACACTTCATCCATCATCAATGGAGGAACGACATAATTTTTTTCGTACACTGCTTTACTAATTTCTCTTCCTCTTTGCCATTTTTCATTGCTTCTAAAAAAAGTCGCATCATGTTTTTCGTCAAACTCAAAAGCCTTCAAAATAATATGATGTAAATCTTTAAAATGCTGCGTGTGTTTCACCATTACATCTCTATAAATCGCATCGTCTTCCTCCCAAGAAATTCTAAATTTTAAAATGGCCATTTTGGTGATTTTGAAACGCTAAATTAGCATTTATTAGCTTGATTTTAAGCTTTTTTATATGGCAGGATGTAAGCCAATTTTAGCCGCTTCCGCCATCATGAATTTGTATGCTGCATCATACTCATTAGGGATAATGCCATCTAAAATGGCCTCTCTGATGGCGTCCTTTATCATACCCACTTGCTTAGATGGTGTAATATTAAAAATTTGCATAATCATCTCTCCAGTAATTGGAGGCTGCCAATTGCGCATCTGGTCTTTTTCCTCCACTTCCACGATCCTGGCTTTGACCATTTCAAAACCTTGCAAATACCTTTTTACTTTATTTTGATTCTTGCTAGTAATGTCTGCGGCACATAATAACATCAAAGATTCAATGTCTTCGCCCGCATCAAATAACAATCTTCGAATGGCACTATCAGTTACATTTTCCTTTGTCAAAGAAATAGGACGTAAATGCAAAGCCACTAATTTCTGCACCAACTTCATGTGCTCGTTCAAAGGCAGCTTTAATTGTGTAAATAATTTAGGCACCATCCTTGCTCCAACAACTTCATGCCCATGAAATGTCCAACCAAAACCAGGCTCAAATCTTTTTGTATTTGGTTTTGCTATATCATGTAATAAAGCCGCCCATCTTAGCCAAACATCTTCGGTATTTGCAGCAAGATTATCCAGCACTTGTAAAGTATGAGAGAAATTGTCTTTATGTCCAATGCCATCAAGGGTTTCAGCACCTTCTAATTTTAATAACACTGGAAATATTTGTGCCAATAAACCTGCTTCTTTCAATAGATACCAACCCTTAGATGGTTGCTTTGTTTTCATTATTTTTTGCAACTCATCTGTAATCCTTTCTTGAGAAACAATCTTAATTCGATCTGCCATTTGCTGGATGGCTTTGAATGTTTTTTCTTCAATCACAAAATCCAATTGTGTTGCGAACCTGATCGCACGCATCATCCTTAAAGGGTCGTCATCAAATGTTTGCTCTGGCGACATTGGCGTACGAATGATTTTTAATGCTAAGTCTTCCATTCCATTGAATGGGTCTAATAGTGCGCCAAAGTTGGATGCACTTAAATCTATCGCCATTGCATTGATGGTAAAGTCCCTTCTATTCTGGTCATCTATCAAAGTACCTGGTTCGACTGTTGGATTTCTACTTTCTCTTACATAGGATTCTTTTCTTGCGCCTACAAATTCTATTTCTATGTCTGTTAATTTCACTTGGGCAGTGCCATAGGTTTTAAACAATGAAACAAATGGCTTTGGACTAAATTGATTGGCGAATGTTGTTGCTAATTGCAATCCATCTCCTATACATACAATATCAATGTCTTTGGTATTTCGTGCTAAAATTTTATCACGCACAAATCCACCCACTGCATAGGCAGGTATTCCTAATTTTGCCGCAGCTTCACCTGCAATGGCTAATAGGTCTTTTTCTTGTGCTGTTAATTCAATGGACATCGGTGCAAAAGTACTAATTGTGTAGCACTTGTTGGAGCGGTTGATAGATTTGTTCCATGGTAATGGTTTCGGCGCAATTAAAATGCTGTTTTGGGCATTGCTTTTTACCATGCAACCCACAAGGCCTACAACTTAAAGCTTGTTTTGTCTCAATAATAAATGAGGTATCCGATAAAGGACCATAGCCAAAATCGGGCACAGTCGAACAATAAATAGCAGCAACAGGCGCATTCATTGCGGAAGCAAAATGCATGGGTGCAGAATCATTGACATAATTTAATACAGCTCCTTTTTGCAAAGCGGCAGATGCTAAAAATGAAAGCCTACCAGCCATATTGACTAGATTTTGTTTTTGCACTGCATGTAATATCTGATCATTCAATGGCTTATCCCCTGGGCCCCCGAGTAAATAAATAGGCCCTTCAAAAGGAATTGAATGCAATAATTTGATCCATTGTTGCAATGGGAATTGTTTGGTAAACCAAACCGAAGCAGGTGCCATACATAAATAAGGTACTGACTGATATCCTTCGACTACTTTTTGATCCTGCAAGGAAGGATACAATGCTGGCCTTGCATTTGGAAAAATTCCCAATGGTAATAACAAAGCATGGTTTCTTTCTATTTCATGCAATCCATTGCCAACAAATTCATGTTTAATTGTATTTGTAAACAAAAACGCAAGTGGATTTTTATCAAATCCAATTTTCATCTTTGCACCAGACAAAGCTGTCCATAAACCTGTAGCAGCATAACGTTGCACATTGATCACTGCATCAAACTGACTTTTTCTAATGGCGAAAAGGATTTGTAGCCAATTCGCATATTTATTTTGTTGCTTATCCCATACCAATACTTGATCTAAAAATGGATGTGCATTCAATAATGCCTCATTTCCCTTTCTTACTAATATAGAAATTGATGCTGCAGGATTTTGCTGATGTATGGATTCCAACAAGGCAGTTGCTAAAACGACATCTCCTATAAATGCAGTCTGAATGATTAATATTTTCTGTGCCATAGATCGGATTTAAGAACGAATGATGATGATTTGATCTTTTTCCCATTTCACAATGGCAGAAGGCTCCTTCAAAGTAGTATCCTCTTGCTCTGATCGCACCACATAATCAACACCTTCAATTATATCTAATGAGATATCTGAAAAGCATTTGGGTGTAGGCAATCCAGAAATATTTGCAGAAGTACTAACAATGGGTTTTCCAAATGCATGCATTAATTGTTGCGCAAAATTTGCTTTACAAATTCGAATTGCAATAGAACCATCAGATGCAATTAAATTAGGTGCTACATTTTTTGCATGATCATAAATCACCGTAGTTGGCTTCGCAATACCTTTGATATAATCTGCCACTTTCGGTTCAAGGTCTGCTACATAATCTAAAATCCATTTTTCTTCGGGCACCAATACAATCATGGCTTTTGTGTCTGCTCTTTTTTTAAGTGCATAGATTTTATCGACTGCTACTGGATTGGTTGCATCGGCACCTATCCCCCAAACAGCATCTGTAGGATATAAAATGATGGCTCCTTTCCTTAAAGCAGCTAATGCATTGGCAATATCTTCTTCCATTAAAAACATATTGCAAATTAATCATTAAGGTTTAAAGCAATTCAAATGATTGTGTAAAAGAAAGGCTTTAACTATCTAAATCAACCTGTATTTTTGCCAAAATCGAATGAAAAGGACCAATCTATACAATCAAGGGTTTCTCTGGGCTGTCCTAGGCACCATTCTATTTTCCACCAAAGCCATATTCATCAAACTTTGTTTTAAATCAACCAATATTGATGCAAGCAGCTTATTGATGTTACGCATGTTGTTTTCTTTACCATTCTATGCTATTGCAATGTGGTATTTTTTTGCAAATCAACAAATCAAAAAAGTAAAAGCATCTACATATTTTGCGGCATGTTTGATTGGTATACTTGGATACTATATGAGCAGCTTATTTGATTTTATCGGATTGCAATATGTTTCTGCAAGCATTGAAAGAATTATTCTATTCATCTATCCAACACTTGCTGTGTTGTTGAATCTATTCATTTTTAAAGTAGCCATTACTAAAAGACAATGGCTTGCCATTTTAGTTACTTATCTCGGCATTGGGCTTGCTTATTGGGGTGAATTGAATCAAATACCTGATACAAAAATGTTCTTTTTTGGTACATGGATGATCCTGCTATGCGCTGTTACCTATGCTATTTACTTAGTGGGGTCAGGGAAAATTATACCAAAAATAGGCGCCCCACAATTTACAAGCCTGTCCATGTTGGCAGCAAGTCTAGGTATTTTTATACATTATTATGTGAAGCATGGCCAAGACATCACATCTATAATAGACATGCCGATTCTGAATTCTAGTAGTATATACTATGTAATTGGTCTTGCACTCATAAGCACAGTGATTCCTTCCTTTTTAATGAGTGGCGGGATGAAAAGGATAGGTAGCAATGACTTAGCCATCATAACAAGCATTGGACCAGTTTCGACCCTGTTTCAGGCAAGATGGGTCTTAAATGAAGCTTTTAGCTGGGAACAGATTTTGGGGACCGTATTTGTACTTGTGGGCGTTATGCTTGTAAAAAAAGTTGGGGCAACCAAGACGAATCCCGATCACCCCAATTATCCTTCCCCCAAAGGATAAAATCTTTATATATTATATTTCTTTAATTTATTGTAAGCGTTAATGTAAATATGGCTTAGAACATAGTCTGATACCAAACAATTCACGAATTAAGTGATGAAAATACTTTTTTTGATTTAACTTATTGATTAACAATATTTATAGTATTAATAAAATATTAAATTAGTTATTTATTGCATTATACATTTTTTATATAAAATATTTATATAATTTTGAATCATGCTTCGAAAAGTTGGAATCATACTATTTTTATTTCTAAATGTTCATTTATTCAGTTTTGGGCAGGCTGATATCACTGTCAAACAACTTTCTTTGGCAGAGCATGCCCTTTTAGATTTTATCACGACCGATTCTGTCAATGACCTTAGCCTGCATATATTTAAGGAAAACATGAAGTTTGGGGTACCTAATAAATTAGCCAATGGTGTCAGTCTTTTAAAGAAAAAAGATAAAATTTATTTGCAATTAATGGGCTCTGGTAGATTATACCAATTGCAAAAACAAGGAAAAAGCAAGTATGAATTCATCAGACTTGATTCAACTTTCTATGCTGGATCAAATTTTGGCAGTATTAACTTCTTTTACAAGGACACTTTATTTAAGTTAGGCGGGGGTGGATTTTGGAAAATCGTAGATTATTTTACCTTTTATAGTACTAAAACAAACGAATGGGAATTGATTAGTTCAAAGAAAGGCATCCCAGTGTATCAAAGCCCTGAGAATGGTGTTTTATTTTATATTGATCAATTGAATGGTAAATTCTATCTATCTAATTCTATCAATCAATTGGATTTTCCTGCTTCATTTAATACATCCTATTCTGACACTTGTCGAGTTTTTAATTTTAAAGATAAAACATGGGAAAACCTGGGTAAAATTAACCCTTTACTAAAAGAGGTTTTACAAAAAAGTTTGGGACTCAAAACTACATTCGGCCCCTACTTGATTTTTCATTCAGATTTAGAAATAAAATGGCTTAATTTTTCAACCAACCAATTTGGCGTTCTTACAAAAAATAAGCAAGATGAATTCAGGGAAAAATGGCTCAAATTATACAAAGGCCCTCCTAATCATTTTTACCAATTTGTATTGGGCAATCATTTTTATTTAATTAGAATCGAAAATAATGGCGCTTTAGAATATGAATCCATTGAGCTAAATAGTAAAGACTTTATTGACCCAAATGCACAAGCCATTTATTCAAATAGCTTCATTGGCACTTTATTAAGGAATATAGAACCTGGGAAACCTATCATTGGTAACGTTTTTATAGTAATAATCGTCTTATTACTATATTCCTTTTATAACAAGAAAATCAAAAAAGAGAATACACCAATAGAAATACAATCTATTTTATACAAAAATTTTTATAGCGCTTTGACATCTATAGAGAAAGATTTAATTCTGTCAATTTATGAATTACAAATCAAGCAAGAACAAATAAGTATCAAAGCAATTAATAAAATTATTGGGGTACAACAAAAAGATACCATTACGCAAAATAAAAGTCGCAGTGACTATTTTTTAAGAATTAATCAGAAATTTAAATTAGCTACAAGAGCAAACGAATTATTAATTGTAAAACAAAGAGAGGAAACAGATAAAAGAATTTACAATTATAATATCAATCCTGTCTTTATGGATTCAATGAAAACGTTATTCTTAAACAACCAGTAAGCTGCATCCCCTTCTTGCACTTTGATCTAATCTTCCAATGACTTCAAAGCTTCCGTCTGGATGCACAATGCCAATATCTTCTGTGGCGATAAAAGCACAACTATGATGATTTGCGAGGTCAATAATATGCAAAACGCCCCTTCCTGTTGTACTCAATGCTGTTGGGTCTGATTCATCTGCCACTAATACCTTCATCCAAGGTGGACAAACATAAATTCCTGCTCCTTTGGAATAAGCTTGACTTAATAGTTCAGTCATACCATATTCTGAATGGATGGTTTCAATACCAAATCCATTTGCTAAATAAGCATGCAATGCTGGTTTAGTTAATTCCTGTTTTCTGCCTTTCATCCCTCCCGTCTCCATCACTATGGTATGTTTCAATGTTTGAGGATACGCATCCACAAAATCCATTAAGGCGAAACTCACCCCAATTAATAAAGTTTTTTGTTGTTCCTTTTCGAGGGTCGCCAAAGTATGATTCA
>JACCDM011528392.1_pt1 | contig 10856 bp, 11 predicted proteins | sample 7445851 | NCBI WGS metagenome assembly JACCDM01 (sample SAMN15323438, study PRJNA562643) | freshwater metagenome | isolation source: river surface water | place: USA:Blue River Watershed | collected 2017-08-16
GAAGCCATAGAAGCAGCAGGCTATACCGCTGTGGTCAACGACTCAGGCCCTACCGCCCAGTCCGCATCAGGTGTAGGAGATTGCGGTCCTGCGCCCGACGGCACACAGGTCTAAATGAGACAAATTTATGTTTAGAAATTAGCAACGGTTCACTCAATTAGGACTCAGCACGTAGTACATGATAGTTTTCAGGCATTCACTATACTTTTCTCTTAATTGCGAGGAGATTTAGCTCATGCTTGTATCTCATAACCGATTTCAATACTCGGGAATCGATAAACGACCCCAGTTTACTTGGCCAAACGGGAACCGATTGGCCCTTTACATAGCCCTAAATATTGAACACTTCCCTTTTGGGGTACCAACCGGAATAGATTTAGATCGAGAAACTAAGCCATGGAGTCAGCGTAGCTGGCTTTGGCGCGAATATGGCAATCGAGTCGGCGGTTGGAGGCTTGCCGACTTATTCGATGAATATCAGATGAACCTCGGAGTTATTGTAAATTCTTCCAATTACGATCATTGCCCTGAATTAGTAGCCAGATTTCGTGATCGGGGTGATGAACTTATTGGCCATGGAATATCAAATGGTACCGAACGGCCTATTGACATGACTGAAAGTGCTGAACGGGAAATGATTCTTGATGTGACTAATAAAATGCTCAGGGTGGACGGTGTGAAACCGAGTGGTTGGCTTTCACCTTACCTTACACCCAGTGATCGCACCCCAGAATTGCTGGCCGAGGCCGGTTACGAGTATTTGCTTGACTGGGGACTCTGCGATGAACAACCCTTTTGGATGAGCACGGAAAACGGAAAAATACTCTCTATCCCGTATCCGATTGAACTCAACGATCAACCAGCAATTGTAGGACGTAGAAATACTGCTTCCGAGTACGCAGATACCTTGATAGATCAGTTCGACGAATTGATGAGAGTAAGTGTGAAGACACCAATCGTAATGTCAATTTCGCTGCATACATTCATCATGGGACAGCCCTTTCGGATCAACCATTTGCGCAGGGCATTAGACCATATTCTTGCCCGACGAAACGAAATCTGGGTGACTCGACCAAAAGACATTATGGAGTATTACAAGTCGCTTACTTATGACCGTCAACCGAATAAGATCTAATCTGAACCCCTCGATTCGTACGTAACGGGTCTCGAGTGATCTCGATAACTTAGGGCATCGTTACAGTCACCTTACGGGAAAAGCAAGCCGCACAGCGGTCTTTCCTGGCCAAAGGCGGCGAGACGGCATGATAAGCACAGTGGGTTCATGAGGAGCAAGCACCGCTTCATCGCCATCGTGGCCGATTACGCTGCCTTTAGGTAGGTGTTCAAAGCCGCGCCAGTCTTGTTCAAAACGAAAAGCCTCTGTCTTAATGGTAACCGGTCCTGAAACTTGGTATACCCGCTGGGGTGAGCGGGCGGGGCGTGTAGCCATACGCTCCTGAGCAAAATCGACTGGTACGACGCCGGTATGGCGCAAAAAGCCAGTCACGCAATCTTTAGCTACCTCGATCGACTCCGCTTCCCAGTGTTGCCCACACTCGACTAGGGCTGCATTACGCGGCGAAGCGGGATCGGCGAAGTCGCCAAAGTCTCTCATACGCACGCCTTCCGCATGACCTTTATCGCACACCACAATCGCTGGCCAACCAATGGCGTTCGCTAATTGGCGCCCTTTGGCAGTGGGCCCCGCAATCGTCAAGGCCTCGGTTTTATGCTGCATGGAATGCAGGTCAAGCAGCAGATCCACTGTGGTTAACCAAGGCAGAATCTGGCGAGCGCGCCGCACTTCATGCGTGACCGGACGTGCAGTATCTCTGAGTACGCCTTGCCCCCACAAACGATTGAAGTCCTCATCGACCCAACGTGATCCATCTGGCTCACGGGGATCGAACTGTTCAAAGGCCGCGATGTTCACAAACACGAGAGAGAGTTTGCCCTGCGCAGGCCGCAGGTCCATACGAAACAGCCAATCTAATGCAACAGCCCCACATAGCTCATTGCCATGCACCAACGCAGTCACGGCGACGTGAGGGCCGCTGATCCCACTGTCAAAAGTCCAAAGGTAAGGCAATCCCGTGTTACCTGCAGCGTAAGCCGAGAGATCTGGCGCAACTATCTCAACAGCATAGGGGTTTGGTAAACCAGTAGCGGAGCTAGCCATAGTCAAAATCCTTAACGTGAGGTGTTTTTAAGGCTGCTCGCCAAGTGGTAAGCCAGCAGAGTGAAAGTGTGTTGCAAGGCCGAAAATCCATCGCTAGGCAAACGGGTGATCTCGTCCATGTACAAGCGCCGGTTAACCTCTATTTGAATGGAATGGCGACCTAAAGAAGGGCTACCGTTCGCGCGAATCAACTCCATGCCCTTATAGGGATCGTTGATAACCACGTTATATCCTCGCTCGAGCAGGAAAGAGTAGATCGTCTGAGTGAAGACAGGATCGCATGAAACTCCGTCCAGATCGCCTAAAACAAAATCTGGCCTTGGCGTACCCTTTGCCTGAGTAGACATAGCTGAGGCATGATTTTGCATAGAATGACAATTGATATGCCAGACTGTACCGAAACGCTCATGGCTCTGGTCCAGCAGTCGTCGCAATTGCTGGTGATAAGGTTTATGATAGGTCTGTACTCGGTTCAACACCTGTGTGACGGTCAAAGGCGTAGCGTAAAGAGGCTCACCTTCAGGCGGTACACGAGTCCAGCACAAGCCTATGCCGAGTCGGCTCTTAACGGAGGGCCGCAAGGGCGCCGGGTAGATGCCGTCAATGTGCGCAGGGTCGATGTCGTCATGGGCTCGGTTAACGTCTACATAAGCGCGCGGAAAATGGGCATGTAACATCACAGCACCAGCGGCCAGTGCGCCTTGCCATAGCGTGTGTACATGGGTGTCTTCTGCCTGACGTAAGAGCGCTGGGTCAGCAGAGTGTTCGAAGTCCGCTGGATACTCAGTTCCCGAATGCGGGCTGTCGAGCACCAGCGGGATCGATTGGTTCGTCTCGCCTTCAATACTCAAGACGCCTGGGATGTGCAGGCTCATTGCGTTCCACCTTGATAGAGATGACACGCTACGGCATGCTCTGCCGTGCCGACTAGCCCGGGTGTTTCCCTTTTGCAACGGGGGCCGGCCATGTTGCAGCGTGTGTGGAAGTGGCATCCACTAGGCGGATTAAGGGCCGACGCGATCTCACCTCGAATGGTTCGAAACTGTTGTCGACCGGCTTTCAGTTTGGGGACTTGATCTAGCAATGCCTGGGTATAGGGGTGTTTCGGTGCATTAAATAACGTGTCCGTGGGTGCCGACTCGACCACCCGACCGAGATACATCACAATGACGCGGTCGGCCAAGTGTTCGATCACCCCAAGGTCATGGCTGATAAACAGGTAGGTGAGTTGAAGTTCTTCCTGCAACTCCTGAAAAAGATTGATGATCTGAGCTTGGATAGATACATCCAATGCCGCGACGCTCTCATCGCAGACTAGAAAATCGGGTTGTACCGCCAAGGCCCGAGCGATACAGATGCGCTGGCGTTGACCGCCGGAGAATTGGTGTGGATAACGGCTCGCGTAAGCGGGATCCATTGCAACTTTTTTTAATAATGTGGCAACATAACCACGCTTGTTGTTGCGTTCAATCAGACCATGGTAGACGGCCGATTCGCCGACAATGTCTTCAACCTTCATTCGCGGGTTCAGCGATGACATAGGGTCTTGAAAAATCATCTGTACCTTCAAGCGCTGACGTCTGCCCTTAAGGTCGCGCCCTTCCGACAGGATTTGTCCGTCATACTGGATCTCGCCTTCGCTCGGAGGAATCAGCCCGGCGATCATGCGACCGAGCGTAGACTTACCGCAACCAGATTCACCCACCAAACCTACTACCTCGCCCCGAGCCACACTAAAGCTAACCCCATCAACTGCCCTGACCGTCTGGGTGCGCACGTCAGCCCCTAACCAACTCGCTACTTTCTCAATTACATCGGGCTTCTTCACAAAACGACGGGATACCCCATTTAATTGCAATAAGGATGTCATGCCAACTCTTCCTCGGATAACGGGTGGTGACACCGCAGGCTTCGCGTTGGCGACAGTGCCTGTGTCTCAGGTGTCTGGCTATGGCACTGTTCACTCGCTCGTCCACAACGGGGTGCAAAGGCACAGCCCGCCGGGAGATTGGCCATATTAGGAGCCATACCGGGAATCTGCTGTAAGGGCTTACCGCGGCGGCTGAGACCAGGAATTGAACCTAGCAGGCCATGCGTATAAGGATGCCGCGGTCGTTGTAAGACCGCCTCGGCGGGACCTGACTCAACGATGCGGCCGGCATACATTACAGCAATCTCGTCAGCAAGGCCTGCAACTACGGCCAAATCATGCGTAATCCAGATTAATGCAGTACCGCTTTCGCGCGCAAGTCCTTGTACTTCGCTGAGGATCTGGCTTTGAATAGTGACATCCAAAGCCGTCGTGGGCTCGTCAGCAACGATAAGGTCGGGCTCATTTAGCAGTGCAATGGCAATTGCCACCCGTTGTCGCATACCACCCGAGAACTGGTGCGGATAGGAACTCAAGCGTTCTCGTGCAGAGGGAATACCCACGCGCGTAAGCGTATCGCAAGCGCGTGAGAGCGCGGCCTTCTTGCTGACGCGATGATGTGCCCGCACCGCTTCGATCATCTGGGTGTCTATGCGCAATACGGGGTTAAGTGTCATCAAAGGATCTTGGAAAATCATTGCAATGCGGTCACCTCGAATGGCACGCATCTCTTGCTGTGAAAGAGCCGCGAGGTCTTGACCACGAAACAAGATGCGCCCGCCTACGATCCTGCCAGGCACATCGACAAGTCTCAGAATAGAAAACCCCGTAACCGACTTGCCTGAGCCACTCTCGCCCACTAGGCCCAGAACCTGCCCTTCTGACAGAATAAAATCAATGCCATCGACCGCTCTCACCACGCCACTGCTGGTAAAAAAATGGGTCTGCAATTGCTGGACTTCGAGAATGCTCATCGCTTGAGTCGAGGGTTGATGGTGTCACGCAGCCGATCACCTACTAAGTTGATCGAAGCGACGATGACGAGAAGGGCCAGACCTGGATAGATACTCATCCAGTACTCACCGGACAACATATAGCCATAGCCGTTGGAGATGAGTAAACCAAGAGACGGATTGGTAATCGGAACACCGACACCCAGAAAGGACAAGGAACTCTCCAGCACAATAGTATTGGCAACCTGTATGGTGGAAATCACGAGCAAGGGGGGCATACAGTTAGGCAACAAATGATGAAACAAGATTCGAATATCAGAAAAACCTAAGCAGCGAGCGGCTGCAATGTAGTCTTTGCTGGTTTCTGCCAGAGCCGTACCGCGTACAGTGCGCGCGTAGTAGGCCCATTGCACGATGACTAGTGCCAACACCACTTTATCTACGCCACGCCCAAAAGAGGCCATGAGCATGAGTGCGACCAAGATCGATGGGAAGGAGAGTTGTAAGTCAACCAAACGCATCAGGAAGGCCTGAGTCTTGCCGCCTTTCCACGCCGCATAAATCCCGACTATTACGCCGATGGCCATGGCTACGAGCGTCGCTAACAAAGATACCGTCAGCGAGACCCTTAACCCATAAAGAATGCCCGATAGGATATCTCTACCTTGATCGTCGGTCCCTAGGTGATACACGAGCGCTTGATCGATACTGGACGACCCTGGCGCCAAACGACTATCCATGATGTTCAACTGTGCCAAATCATACGGATTTTGAGGTGAAATCTCCGGAGCAAAAAGAGCCATGCTAATAAAAAGCAGGAGCATGGCAGCGCTAACATAGGCCATGGGACCGCTGAAGTACAAATGGGAATGCCCACGCAGCACTCGGAAAAACAACCAAAGCCCAACCACCAAAATGACCACGCGCAGCAGCAGATCCATCAGGAGGTCTCCCCAGCTAGCCTTACCCTTGGATCTAGCCAGGTATAGAGCAGATCGACAACAAGATTAATGGTTACGAAAACCAGCACGGTCATCATCAAGTAAGCAACGATCACGGGACGATCAAGTTTAGTAATAGAATCGATCAGCAGCTTGCCCATTCCAGGCCATGCAAATACCGTTTCAGTCACGACGGCAAAAGCAATCATTGAGCCCAACTCCAACCCCAATACCGCAACAATTGGGATCAAAATATTCTTCAAAACATGTACAAATAGAATACGACTTTCCGAAACACCCTTTGCACGTGCAAATTTCACATAGTCTTGCATCAGCGCTTCTTGCGTACCGGCACGCGCTAAGCGCGCAACGAGCGATGCTTTATACAAAGCCAACGTGAGCGCCGGTAACAACATATATTTCAGGCCACCGGGTGCAAACACCGAGAGGTGAATACCCAAAATCTCCACTGTCTCGCCACGACCTGTTGAAGGGAGCCATTGCAGATACACAGAAAAGAACAAGATGAACAGCATTCCCACCCAGAAGTTGGGCAATGAAAAACCGAAAATGGTACCCGTCATGATCGCCTTGCCTTGCCATTGTTCGGCGCGATAGCCTGCGTAGACGCCCAGTGGCAAGCCCAGCGCGATAGCGAAGACCAGACCCAGCGTCGCCAACTCCAGCGTGGCCGGCATGTAGTGAAGGATCAGCTTAACAGCGCTTTCGCCGTGCACAAAGCTGCGCCCGAGGTCTCCTTGTACCGCATTTCCAACGAATTGCAGAAACTGCACATGAATGGGACGGTCAAACCCGAAACGTATTTTGGTGTCTTCAATCTCCTGCAAGCTCGCATCGGGGGAGATCAAGATATCTATGGGGTTACCAATCAGGTAGACCCCAAAGAACACAATCACCATCATCGCACCGACTACAAACAGTGACTGCGCGAGACGCCTGAGAATATAGACCAGCAAACAGAATTCCTTTAAGTGAGCGCAGAGCAAAAGCCCTCAAAAGGGCTCAGGCACTCTTTGCAAAGACTATTTTTTCGCGAAGCTCACCTCAGCGGGCAAGGTGTGTTGATCCACACGCGGACTCATACTGAACTTCGAATTCATAGCCCAGGGTGTTACCTCAAAGTGAAGGGGAATAATGGCCCAATCACTCATGCCGATGCGTGAAGTCTTACGCAATAGCTCCTCTCGAGCAACATCGTCCACGGTTTGCAGAGCTTGGGTCAGATTATCGTCCAAAGCTTTATTAGAGTAACCAGTCGGGTTAGTGGCACCAAAACCAGTCTTTTTGTCAGGCGTAGCCAGCAAAGCCTTCAGGGGCGAACTCATCTCCCCTGTGCCTGAGCCCCAGCCCGCTAGGTAGACACCGAACTCTTGCTTGTTGCGGCGTGAGAAAAAAGTAGCAGACGTCATGGCATCAACTTGAACTTTAATACCAATACGTGCCCACATCTGCGCCACCGCTTGCGCGACTTGGGCGTCGTTAATGTAACGATCATTCGGTGTGCCTAAGGTGATGCCAAATCCCTGGGGATAGCCAGCCTCAGTGAGTAACCTCTTCGCTCGATCGATATCGAAGACCGGGGGCTTCATTTGCCCGATGGGATGCGCGCCAAACATGCCCGCAGGCAGTAGTTCACCTGCGGCGATGGCGACGCCCCCCATGATGCGGCTGACGATTGCATCACGGTTGATCGCAATCGACAACGCTTCACGCACGCGTACATCGGCTAGGGGGTTCTTGCCACCAGTGCCGGCCAAGCCCGGAGCCGGGTTCATACCCGACGCCATATGAATATAAATGATCCGGTTCGAAATACCCTGGACCACCTTCATATTCTTATTAGCCTTGATACGAGCCAAATCTTGTAGAGGTGGGCTTTCAATCAGGTCGACGTCGCCAGCAAAAAGGGCGGCGACACGTGGCCCATCGGCAGTCAGCGATTTCATGATCACGGTTTCGTTTTGAGGTGCCTGACCCCAATGATTGGGATTGCGTTTCAAGCGTATACCTTCACCTCGACGAAAACTCTCTAGCAAGTAAGGGCCTGTGCCCACTGCTGCCCTACCGTCATTAAACTCAGCACTCTCTGGATACTTCAAGGCACCGCAGCCATCCGGGGTGAACTTGATTGATTTACCGTCGACACCATTCGCCTTTGCTGAAATGATCGCAAAAGTGGAGAAATCAACGGGCAGCAACGGATACGGCGAGCTCGTGTGAACGATCAGTGTGTGCGGATCAGGAACGTCGAAACGTATCGCCGCTTTTGTATAGGTCGTGAAACGCGAGGGCGAATCTTTGACTACCGGAATACGGCAGACGGTGTAAATGACATCGTAGGCATCAAAGGTCGAACCATTCGAGAACTTGACGCCGGTCCTCAGCTTGAACTCCCAGCTCGTTGGGGTTACTGCGCGCCAGGATGTGGCTAATCGAGGATAGACCCGCTGCTGATCATCGGTGCCGACGAGCGGATCAAAGATAGTCTTCCAAAGCTGGTTGTTAGGGCCCAGGTTGTGGAAATGCGGATCAACAGAACTAGGCTCAGCAGCCAAACCAATACGAAGCTCCTTCGCTTGTAAAGCAGATACCCACAACAGCAACGAGGCCATCAAAAACCAAAATATTTTCCGCGAAGGGTTCATTTCTACCTCCATTTTGCATACGAATAAATGAGTACTATATTTCTAAGCTAACGTGATTCAAAACATTGTAAAAGTCAGGGTTAACCCCGGGCTTCAAGTCTTGTGAGTCGCGCAAATTGTTGCCTGGGGTGTGCACCGGTCAGCAATTAAAATAGTACCTATCCCGTGTCACGGAGTGGAGATCGAAGCGGGAGACTCCTACCAATCTGTTTTACCCCCAAACTGAAATTTAACTTTCCTCGTGCAAAAAAGTAGCCCGATCGTTTTTCCAAATTAGTCATTCTTCGAAGATGCAAGCCTTTAAAATCCATAGAGAAATTCATGCACTCAGCATCTTCAGCTCTCACGATCATAATGAGCAAGCTCGATGATTACACCAAGAACGCGGCTCACTTTGCGTTACAAAAGAAATAAAGGTGTGCGGACGGTAACCTTACCCCGTTGCAACCTTACATCTAAGGCTGTCTAACGATTTCCACCAAAGTGAAGTCTTGGTGCGCCATCCGAGAGATCAACTCTCATTAATCGGGTTTGTAAATAGGCCGGATTAGCGCTTATCTGTTGAATTACACGGCTTAGCCGTATCTGCGCAACTTCACCAAACTCACTGCGCTGATCCCGCAGTAACGCATACAGCGTTTGACGTGATACGCAGGCCCAATATGCAACTTCGCTGATCGAAGGAACACTTTCGCCGAGCGCTCTTAGCCGCCTGAGAAGGTCGAACCAACTGCGTATTTCACGGATAGAGAGCCCTCCCATTCGCCTAAATAACCCCCTAAAGATGAAACCACTAATTAGCGGAACTAATGAACCGATCCATATCAGCGATCAACTTGTCAGCAGCACTGCTATTCGCGCCAGTCCATCCCCAGCGCTTTAAGGTACCGCCATACATCAAGATTTTACGATCTATTGGACCAGCGAAAATCCCATGAGCGGCATTCTCGTAAAACCAGATGTCTATATTCGCGCCTGCCGCCTTTTGCTTTTCATACCACTCCATCGGGGTTATAGAATTATTATCCGGATTTGCAAGCCGACTACAGATTTCAGCAGTGCCCTTTGGGGCAAGCGGAGAGTAGTCATTGACTCTACATGGCTCGATCCTTTGCCACATCCAGTCGTCTTCTGCTTTGCCGCCGTAGTTATCGAGTTTCCCAAAAATCATGCGTAGCGGAACATTAATCTGATTCGGCATACCTATTCCCGCGGGTGTTGGCCCTTCAGAAAACACACCTTTTACATGTTTTGGATCAACAGCACCAGCAATATTCAGAAGAACTGACCCTCCATTCGACACGCCGTGGAAAAATATTTTTTCCGTATCTATTTCCTTATGCTTAAGCGCCCACTGATAAGCCCCTATTGTTGCTTTGTAAATCATTCTCTGGCGACCGCCATTTGTCATACCAGTGGCAAAAAAACTTAACCCTTGGTAAAAGTTATTCATCTGATAAGCGTCATAAACCAAGGTCGCTTAGCCCTTTCTGTTAAGGGCTCGAGCAATATTTTTCTCTGCGCTACCCAGACCGCCACCCCCATGTACGATAATAACCAAAGGAGGTTTACCTTCGCGTTTGGAGCCTGAAAAGACGCCCGGGCGACTCAATTCTACTGACTTGTGACAGGGATCAAATTCTGCAAGAGCGCCTTGCACGGTGTGCCAGTTCGGTCGAATTTGTACGAGTTCCGCAACGTCTTTCGGCGCAGGAACGCAATCAGAGGCGTGAGCGGCCCCAAGCGTCAGAATGGTAAAGGAAACCACCAAAAAAATATTTATCATTTTCTCCTCATGAATCTTCAGAGTTATAGAAAAGGAGTTGCAATTCAATCTCTTGAGGCTTATCTAGGATTCAGCGAAAACAACGCAAAGCGAGGATAGCAGAGAGGGGAGAATCTTGGGCTTATCTCAACGAAAATCCACGAATTTTCTGGTGGCGGGAAACGATAATTGACACGAAAATTTGAAGTCCAGATCCCATTCGATTACCAATTCAGCGGGTGACAGGCAGGGATAGAGGGTTTAAATGCCCCTGTTACCGATTTCAGCGGGAACTGTGGGAACGATTGTGGGAACAGGGGGCCGATGAGGCCTCAAATGGCTTGCACTTGACAAATTTGGCGGAGACGGAGGGATTCGAACCCTCGATGCGCTTTTGGCACATACTCCCTTAGCAGGGGAGCACCTTCGGCCACTCGGTCACGTCTCCGTTTTTGCAACGGAATCAGGATTCTAGCTCAAAC
>JACCDM011709967.1_pt1 | contig 10856 bp, 12 predicted proteins | sample 7445851 | NCBI WGS metagenome assembly JACCDM01 (sample SAMN15323438, study PRJNA562643) | freshwater metagenome | isolation source: river surface water | place: USA:Blue River Watershed | collected 2017-08-16
GCAGCTTCCTTCTCGAAAACTGCTGTGGCGGACAAAGCTGCAGCCCCCGCACCCAATCAAAAAACCTGAGTACCCCATGAAGACCTACAACATCCTCTTTCTTTGTACGCATAACTCTGCCCGCTCCATACTCGGCGAAGCCTTGGCATCCAGCGACCCCAGCGGACGCTTTGTCGGTTACTCGGCAGGCTCGACGCCGGGCGGCAAAGTAAATCCATTTGCCGCCGAGCTGGCTTTGCAGATGGGCTATCCCGCCGATCAGATGCGCTCCAAAAGCTGGGACGAATTCGCCCTCCCGGGCGCACCTGCGATGGACTTCATCATTACCGTCTGCGATAACGCGGCTGGCGAAGTCTGCCCGATCTGGCCCGGCAAACCAGCGACAGCGCACTGGGGTTTTCCTGATCCTTCACAGGTCGCAGGTGGTGATGAAGCGAAACGCAAGGCATTCCGCGAAGTCATGCTGGGCTTGCGGCGTCGTATTGAGCTTCTCGCTGCACTGCCGCTTGAAAAACTGGATGCCATGAGCCTGCAATCCGAACTCAAGAAACTTGCCAGTCTATGAATCTCTTTGAACGCTATCTCAGTCTGTGGGTCTTCCTGTGCATCGTCATCGGTGTAGCGCTGGGTCAGTTCATGCCGGGCGTGTTTCAGGTGATTGGTCATCTGGAAGTGGCGCGGGTGAATTTGCCGGTGGGCTTGCTGATCTGGGTGATGATCATCCCGATGCTGCTGAAAGTGGATTTCGGCGCGCTGCATCAGGTGCGTCAGCATGTACGTGGCATTGGCGTGACCTTGTTCATCAACTGGCTGGTGAAGCCTTTCTCTATGGCCCTTCTGGGCTAGCTGTTCATTCGTCATTGGTTTGCGCCGCTGCTGCCAGCTGATCAGATCGACAGCTACATTGCCGGTCTCATTCTTCTGGCCGCTGCACCTTGCACCGCGATGGTGTTTGTGTGGAGCCGCCTTTCGAATGGCGATCCGCTATTCACGCTATCGCAAGTCGCACTCAATGACACCATCATGGTGTTCGCCTTTGCACCGCTAGTGGGCTTGCTGCTGGGACTGTCGGCCATCATCGTTCCATGGGATACGCTGGTCACCTCCGTGGTGCTGTATATTGTGATACCTGTAATCCTTGCGCAGGTGTGGCGACATCAGTTGCTGCGGCGCGGACAGGAAGCTTTCGAGGTCGCGGTTGAGAAAATCGGCCCCTGGTCCATTGCGGCATTGCTGCTGACGCTGGTGCTACTGTTTGCATTTCAGGGACAGGCGATCCTAAGTCAGCCACTGGTGATTGCCTTGCTGGCTGTACCCATTCTGATTCAGGTATTTTTCAATTCAGCGCTGGCCTACTGGCTCAATCGCAAGCTGGGCGAATCACACAGCGTCGCCTGCCCTTCGGCCCTCATTGGTGCATCGAATTTTTTCGAGTTGGCCGTGGCAGCAGCGATCAGCCTGTTTGGTTTTGAATCGGGTGCCGCGCTGGCGACAGTCGTGGGTGTGCTGATTGAAGTACCCGTCATGCTGCTGGTGGTACGCATCGTGAATCGCAGCAGGAGTTGGTATGAACAGGGCGCGCATTCAGCGACAGCATCCGAAGCATCCAAGCCATAAACAGCGAAGAGAGTCGCTCAGGCCAGCTCGACGCGTGATAGCGCAGGAAATTGAATGGTAAACGTGCTGCCCTTGCCGGCTTCCGATTCGATGCGAAGCTGCGCACCATGTCGTGCCAGCACGTGCTTGACAATGGCGAGTCCCAGACCGGTACCCTGCGTTTCACGAGACCGACCTTTATCTACACGATAGAAGCGTTCGGTCAGTCGTACGATATGTTCGGGCTTGATGCCGATACCGGTATCGCTGACCGCGCAGCACGGACCCTGTTCATTCTCAAACCAGCGTATGCTGATATTGCCGCCTTCCGGTGTGTAGCGTACGGCATTCGATACCAGATTCCCGATCGCGCTGCGCAATTCGTCCGGGCTGCCTTTGAGTCGCGGTCCGTTGAACTCCAGACTGACTTTGTGTCTCCCGGCGGACAAGGCTTCACCTTCGGCACGCACCTGCTCCAGCAGGGTGTGCATGTCGAGTATTTCTTCACGCACCGGATAATCCAGTGACTCCAGGCGGGTGAGTACCAGCATGTCATCCACCAGGTTTTGCATGCGCTGCCCCTGATCGACCATGAGTTCCAGATGTCGGGCACGCGTCTGGGCATCAAGGTCGGGCTGCGTGTGGGCGATTTCAAGAAAGCCATTGATGACAGTCAATGGCGTGCGTAGTTCATGCGATGCGTTCGCGATGAAATCACGACGCATCTGCTCTATCCTGTCCATATCCGTCACATCATGCGTGACCAGAATCTGACGCCGATTTTCAAAGGGAATGAGGCGAACAATCAGCTTGCGCTCATCAAGCTTCAAGGTGAGAGGTTCATCATATCGACCCAGGATGATGTAGTCGATGAACTCAGGACTGCGTACCAAGTTGGTGACGCGCATGCCCTTATCAGTAGCCATGCTGAGCCCGAGATGCTGCTCGGCGACGGGATTGCACCACTCGAGGAAGAGTACGTCATCCATGATGACCACGCCATCCGGCAGCTGGCTCATCGCCTGGCGAAAGCGGGACAACCACTCAGCCAGCTCATTTCGACTGCGCTCATCATCACGACGCAAACGGTACAGCTTGGCAAAGATCTCCGTCCAGGATCCCCAGCCATCGCCCAGACGAACCTCCTCAGGCCGGTCTAGCCAGAGCGAAAGCTGGTACATGTTCCGCAGCTGCATGATCACGAGTAACGTGAGCACGGCAAAGGAGATGGCAAGCCCTATGGTCAAATTCCACAAGTACCAGCCGGCCAGTCCGGCACCCCAGACCAGCATGAATCGAACAAGTACCGGAATCCAAAACAACGAGCGAGGCGTCATGCAAAAATGGAATTATTTTTCAGAAAGCATGTAGCCTACACTACGAACGGTCTTGATGAGGAAATCAGCCCGACCAAGGGCCTTGCGCAAGCGCAGAATATGGACATCCACAGTTCTTTCTTCCAGAACAGCATGGTCGCCCCAGACTTTGTCCAGCAGCTGGCCACGTGTGAACACACGCTCGGGATGCGCAATCAGAAACCTGAGCAGCTTGAATTCGGCATGGCCAATTTCAACAGGCTCGTCGTCAATACTGACCCGACAACTGACCGGATCAACCGTCAGCGGCCCCGCCTTCATCGCCAGCTCTGCGTGCTCCGGCATTTTGCGACGTATGAGGGCTTTGATGCGCGCAGTGAGTTCGCGCGGAGAAAAAGGTTTGGTGATGTAATCGTCGGCGCCCTGATCAAGCCCCGCGACCTTGTCCTCTTCCATGCTTTTTGCGGTCAGCATGATCACAGGCAGCGCGTTGAAATTGCGATCACCGCGGATACGTGACAATAATTTCAGACCGGACTGATCAGGCAGCATCCAGTCCAGGAGTATCAGCTGAGGACGCTTGTTTTGAAGATAACTCCAGGCATCGGCGGTGTTGTGCACCGCATCCACCGCCCAGCCAGCGCCCTTCAATGAAAAGGAAACCAACTCGACGATGGGAAGCTCGTCTTCAACGATCAGTATCGTGGGTTCGGTGATGGCCATGACCTCAGTGACTTGCCATGAGCGACCGATCAGACCGCGGCTTGCTGCGTAGATGCATAATCGGTGTGACGAATATCCTTGCCTTCAACGATGTAAATCACATACTCAGCAATATTTTTGGCATGATCACCAATACGCTCGATGGCCTTTGCCACCCACAGGGTGTCCAGCGATGCCGAAATGGTGCGTGGATCTTCCATCATGAAGGTGACCGCATTGCGCATGACAGCGCGATATTCGATATCGATTTCTTCATCACCCAGAATCATGCGTGTGGCTTGTTTTTCATCCAGACGCGCAAACGCGTCTAATGCACCGTGCAATTGACGACCTGCAGAAGAGGCCATCACACGCACTGTCTCTTCATGAGCGATCGGCACTGCACCACGCTCATGCAAGGCGCGCGCGGCACGGGCAATTTTGGTTGCTTCATCACCGATACGCTCGAGATCCGTGATGATCTTGATCGTGGCCATCACGGTGCGCAAATCATTCGCAGCAGGTTGACGCTTGACGATCAGGTGGCTGCAAGCATCGTCCAACTGTATTTCAAGCTTGTTGACTTCCTCATCAGCAGCGATGACGCGCTCGGCTTCCTTGACATCCAGCGTGCGAAAACAAATCATCGCGTCATGAAATTGCTTTTCCACGAGACCACCCATCTGCAGTACCCGCGAACGGATCGCCTCAAGGTCAAGCTCGTATTGTCTGGAAGAGTGTTCGTTTGGCATGGTGGTCTCCTTGACATCAACCAAAACGGCCGGTGATGTAGTCCTGCGTTTCTTTTTTGCTGGGGTTCAGGAAAATCTTGTCGGTCTCACCGAACTCTACCAGTTCTCCCAAATACATATACGCTGTGTAATCAGAACAGCGTGCTGCCTGCTGCATGTTGTGCGTCACGATGGTGATCGTATAGTCTTCCTTGAGCTCACTGATAAGCTCTTCAATCTTCACCGTCGATATCGGATCGAGTGCCGATGTGGGCTCGTCCAGCAAGAGTACATCCGGCTTCACGGCGACCCCACGGGCGATGCACAAGCGCTGCTGCTGACCACCCGACAGTGACAAGCCGCTCTTGTGAAGCTTGTCTTTGACTTCTGACCACAGCGCCGCCTTGTTCAGCGCCCACTCCACTCGTTCATCCATCTCGCCGCGGGTCAGGTTCTCATAGAGACGCACGCCGAAGGCGATGTTTTCATAGATCGACATCGGAAACGGCGTTGGCTTCTGGAATACCATGCCTATCTTTGCACGCAATACGTTCACATCCACATCAGGATCAAGAATATTGCGTCCGCTGTACATGATGGCACCTTCGGCACGCTGGCCTGGGTACAAGTCGTACATACGATTAAGCGTACGCAGCAAGGTCGATTTACCGCAACCGGAAGGGCCAATGAAAGCAGTAACTTTTTTCTCGAAGATATCAAGATTGATGTCCTTGAGACCCTGGAACTGTCCGTAAAAAAAATTCAGATTCTGCACCTGCAAGGTTGTCGTCAACCCGGTAGCAGTCGTCGCCTCTGGCGTGGGTATCACTAAACTCATGTGGAACTCCTATCCCTTTTTCTGGCTTGCCGACGCAATCAAGCGCGACAAAATATTCAGGCCCAATACGCTGAAGGTAATCAGTAGCGCACCGCCCCAGGCCAGCTCGCGCCAGTTGTCATAAGGGCTCATCGCAAACTGGAAAATCACGACGGGCAAGTTCGCCAGCGGTGTATTCATGTCGGCACTGAAAAACTGATTGTTCAGCGCAGTGAACAGCAGGGGCGCCGTCTCGCCGGAGATGCGGGCCACCGCAAGCAACACACCAGTTAAGACACCGGCCTTGACAGCGCGCAGGCGAACCATGGTGGCGACTTTCCAGCGCGGCGCTCCCAGTGCAAAAGCTGCCTCACGCAAACTGCTGGGCACCAGAATGAGCATGTTGTCGGTGGTACGCACCACCACCGGTATTGCAATGAGGGCAATCGCAAAGCTACCCGCCCAACCGGAGAAGTGGCGCACATTGGCCACATAAATCGCATAGATGAACAAACCAATCACGATCGAAGGCGCAGACAGCATGACATCAGTCACGAATCGGGTGACTTGTGCGAATCGGCTTTCTTCACCGTATTCCGCAAGGTAGATACCCGCAAAGATCCCGATAGGTGTGCTGATCAGCGTTGCGGTACCGACCATCATCAGACTGCCAACAATAGGATTGAGCAGACCACCGCCCTCGCTACCCGGTGCCGGCGTTGTCTTCGTAAAAAAGTCGAGATCCACAGCACCGATACCGTTGATGACAAGCACAGCCAATATCCAGAACAGGAACATCAGGCCTGTCAGCATCGCCGCCACAGACAAGGCAATACCTATCCTGTGCCTGAGCAGACGGGCGCGATAAATAGGGTTGTTTGATTTCAGAATAGCTGCCGTATTCATTTGCCGCCCTCCGCTTTGCCCATTTGCAGCAGCATAAATTTCGCAGCCGCGAGCACGATGAACGTGATGACGAACAGGATCAGACCCAGAGCAAACAGCGATGAAACATGCAATCCTGCCTCAGCTTCAGCAAACTCATTAGCCAGCGTTGAAGCAATGCTATTACCCGCCGAAAACAGAGACCAAGAAAGTTTGTGTGCATTACCAATCACAAAGGTAATGGCCATGGTTTCGCCGAGCGCACGACCCAAGCCCAGCATCACTCCACCCACTACACCGACCCGTGTGTAAGGCAATACGATTTTGCGGACGACTTCCCAGCGTGTGCAACCCAGCGCATAGGCAGACTCTTTCAGCACTGCCGGACAGGTTTCGAAAACATCGCGCATGACCGACGCGATGAAAGGAATGATCATGACAGCCAGAATGATCCCGGCGGTCAACATACCAATGCCCATCATCGGTCCTTGGAACAATTCACCAATCACGGGGATTTCACCCAGCGTAGCCTGCAGCAAGGGCTGTACATGATCTGCGAAGAAAGGAGCAAAAACGAACAAGCCCCACATGCCGTAAATAATGCTGGGCACACCGGCCAGCAACTCAACTGCGGTACCCAGCGGGCGTTTCAACCAGACAGGACAAATCTCCGTGAGAAACAAGGCGATACCGAAACTGACCGGAAAAGCCAGCAGCAGCGCAAGAAAAGACGTGATCAAGGTGCCGGCAATCGCGATCAGTGCACCGTATTCGCTATTGACCGGATCCCATTCGATACGAGAGACAAAACCGGGCCCAAATTTTTCAAATGCGGGCCAGGCACCAATAACGAGTGACACCATAATGCCCACCAGAACCAGCAGCACGAACAACGCAAAGCTGAAGGTGACTTTGTGGAAGATAAAATCCTGCCATTTGGCAGACGATGTCGCGCTGGGCATGCCTTTGGCGTGGGTGGCAGGCGCGGCAGACTCACCCGGCTGGGGCTGTTGAGCACTCATGGGCGTCAGGGCCTCGGTGTACGTGATTGGACGATTCGGATTCACCCCCGGACTGTAACGGGGGAATATGACAGGTATGTTACAAGACCACGCTTGGGGCCAGCCGACTTATTTCAATGATTGAAATTCTTTAGGGTGTATGCCTAGCTTATGCCCAAGAATATTCGGTGAATTCCTGAAACTATCAGGTGTTTCGGCGCGGATAACCCTCAGCCAAAATGCGCTGCCAGACCGCTTCTTTTTGATCCGAGCTCATAAATACCCACTCGGCGACTTCGGCCACCGTGCGACCGCATCCCCGACAAATATCGTCGAAAGTGGTCGAGCATACGGCTACACAGGGTGTATCAGGACGTTCAGAGACTGGTTGCATTATCGCCTTAAGGCACTCGGTTCCACATTCACTGATCGCCCCTCAAACGATGCGCTGCGCGGGGTCGAGCAGGCAAGCATCCGGGCTGGCATCGAGCTGCGCTGCTTCTTTTGCGTTGCCGACTTTCATCAGCTCTGGCAATGCAACACCATTTTTTACCGCCGTCATTTCAGCGAGGATGGAGATAGCAATCTCCGATGGGGTCTTGCTGCCGATATAAATACCGATAGGGCCGTGCAGTTTCTCCAGCTGCGCGCGCGTCAGATCAAAATCCAGCAGCCGCTCGCGACGTTTGGTGTCATTCGAGCGCGATCCGATGGCACCCACATAAAACGCGCCCGACTTCAATGCTTCCATCAGGGCGAGATCATCGAGCTTGGGATCATGCGTGAGCGCGACAACAGCGCAACGGCTGTCCAGACGCATCTCCACCACCAAATCATCGGGCATCGCATGCACGACCTGCACACCATCGACCGACCAACCATCGCGATACTCTTCGCGCGGATCGCAGACCGTGACGGCGTAATCCATACCCACCGCAATCTGCGCAAGAAAGCGGGACAACTGGCCGGCGCCGATGATCAGCAAGCGCCAGCGCGGTCCATGAATTGTCGTAAGTGCAGTCTCAGACACCTGCAGGCTCATGCCGGCTCTGGCAGGGCCCAAAGTCACCGCACCACTCTGCAGATCGACACGTCGCGCGATCAGTTCGCCCTGCGCGAGTCGATCCACCATGTCCTTGATCTGACTGTCGGCTTTGAGCGGCTCTATCGCCAGCTGAATCGTGCCGCCACAAGGCAAACCAAAACGATGTGCCTCATCGGCCGTGATGCCATAGGTCACGATCTCGGGCTGTGTTCGCGTAATGCCGTGCTTGCGGACGCGATCGATCAGGTCGTCTTCAATGCAACCACCGGACACCGACCCGACGACATGACCATCGTCACAAATCGCCAGCGTCGCTCCTTCAGGACGCGGGCTGGAACCCCAGGTCTTGATCACAGTCACGAGCTCACATTGCTTGCCCGCCGCGATCCAATCCGCACAGGTTTTCAAGACTTCGAGATCAATGCTATCCATGGAAACAATTCTCGGTAAATCAGTTCAAATCTCAATAAAAAAATGCTCCCCACCCTTTCAGGCGGGGAGCATTCACTACAACGCTAGTGCATCAGGCCGACTTCAGACCTTTAACCAAAGGCATGCTGCGAACACGCTTGCCGGTAGCAGCAAAGATTGCGTTACCGACAGCTGCGCCGATCAGCGATGTGGACGGTTCACCCGTGCCACCTGGCTTCTCGCTGCTCTTGACCAAAGTGATGTCGATGACCGGCGACTCGTTTTGACGGAGCACGCGGAAATCGTTGAAGTTGCTCTGGACGATACGGCCTTTTTCTACGGTGTTTTCGCTGTACAGCGCGTGCGAGAGGCCGTAGATAATGCCGGACTCGAGCTGCTGCTCGACGATACCAGGGTTAACCATGTGGCCGCAGTCGCAAGCGACTGTGACTTTATGAACCTTGACATCACCGCCGTTCATGGAGATTTCAGCCACTTGCGCCATGTAGGTGCCGTAGCCTTCCATCAGAGCGACGCCGAGTGAGCGGCCTTTGGCCATCTTCTTGCCCCAGCCTGCTTTTTCTGCAGCGATCTTCAGAACATTCGCAAAGCGTGGCTCGTTTTCGAGCAACGACAGGCGATACTCGACTGGATCCTTGCCTGCAGCATGAGCCAGCTCATCCATGAAGCATTCGTTGGCGAAGCAGTTCATGGTGTGCGACACAGCGCGCAGGTAACCGACACGGATGCCGGTGTCGTGAATGATCAAGTCATGCGATGTGCTTGGAATCGCGTAAGGCGCCACTGCAGCCTCGACCATGAATGGGTCGAGCGTGTTCTTTGGCAGACCAAACAGAACCTGAGTGATCGACTGCGATGACAGCTGGAACTTCAAGCCGACAGGCTTGCCATCAGCACCGAGGCCAGCTTCCATACGCTGGAGACCGAGAGGACGGTAGAAGTCGTGCTTCATGTCGTCTTCACGAGTCCACAGCATGCGGACCGGACGGCCAACAGCCTTGGAAATTGCAGCAGCCTGAACCGCATAGTCAACGCAGACGCGACGACCGAAACCACCACCGAGGTAGGTGGTGCGAACAGTGACGTTCTCGGGTGGCACACCCAGCATACCGGCAACCATACCCTGTGCGCCCTGCTGGAACTGTGTAGGACCGGTCAGTTCGCACTTGTCGCCTTTGACATCAGCGATCATGTTCATTGGCTCGAGCGGCTGGTGGCCGACGATTGGTGTCTGGTACATGGCTTTGACGACCTTCTTCGCGCCAGCGATGGCGGCATTGGCGTCACCGACATCTGGACGAATCTTGATCGGAGCCACGGACTTCTCAGCCGCCATCGTGGTCTTCCACATTTCTGCGGTCGACAGGTTGGCATTCTTGCCAGCATCCCACTCAACCTTGAGTGCTTTACGCGCCTTCAATGCGTGCCAGTGGGAGTCAGCAACCACGGCCAGACCTTCTGTGCCTTCGCCGTAACCGTCAGCGATTTTCACGACGTCGATCACGCCAGGCATGCTCTTGGCTTTGGAAGCGTCGAAGCTCTTCACTTTGCCGCCAATCGCCGGTGCCATCTCGACAGTGGCGTAGACCATGCCAGGAACCTTGGCATCGATACCAAACTCAGCGGTACCGTTGACCTTCGAAGGCGAATCCAGACGTGGGACGGCTTTGCCGACCAAACGGAATTCGGATGCGTCCTTGAGCTTGACTTCTTTTGGCACGGGGATCGATGCAGCAGCACCGGCCAGTTCGCCATAAGTTGCCGACTTGCCGTTGCCGGAAGTGACAACGCCATTCTCGGCGGTCAGTGTGGAAGCATCAACGCCCCACTTGTCGGCAGCAGCCTGGACCAGCATGGTGCGCACTTGCGCGCCACCTATACGCAGCTTTTCCCATGCATCACGGATCGAGGTGGAACCACCAGTGATCTGTGCGCCCAAGAGGCCGTTGACGTATGCGGGATTTGCAGGTGCAGTAGTGACTTTGACCTTGTTGATGTCCACATTGAGCTCTTCAGCGATCAGTGCTGGCAGCGCAGTGTGAACGCCCTGGCCCATTTCGGACATGTGGGAGATCAAAGTGATCGTGTTATCGTCGGCAATGTGTACCCAGACGTTAGGCGTATGCATCGAGCCTGCGGCCTGTGCTTCACTGCCACCGAAACCCGGCACATACATGCTGAGTACGGCGACGCCCGAAGCGAGCGCACCCGACTTTAGAAATTCACGGCGTGTAGTTGTCATTTGTATTTTCTCCTCTACCTTAAGCACGCATCTCTGCGGCAGCATCCTTGATCGCAGCGCGGATGCGGTTGTAAGTGCCGCAACGGCAC
>JACCDM011867668.1_pt1 | contig 10855 bp, 10 predicted proteins | sample 7445851 | NCBI WGS metagenome assembly JACCDM01 (sample SAMN15323438, study PRJNA562643) | freshwater metagenome | isolation source: river surface water | place: USA:Blue River Watershed | collected 2017-08-16
AACAACTGCTGTTCACACCGTTAGTCGCTCAACCGATGTTCCAACAGTTGCACAGGCTGGAAGAGGATTTAATTATTCTGCTTTGGTGGATTGCACCACTTTAGCCTCAAGCATTGGTATTTCTGAAAGAGTAGGAATTTTACAAATTATCGAGGGATACAACTGGCTGCCTTTGGCGCAAAAAGAGATCACTTTATCATTTTGGGTTAAAGCAACGAAGACCGGAATATATTGCGTTTCTCTACAAAATTCTGCCTCCAACAGAACCATAGTAAAAGAGTATGCAATCAACGCCTCAAATACCTGGGAATATAAAACAATCACATTTCCAGCTTCCCCTTCCGATGGCACTTGGGATTACACAAACGGAGCTGGTCTTCAGGTTATTTTTGTATTAGCTGCTGGTTCAACTTTTCATGGAGCTGCTGATTCATGGTCAACATCAAACCTGATCTCAACATCCAATCAGGTAAATGGTGTTGATAGCACCGCTAACGATTTCAGATTGTGCGGAGCTCAATTAGAAGCTGGTTCGGTAGCAACACCTTTTGAAAAAAGATTGTTTCAAGAAGAGTTAAAATTATGCGAAAGATATTACCAATTTGTTCATTCAGGCTCATCTCACATCATAGTTATTCACGCCTCTGCCGGAGTTGTGGCTGTCAAAGCTAATTTCAGACAGCAGATGCGAACGTCACCTTCAATTGGTCAAACCGGCGTTATTAATGCACAAAATGGAACTGGATTTAACAATACCCAATCTTCTCCAAGCATAACTGTATCATATGCCACGCTGGACTCCTGCTATGTAATGCTAGGAAATTTCAACACTTCAGGTCAGACAAACAGCATTTCTTGCTCCTGTCCAACCGCTGAAAATAATTTAAATGTCATAACCCTAAATGCAGAGCTGTAAAATATGAAAATAGAAAAAATTAAAGAAATGGAATCTTGCTACATCGTGAATGACTGCAACGCCGTTCCAAAAAATTCTGAAAATTCCGATTATCAACAAATTCAGAAATGGGTTGCAGAAGGCGGCATCGTTGAGAAGGAAGATTTATTATCCAAAGCAAGGTTAAAAAAAATCTCAGAAATAAAATCAATCCGAGATCAGAAAAACATCGAGCCAATCACTGATTTTGAAGCCTTTTTGCTTGATGAAGATGGTAATAAAACCGAGCAAAAATCTTACTTTATTTTTTATACTAATCGTCATCAAACCAATCCAGCATCCGATCCTGATTCAATAATTTCCAGAGCATTGGATTTAGGCTCGATGCCATATTTTTCTAAAGACATTGATGGCAATAAAATCACCATTGATCTTACCTCTGAAATAGCGGCACTAATACGCCAACGCATAGGACAAAGAAACAACGATAACTACAAATTGAGCAGCACAATTGAAGCTGAAATAAATAATTCTACGACCATCGAAGAGGTAGAAGCAATTACGCTTGGAGCGTAGTAAATTTTCTAAAATAGACCAAGACATAGCTGTCTAAATGACTCAAGAATATTACAGTATTATAACCAATGCGGGATTGATAAAAAACGCCGCTGCCAATAGTGGAGGATCACCTGTAAATTTAACGCATTTGGCAGTCGGTGATTCAAACGGAACTTACTACAATCCGACAGGAACTGCATCAGCACTGCAAAATGAAAAACACCGAACCACTTTAACCCATGTCGTCATTGATGAAAACAATCCAAATCAACTGATTGTTGAAGCTGTTATCAACGAAGCAATAGGACCGTTTTACATTCGCGAAGTTGGGATTTTTGATGAAGATGGAGATCTGTTTGCGATTGGAAAATTTCCTGAAACTTTCAAACCAGACTTGCCAGCTGGCTCCGGCAAGAGGCTTTATATCAGGATGATTCTTGGCTTCGCCAGTTCTCCAAATGTAGAGCTGATTATTTCTGACGACATCAATAACGATCCAAATTTTTCCACTGATGTTAATAATGCACTAGCAGAGCGTCTTGTAAAAACTCAGAATTTAGCGGATTTGCCGGATGCTGCGGCGGCAAGAAATAACATCAATGTTTACAGTAAATCAGAAACTTATTTTGTCGGCGATTACAAAATATCTGCACAAAATTCAAATCATGGCAAATGGTTAATTTGTAACGGACAAGCTGTTTCGCGCACACTTAATGCAGCTCTATTTGCTCTGATGGGAACAAGTTTTGGCGTTGGAGATGGATCAACCACTTTCAATATTCCTGACATGCGAGGAAGAGTTCCCGGATTAATCGGACAAGGCTCAGGATTAACTAACAGAGCTTTAGGAAATTCCATCGGATCAGAGCAACATGTTTTAACCAAACAGGAACTACCAAACTACAATTTAATTCATACGAAAGGACAAGGTGCTTGCACTTCCGGTATTTGGGAAGACAGAGAAGCGCGAGGCGGATGTGAATATAGAAGTTACAATCTCAACATTAATTCCGGCGGCTCTGATCAACCATTTAGCATCATGCAACCAACCGGCTTCATTGGAAATTTATTTATTTTCGCAGGATAAAAATGCTTAGAATCACAAAAGAAAAATTATACTTGGGAGAGATTCATATCCCGCGAGAATTTCTTGAAAAAAATTTGAAGCTGAAATTTGACGCCGACTTTGTCTGTGTCGATGAAGAGAAGTCGTTTAAAATTCACAACTCCAATCAAGGTTCTTTGTCAAAACAGGAAGAAAAAAATGTTAAATTTTTGCTGAAAAATAAAGATAAAATCATCAGCGATTATCAGGAATCTATCAAAGAACCGGAACCAGATTTAGAGCAGTTAAAATCACAAAAATTATCTGAAGCTGAGAACTACAGAAAGTATATCCAATTCCAGCCAATTAAGTATAGAAGCTCTACCTTTTCAGCCTCGGAAATGGCGAGACAAAATATCCTAAGCAGTGTTTTGCTTTTGAATGGTTCAGCAAAAAAATATTGGCGAGATAACGAAAATAATTCGCACGAATTTAATACAAAAAATTTTAAAGAAATTGCAGCACTTATTTCTGAACGAGACACAAAACTTTATGCAATTGAGACGGAAGTAAAAGATGTGATTATTAAGTCAAAAAACATCAATTCATTAGCATCCCTAAAGATTGCAGAGCTCTGGACCAAGAGCGAAAAAACTACAGACAGTCAAAAAAATCATAGCGAAATCAGTCTTTAATGACGCAGGAATATTACAGCATTATAACCAACAGCGGTTTGGCAAAACACGCGGCGGCAAGTCTTGGTGGAGCACCAATAAACTTAACGCATCTGGCAGTTGGAGACTCAAATGGCACACCGTATAATCCAGTTGCAACCGCAACAGCTCTGCAAAATGAACGGCACAGAACTGCAACAACTTATGTGGTAGTGGATGAAGACAATCCGAATCAAATTGTTGTTGAAGCAATAATCGGTGAAGAAGTTGGTCCATTTTATGTGCGCGAAGTAGGAATTTTTGATGCTGACGGCGATCTTTTTGCTATCGGAAAATTCCCCGAAACTTTCAAACCAAATTTACCAACCGGCTCTGGAAAGAGACTATATGTCAGAATGATTCTTGGCTTTGCCAGCACTCCGCAGGTGAGTCTTGTCGTCTCTTCTCAAGCGATCAACAATGATCCAAATTTTTCGACAACGGTTTTTAATGCTTTAGCTGAAAAACTTGCCAAAGCACAAAATCTTGCCGATGTAGAAGATGCCTCAGAGGCCAGAAATAATCTTGGCTTAGAAATTGGTGCTGATGTTCAGGCTTTTGCTACAAATTTAGCGGCTTTTGCTGCACTTGTTGGAGCGATTAATAAAATTCCTTATTTTACAGGCGCTGGTCAATTGGGATTAGCGGACTTGTTTTCGAACAGAAATATTCTCATCAATGGTGATTTTAATATTTGGCAACGAGGCACTTCTTTTGTAAGTGTCATCGACCAGCAATATACCGTGGACAGATGGGTTTACAGAAAAATAAACACAGTAGCGGTTCATGATATTTCACGATCAACGGATGTTCCGACTGTCGCGCAAGCTGGAAGAAAATTTAATTACTCAGTTTTAATTGATTGTCAGACGATTGATGCCTCTATCAGCTCCACTGATATCGTGGTCTTTTTTCAGAGAATTGAGGGCTACAATTTTTTAGCGATTGCGCAAAAAACTTTTACTTTCGGATTTTGGGTAAAAGCCACCAAGACTGGTATTTACTGTGTTTCATTTACCAGCGGCGCTGGAGATTACGGCTATGTTGCTGAATATACCATAAATGCTTCAGATACTTGGGAATACAAAAAGATCATCGTTCCTGCCACGCCTAGTGCTGGAGCTTGGAATTATACCAATGGCACTGCATTGAATGCAGTATTTTGCTTGGCTGCCGGTTCCAATTATCAAACCACACCAAACGTCTGGCAAAATGGAGATTTTTCAGCTACTTCGAATCAAGTAAATTCCTGCGACAATGCTGCAAATAATTTTAGATTATGCGGAGTTCAATTAGAAGAAGGCTCGGTGTCTACACCATTTGAACAAAGGTCGATTCAACAACAGTTAGAGCTTTGTCAGAGATATTATGAAAAAAGCTATGACCTTGGAACTTCTCCAGGAACCGCCTCCAATACCAACGGCTATATTTCATCAAGAGCCGCAAGCACTGACATTGATATCAGCGTTCCTTTTAAGGTCAAAAAAAGAACAGTGCCAACTGTCACAAACTACAATCCATTAACCGGATCAGCGGGAGAAGCAAGAAATGACAGCGCTGGAAGTAATGTGGCTTTGGGAGCATTTTTTATAGGTGAAAGTGGCTATAATATTGCTAGAGGTGCTCTGTCTAATGCGCAAAAATTATCTTGGCATTTCGTTGCCGACTGCGAGCTGTAAATAAAAAATTCACCAGAAATTTCAAACAATTTTAATTAACAACAAAAGGTAAAAACTTATGACAGAGCAATTTCTACATGGCGTAGAAATCATCGAGCTCGATGATGGCGCGCGCCCAATACAAACAGTAAAATCTTCCGTAATAGGACTCGTTGGAACGGCATCCAAAGGACCGGTAAATACACCGACTTTGATCTTGGGATCACTATCGGAAGCGGTTAAAATTTTTGGCTCTGATGCGAATTTTAGCATCCCATCAGCACTTGAGGGAATTTTCAAACAGACTGGTGCGATGGTTGTGGTGATCAATGTTGCCGATCCAGAAAATTCCGCTCATCTAACCTCAGGAGCTCTTGATCCAGCTAAGATCACCTTAAGTGATATAATTGGCGGCGTTGATGAAGCTACGGGAAAATACAAAGGTGTTTTGGCACTTCTTGCTGCGCAGTCAGAAGTTGCAGTAACGCCAAGAATTTTAATTGCTCCAGGATTTACCCATCAAACCCCTGATGATCTTGCTAATCCTGTTGTGGCAGAATTACTCACCGTAGCCGAATCACTTCGTGCAGTGATCATCGCTGACTGTCCAAACACCAACAAAACTGACGCCGTTAACTATGCAAATGACTGGGGCAGTCCAAGAATTTATCCAGTCTTTCCTTGGGTAAAAGTTTTAAATACAGCAACCAACACGATTAACGAGCAGCCTTCGTCTGCAAGGGTTGCTGGACTTATTGCCAAATCAGATAACGAAAGAGGATTTTGGTGGTCGCCTTCAAACATGGTTATTAACGGCATTGTTGGCATTTCTAAACCGATTGATTTTGCTTTGGGTGATGCAAACAGCACTGCTAACTACCTGAATGAAAATAATATCGCCACTATCATTCAGCAAGACGGATTCAGGCTTTGGGGCAACCGCACAACTTCTTCTGATGCAAAATGGATGTTCCTGCAAACACGCAGAACCGCTGACATGATCAACGATTCACTTCTTAAAGCTCATCTCTGGGCGGTAGATCGAAACATCACCAAGACTTACATCGAAGATGTTTTGGAAGGCATAAATAATTATCTGCGTTATCTGAAAAGCATTAGTGCGATCATTGGCGGAGTAGCCTTCATCAATCCAGAACTAAACACACCGGATCAGATTGCTCAGGGTAAAATCACTTTCGATTTTGATTTCACGCCTCCGTATCCGGCCGAGCACATCACCTTCCGTTCACGCATGGTTGATGATTATCTCGTGGAACTTTTCAGTAACTAAAAAGGTAAAAAAATATGATTCCTAAAATTCTAAAAAATTTCAATTTGTTCATCGATGGCCGTGGCTATGTGGGCAAAGTTGAAGAAGTAAATCCGCCAAAACTAAACATCAAAACCGAAGAATTCCGTGCTGGTGGTATGGACTCTCCGGTGATGGTTGATATGGGTGTCGAAAAACTCGAAGGCTCATTCACGCTTCTTGAATATGATAAAGATGTTTTGAAGCAGTTTGGTCTTGTTGCTGGCAATGCAGTTCAGGTCACGCTTCGTGGTGCTTTGCAAGACGACACCACAGTTTCACCGATCATCATCAAACTGCGTGGTATGTATACCGAAATGGATATGGGGAAAATTTCTGCCGGCGAAAAAGGAACGCTGCAATGTACTATCGCTTGCCGTTATTACTCGCTGGAAATTGATGGTGAACAGCTCATCGAAATCGATATTGATAACATGACCAGAAAAATTGGTGGCCAAGATAAGTTGGTTGATATTCGCAAAGCCCTAGGAATCTAACCTAAATTTTTAAAAACATGGAAAACATTGAATTAAAATATCCGGTGGAAGTCACCGGTCAGTCTTACAACCAACTCAGCATGAGACGTTCAAAAATCAAAGATCGTCTCCTAGTTGCCAAAATGAAAACCGCCTCTGACGAAGAAAAAGAAATTCGTCTTTTTGCCAACCTTTGTGAGGTAGAGCCAAAGGTAATTGAAGAGCTTGACGAAGCTGATTACTCAAATCTGCAAAAGGTGTATTTAGGTTTTTTCAATTCAGAGGAGATGTCGTCAGCACAATCATCATCCTCTCGAAAATAACCAACTGGCAACTCTCTGAAATTTTAGAAATGACGGAAGAAGATTTTTGCCTCTTCTTTGATGCTGCAATCCAAGTCCAAAAAGAATCCGTAGAATAACATGACAAACTCAGCTCACGCTGCTGTATCAATATTGATTGGTGCTGATTTGGGAAAGTCCTTCAGGGATTCTTTTTCAGGAGCCAGCAAACAACTTTCCGCACTTGGTGATGCGATTAAAAAGGTAAATGATAAAGCTTCAGAAATTGAGGCTTTCAGAAAATCATCACGCGCCACAAAAGAAGCATCACTCGCTTACCTCGAAGCAAAACAAAAACTAAATCTCTTAAGTACGGAAATCAGTAAAACTGACAAGCCCTCCAAAGAGCTTCAGAACAATTTTCGTAAAGCAGAAATAGCAGCAAGAAATGCTAAAAATGCTTTTATGGAATCAGCTCAGGCTACTCGTGAAATGGGTAAAACATTAAGAGTAGCGGGTGTTGATTTCAAAAATCTTAATCAGCAGCAACAAACAGCAATAAAAACTCTGGAAACTCTAAAAAAGAGACAGAGGGAACTTCAAATAAATGCTGATGCAAAATCACAAAATCTGTCTAATCGCGCTAATTATCGCGCTCAAATGGTTGATGCGGTTGCACTTGGTGGAACATTATATAAAATAGTAAAACCAGCAGTCGATTTTGAATATGCGATGGCTCGTGTTGGAGCGGTTACAGAGGAAGCAGCAAATTCAGAGAATTTCAAAAAACTAAAAGATCAGGCCAAAGAACTAGGAAGAACAACGCAATACACATCGGCAGATGCGGCTAAGGCCATGCAATTTCTTGGAATGGCTGGGTATGATGCGAATCAGATTTTGGCAGCAACTCCAGCAATTTTAAATCTTGCCATTGCTGATAATATGGAACTTGGCCAGGCCGCTGATATTGTTTCTGGCATTTTAAATGGCTTTGCAATGAATGCCGATAAAGCATCTAAAGCCAGTGATGTTTTAACCAAAGCTTCAGTTGCTACTACCACTAATGTTACAGAGCTTGGCGAAGCATTAAAGTTTGTTGCTCCAGCCGCTGCTGCAGTTGGTAGTAGTTTAGAAGAAACTACAGCTTTAATCGGGATTCTCAGCTCTGCCAACATAAAATCTACCATGGCAGGAACTATGATGCGATCCGCTTATTTAAGACTTGCCGCTCCGGTTCATAAAGGCGCACAAGCTTTGGGTCAAATGCGTGATCAAATGAAGATTACTGCGGAAGAAATGCCAGATGTTGCTAAAGAATCCTTGCTTGCTCAAAACAGACTTAAAGGTCTTGGTGTAAAGATTTTTGATAAAGGCAAGATGCGTTCGATGGTAAGCATCTTAAGGGATTTGCATAACGCTACAAAAAATCTCTCTGATGAAAAAAAGCTTGGTGTAATCAAGGATATTTTTGGAACTTATTCAACAGCGGGTGCTTTAGCAATATTCAAAGGTTTTGAAACTGGCAAGGTTGATGAAGTTTTGAATAAATTAAAAAATGCAGATGGCACAGCCAAATCAATTGCGGATCGTTTAAGCGATACAGCTTATGGTGCATTTAAAGAGCTAGATTCATCAATTGAGTCAATAGGAATTTCTCTTGGCAATACTCTTCTTCCAACAATTTCAACAGCAGCCAGAGGATTTGCCGTTCTCGCCTCAGGATTAAGTACACTTGCCGAAAGATTTCCGGTATTAACCAAATGTATCGGTCTTGCAGTTACCGGACTTGTTGTAATCAAAATTGCCACGATTGCCTGGGGATATTCTCTTAGTTTCTTAAGAGGCGCAGTTCTTTCTGTTCAGGGGGCTATAATTGCTTTTAGGGCAAGACTTGCTCTATTAAGTCTTAACATGCCAATAGTTATTGCCTCAATTAGAGCTATGAGCCTGGCATTATTAACCAGTCCAATTACCTGGATTGTTGCCGGAATTGCTGGAGCTGCATATCTGTTAATCAAAAATTGGACTCCAGTTGGTGAATTTTTCAAAAATCTTTTTAGTGGCATTGTTGGATGGGCGCAGGCCGCTTTTAAATGGATTAGCAAATTTACAACGCCGCTAAAACCAATCGTTTCTGCAATTGGTAATTTTGCCGGAAAAGCGTGGAATTTTGTCGCAGGGAATTTTGATACAAAAAATCCAAGCTCTTCAGCAGTTGGAAATGTTGTCAGCAATCTTGAATCAAACAAAAGCGATATTGGCAAAATTCCATCTTTTGAAATGCCAAATATTGCAGCCCCTACAAGTGGTAATTCAGGGCAACAAATTTCAATTTCCGCGCCAATTACCATCAACGCTGGCGGCAACATGGATGAGAAAAAAATCGCTGACCAGGTGCGAATCGCCATCGATGAAACTTTCAGAAAATTATCCGCAAGAAAACTCGCTTTGAATTACGATCAATGATTTTCGATTCCTTTAAAAACCTAGGCGGCAAGCTGAATCTAAACAGCGCGCTTGGAATCAACATGATGATGATTCTTGGCGCTTATCGTTTCGCGATCAGCTCTGCCGCTTTTCAAAGTCTAAAAAGACAAAGCGAATATCGCTGGCAGGAAATTAACAGAATCGGCGCTGATCCAGCGTTGCAATTCACAGGCTTTGGCGTAGAGACAATTGATCTTGATGGTGTGATTTATCCGCACTTTAAAGGCGGGCTTCGTCAGGTGACATTGATGCGCGCTGAAGCAGGACTCGGCAAACCGCTATTTTTAATTTCAGGAAACGGCAACGCTTTTGGTAAATGGTGCATTGTAAAAATTTCAGAAAATCAAAGCGTTTTTATGAAAGACGGCGCACCACTCAAAATTGAATTTTCAATCAGCCTTAAGCGTTATGGCGAAGATGCCAAGCCAGGCGTTAAGGGAATCATTCAAAACATCGTTAAAGCAATATGATCACTTATGTCACAAAAGATGGTGATGTGCTTGATGCAATTTGCTGGAAGTATTATGGCAGCACTTCGGGAACAGTTGAAAAAGTTTTAGAAGCTAATCGTCACCTTGCAGAACTTGGCAGCATTTTTGCCGCCGGCGTAAAAATTATTTTGCCGGATTTAGCTTTAGCAGAAGAAACAGAAAGCGTTAAACTTTGGTCGTGAATCCCGCATTTAAAATTACTGCTGATAAAAAAGATGTCACAGCGTTAATCGCACAAAGGTTGGTTTCAATTAATGCCACTGACGAAACTGGTTTGGTTTCTGACACTTGCGAAATTCTTTTAGACAACCGCGATGAGAAATTGGAAATCCCACCACGCGGCGCTGTGCTTGAAGTTTCTCTTGGTTATGAAGACAAGCCACTGACCAAGATGGGAAGCTATATTGTTGATGATGTTGAGGTTTCATCACCACCTTTGCAGATGCGAATTACTGGCAAGGCAAGCAACACTCTCGACAAAAATCTAAGCAAAAAAATCAAAGCGCCGAAGAGCAAATCTTGGCACGGCTACACGCTGGTTGGCATAATCACCGCAATTGCCAACAACCATGGTTTCAAGGCGGCGATAGATGAGTATTTCAAACAAATCTACATCTCGCATTTAGATCAAACTGACGAGAGTGACATCTCTTTTCTTAACACCCTGGCGCAAAGTTACGGCGCTTTTGCAAAGTTGTCGCTTGGAAGGCTGCTCTTTTTTAGAAGAGGTATCAGCGTTTCGGAAAACGGCAAGGAACTACCAACAACAAAGTTTTCTTCGACACAAATATCTGACTGGAAACTACGCGTTTCTGACATGGAAAAATTCGGTAAGGTAATTGCCAAGTGGCATAATTTTGCCACCGGAAAAGAAGAAGATGTTTTTGCCGGAACTGGTGATCCGGCCTACACGATGCGATATAAATTTGTCAGTGCTGACAG
>JACCDM011042093.1_pt1 | contig 10853 bp, 1 predicted proteins | sample 7445851 | NCBI WGS metagenome assembly JACCDM01 (sample SAMN15323438, study PRJNA562643) | freshwater metagenome | isolation source: river surface water | place: USA:Blue River Watershed | collected 2017-08-16
ATGAGCAAGGTGGTTTCCAATGGAAACGGGTATGTAAAATTCCCCATCAACGAACCGGCCGAAGGAAAGAAGAAGTCGCAAATTGAGGAGTACATTCAGTTTTACGAAGGAGCTGGATGTCAGCACATTGCGATTGCTACAAAAGACATTATTCATACCGTGGGTGAAATGAGAAAACGCGGCATTGAGTTTTTGTATGTTCCTGAAACGTATTACGAAGACATTTTAGACCGGGTTGGAGACATCAAGGAAGATATTGAGAAATTAAAAGCGTTGAACATTTTGATCGACCGGGACGAGGAGGGGTATTTGTTGCAAATTTTCACCAAGCCGGTGGAAGATCGCCCGACCGTATTTTATGAAATTATTCAGCGTATGGGCGCTAAAAGCTTCGGAAAAGGAAACTTCAAGGCTCTTTTTGAATCGATTGAACGCGAGCAAGAATTGCGCGGGAATTTATAATCATCCCTCTAATAAAAAATCCCCCGAAATTTTCGGGGGATTTTTTTGGGTCGATAAACTATTAACCCATTACTGAATGATCAATTTAGAAGACTGCCATGATCCATTCATGGATTTTACCTGAATTTGATAGGCTCCAGGAGTTAAATATTCCAGGTTCAATTCAATATTTGAGGTTGGAGTTACCTTTTGATGAACTACTTGCTGTCCCAAAGAATTGAAAATAACCACTTCTTCCATTTTTACATTCATGCCCATAGAGAAAATTCCTCGGTTAGGATTCGGGGAAATTTGCAAATTAGAATTGGTATTGCATCGGGCTTGGCGAACAAAACTCAACATCGACGTACCATCGAAATCGATCTGACGTAAACGATAATACACAAGGCCGGCTAAAGGATTCTCCACCACAAATTGATAGTTCAATTCATCACGAGAATTTCCAAGCCCATGAACGCTTCCCGCTTTAATCCAGTTTTTACCATCGTTGCTTTGTTCAATTTCAAATCGGTCATTATTTACTTCTGTTGCCGTTACCCAACGAAGCACATGTTTTCCAGATTGACATGCGGCTTCGAAGGATTTCAAGGCGACTGGGAGAGGTGTATTTCCGTCAGTAATCATGAATGGAGAATATCCGCCATCGTAGTTTACATGAGAAAGATTATTCCCGCTACTCGTTCCTGATCCATAGGCTGTTTTCCAAACTCCATTATCCAAATGATTCAATAGTGGGTTCGATATTGGTCCGTTAACCACCTCAGAAGGATTCCATTGGAAATAGAAATTAACCAAAGAAGGTGTTGTTGAAGCTTTTGAAATATTCCAAGTACGATTAACATACTTCAACGTTCTTCCGGTTGGAAGTTGGGTGGCAGAATCAGCAACACTCACGGTAAAAGTTTCAGAATTCACCCCTCGATTGTTGATTGACAATGGATTATAAGATGACCTTCCGATAGGAATGAATTGATTTTCGCCTGCAGAAATTGCAACTGATACTTTTCCTGTTCCTGATTGTTGGATATAATTGGATGCATCACCTCCTAAAATATCGGTGGCCGTAAGATTGAAATTTCCTAACACCACTTTTCTAGCACTATTCTGAAAAACTAATTGATGAAGTTGAACGTTTTGCGCTAGGTTTAAATTGGCAATTGCGCTTTTATGTATCACAACTGACTCGTTATTATTTACACTCCCATTGGGGTACCAATTCGTTGTTGTTGCATAATTGGTGTTGGTTGTTCCATACCAAACTTTTCCATTTTGTCGGAAGAATGCTAAGATGGAGGTCGTTGTTGGAAGGTTCATTCCCGTTGCGGATAAATTTGATGTCTCGTCGATCCCTAAGCGAACATCTGTAGCATTGGCCAATAAATTAGGAGAAGAAGAAATGGTTCCAGAGAAAATATTGACGCGTCCATTGGCACCAGTAGTAATGGTTACTGAGGGATTCCATACAACGTTACCACCGGTGGTATCCCCTACCGCTTTGGATTTTCCGGCGATCAGATTAACGGCACTGCTGGTAGTATTATTGGAAAGAATGGATTTTTTCAATACCACATTTCCATTCATAGATTCAACGGTTACCAAGCCATTCACAAAAATTCCGTCTGCAGATTCATCTCCTATGGCAATGTCATTGGCATTGGTAAACGATAGGAAGACAGGACGAATAGCATTGGTTCCAACCGATAAATAATTGACATCATTATTGGCATTGGTAAAGCTAAAATTACCGGTACCACGAATATTCAATCCCTTGGAAACGATAGGTGAATTTTGGTTATTCGTATTCGCGGTGGATAGGAAAGTAACCGTTCCATTTTTGGAAGTCAGCGCAGCGTTGATGGAGATAGTGGCGTTGATGGTAATATTACCGTTCACTTTCACAGGGTGTTGAATGCGGACATTGGTTGCATTGGATGTTTTCCCTAATACCAACTCCGATAAATTTGAATCAACAAAAAAGGTTGAAGAAGGCGGGAAAGCGTAAAATAAATTGCCAAATCCATTCGATTGAGATTGAATAGTACATTTACCCGATCCGTAAATCCCACTAGTTGTCATCGCAGGAATATCCGCTTCAAAAATCAATCGACCATTGGAGATGGTTGTAGATCCAGTATAAACCGAAGATCCAGAAAGGGTTAAAGAACCGGCTCCCATTTGAACCACATGCCCCGGCCCCTGGATGGTTCCCGAAATGCCCGATGAATCGGAGCGATTCCATTTCAATGTTCCCCATACATCAAGGTTTCCTTGAATCATTCCGGTCGTTCCACCAGTACCGATTGTCAACGTTTTTCCAGAAGAGATTAACCATCCTGCCGTTGGATTAGCATTTCCAGTTATGGTAACCTCTTCACCCATTTGCACCAATCGACCACTACCCGAAACATTCAATCCAAAGGTGGTTGGAGTAGAAGAATTTAATACCAACATACCGTTATTCTGAATGGTAGTTCCGGAAAGGTTAGACCATTGCTGTAGTTCCAATCCAGCTCTAATATTTTGAGCGTAAGTGTAATTTGCCGTTCCAGTAACAGTATTTAATCGAGTTAATACACTACCAATTCCCGATAAATTTCCGGTGAGTCTGACCTCATTATTGATGTAAATTCGAGAAATATTCAATCCTGTAGCTGCTGAATTACTCGCAAGTGGGAAATTATACGTTCTTCCGGTACCTGTCCCCAAATCGGTCCCCAACACATTGCCAGTTGCCTGAGCTGTTCCAAAAGTATATGGAGTTGTTTGATCGATGGCCACTTCAACATTGCTTCCGTTTTGACGAAGTTTCACAAAGACGCCACGTGTAACGGAACCATTGAAATATTGAACTTGAAAACGAGCCGTTTGAGATGCACCATGAAATGTTTTCAAATAGGCCGCTCCATCGTTATTTCCGGCATAAGCCCAACTGCCAAGCATGTTAGCACCCGAAATTCGCTCCAATACTTCCTCTACTTTGGCATTACTTACCAAGGTAGTCCAGGAGGCAGTTAGAGGACTTGAATTATAACCTTTCGCATTTCCTAAAATTTCTATAACACCAGCTCCCGTAATGGAATTTGAAATGGTCATTTCTTGGTTGTAACCCAAAGAGAACGTATCCAAATTAACTACGGCTGAAGAGGAAGAAATTGATCCTACTGCATCAGTGAGGAAAGTGCCCCCATCTCCTACTTGAAGTGCCCCATTGGAAATACGTGTTTCCCCAGTGTAGGTATGGTTTCCTGTAAATATCAACCGCCCAATTCCTTGCTTATCAACTTTGGAATTAATCCCCTGAATTACACCAGAATACGTACTATTTCCACTTTGGATCAAATTCAGCGTTCGTCCAGATGCAACCGAAATGTTACCTACCGTTGTGGTAGAAGTTAAATTACCTCTCAGCGTGATGTTTCCTGAAGTTACATCCGTTGTAGAAAGATCTGCATTCACCTGAATATTGGATCCAATCAATTCCAATTCCTTAGCAAACGTCAAGGGAGTGGAGATGAGAATATTGGAACCATTCAATTTACCAATTTTCAATTTACCTAGCTGGTTCCAATTCTGAATGACCAAGTTATTTATTTCAGAATTTCCCGAGAAAATATTGTTGTTTACCGTTCCCGTAATTTCCAACTCACTTCCCACATTCACAAAGTTCGGTTGATGAGAAATAATGTCTAAAGTTCCGGTAGAATTAACAGTCACCGGGAATGCAAAATTCAATTGACTGGTGATGAACGTAACATCTCCCGACCCTGTATTGAAATTGGTTATTCCAACAGGTACCAAAGCCGCTCTTCCAGTAATGGTATTTACAGCATTTCCTGCCCAAATGTACACATCGCCTCCATTGGTGTTGAAGGTACCATTCACCTCCACAGAATTCATGTTAAACGTATTGTGCGCTACCGATGGACCATCGCCCACACTCAATCCATTCCAGGTAGAACTTCCATTGGAGTTGTTGGATCCACCCATCCAAATATGTCCACCATTGGTGGTGGTGATCATATTGGAGGCATTGGCCATGGTTACCCCTCCTTGATTCAAATTATTGTAATCACTCCAATAAACGATATTCAATTTACCGGTGCCGCTGGCAACAATATTGGAAGATTGAAGGATACGTCCGTTTGCTTGGAAAGTAAGGGTACCCGTGCCTCCTGTTTTCAGAATCGGAGCCGTCGTTTGAATTGAAAATAACTCACTTGACGAGCGATTTGGTTGTAATGACTTGATGAAAATATTGCCATTGGCTGATGAGGTTAACCCAGCATTCACATAAACAGTTTGACCATAAAAATTAATGGCACCTGCAACGGTTACAGAATTGGTTTGATGAGTAAAATGCACATTGTTTGTACTTTTTCCCCAGGTGAGTGATGACAAGGTTTGTCCATTTTGATTATAGCTCACCAAATCGGAAGTCATTGCTTGAGAAAAAGAGTTGGAAACTGGAATCCAAGAAAAGCCACCCTGCGTAGCCAACTGTGGCATTGTATAAGCTCCCGAATAACTATTCCCGTCAAAAAGAAAAACTACATCACTGCTCGAAGTCGTAACTAAGGATCCAGCCTTTGACCCAAGGAATAAAGAACCTTGATTCAATGCCAATCGAGAAAGGGGAACTGAGCCAATCAATCGGATAGGACCGCTACTTGCCAATACATCAGTAACCCCACGAAGTTGAATCGCCTCGGTTGCGATTGTACCTCCCATAATTCCTTCCACCTTGATTCCTCCGCCATTCCCTGTTGCACACAATCGCGTGGTACCTAAATCCAATCCATATCGAAAATCAGTCGCTGTATTGGCCGTTGCATTCGACTTACCAACGATGGCAATCGCATTGGAATCACTACTATTAGAAACTAAAGAGAGCAATCCTCCAGTCGTGTAAATCCCTTGCGCATTCGATCCTCCATTTTGAGATAATCCATCTAAATAAATTTTTCCAATTCCAGAATTAATGCTTTTTGTAGAATCGCCCATCAAGTAAATCCCATGTGCTCTAAAGCCGGTTCCTGCAGTTGTTGTAAATGATGAACGGCCTCTTAAAAAAACATCTCCACCATTGGAATTAATCTGAATGGCATTGGAAAAGAAAATCCCGGCTGGAGAAAATGCAGCTGGGAAAGTTAACAATCCCGTTGCATATCCTGTACCGGAAGTATTGCTTCCACCAATATTGATATCACCTCCTTGGGTTACTATTTCAAGTCGATTGGCCATGTGGATAGCACCACTATTTCCATTGTCCGCGTTAGAGGAAAGTATAAAATCCTTAGAACAACGCAAGGATAAATCGCTTACACTGTAAATGGAGCGATTCGCCAATAAACGAAGCGAAGAATTGGTTCCATTTAAAATGATGGAATCTCCAATCACCAAATCACCGTCGGATTTGATGTACAAAGAATCGTTGGCATTATTGGATGACATTTTTGCACTGATGGTAACTGGATTCCCAATCAAATCGAGTTCGCGTCCATTGATTTTAGAGATGACATCCGAAGCGTTAATTTTTACCAAAGTAGAATTAGGTAAATTGGATCCAATGACTCCATCATAAGCCGACCAAGAAACACCTTCCGTTGCACCTCCATTTTCTACAATTTCAATTTTACCCAATTGCCTTGAAGGAGAAATGGAATACGTACGTGTTGCAGAACCATTGGCAGATGTGATAACCACCGAAACCGAAGAGGTTGGATTTAACCATTGGCAAGGTTGGCCATTTGCGACTGAAACACCATTCACAGTGATGGATGAACCTGCGGGTGCAGTAACCGAATAACGAACCTGTTTCACATGATTCCCAAATTGATGGGTATAACCTAAGGTTGAAGAACTAAAGGAATTGGTGAATGCACCTGCCGACGGTTCGATATTGATGGCATAAGCGGAGTTGGGAATAGAAACAAAAGATGAATGCGAAATAATACTCGGCTTCGGACGAATCATTAAATTAGAAATGGCCCATGATTCATTTCCTACAGCTTCGTTTAGATTGGCCGAAACCAGTACATCCTTTTGTCCCAATGAAGCAGGTGTCAAAATTGAAACATTCATTTTTTGATCGCCATAGGATGAATTACCTGTAACATGACCATTCCCTGAAGATAGAGTAATTTGGGTAGAATAACCCGAAGCACTGCTTGGACTATATTGAAATCCTGCACTTTTGTTAGCATCAAAACTCAACCTTTGGGTGAAGACTTCTGTGGTTCCAACCGAACATTTCAATGGTTCATTGTCCCATGAATCTATTCTATAAAAGTCAAAATTGATTTCTTTTCCATCTGTACCAAAATCAAAAGAGTGTGCAGCAGAATTAGTAAGGCTAAGAACCCCTCTTGCTTTGTTCCAACTAGCTGGCGAAAGTCCCGCCTCTCCAATGAGCGTAGAAGTATTATTCAAACGCAATTCACTATTGGTTAACGCAATATTTGTTTGCTTGTACAAGGTATCCGGACTTGTAATAGAGGATGTTTTAAAAGTTCCAATCAGGTTAAATGTACCTGTTCCGGTATTCATAACTAAAGTATCTGGAGCACTATTCTTTCTCGTGGCAATTACAACATTCGCATTGGTTTTTCCACGAAAATCTACATTTCCATTTCCAGAAATAACCTTTTGACCATTTACACCTTGAAAATGAATCAATGGATAAACCAAATTGATATTTCCTCCATTGGAAATAATATCACCTTCGAAAACCAAGTTGGAAAATTCTCCTGCCGGGTTTGCTCCATTATCAATGATGATATTTCCTCGAGTTTCTAAATTTCCGTTGATGTGAACATCGTCATTGGTATAAACGGATAAAGCTGAATCTACACGCAGATTTCCGTTGAAAATAACATCTTCCATGGCATAAATAGTCCCATTTTGTCGAATGATGGTATTCGGACTATTCACTCCGAAACTCTCCAAACGATTTGAATTGGTTCCCAAAGAACCTGGAATGGTAACTGTGCCTTGAGGAGCTTGAATTTCAAAATTCCTTCGTTTCCCCCATGCAGAGTTAATGGACTTGGATAAGGTTACATTTCCTTGATTGGACCGCAGATACAAATCTTCATCTACAATGGATAATGGACCATAAATGGCTAGATTACCGTTAACCTCCAAACTTCGAGAAACATACCAACCAGAATCATTGGTAGCATTCATTAATCGAAGATTATTGATGGTTTGAGAGGGGCCTCCAAATTCAAAATTGTTGAAATCAAAAGAACGAATTCCTGAAGGAGAAACCGAAGTAAAAGTAAAATCACCGGAAGTGAAGACATTTAAGACATTACCTGAAAAAGATGGCACATCGGTTCGAAAGGAAATATTAGAATTGGAGGTAGATACCGATGTATTTTCTTTCGATCCTAGGAACACGCTGCCATTTAAATTGATTCGCGAGGTAACGGTATCACACAAAAGATTGATGGGTCCACTTTTTGCAAGAATATTGCATCCCCCATTCAAATCAATATACTCCCCTCTAATTTGAATACCACCACCTAAAACTGAATCCAAAACGGTTAGCCCGTTTAAAGAAACACTTCGAAACAAAATGGTAATTCCATTGGTTTCACCCAATAATTGAATAGCATCGGTATCGGAATTGGTAGAGATGATTTCATTGGAACCACCTCCAATAACAAGACCAATATTAAATCCTCGATTCGCATCCGAAATTCCATGAATAAACACTTTTCCATTGCCTGAACGGATGAATTTATTACTTCCACCAATATTTACCCCTGACATGTTATCGGGATCACTATTGGCACTTCCAACAAATGAACGTCCTTTAATGGTGATATTTCCACCGTTCGATTCAAATCCTGCGTGACCCAATTGAATTCCAAATCCCTTGACATTATTTACCCCCCGCGCAAATCCAGTTCCGCTTAAATTTCCACCACCCATGGTGATATCCCCGCCATTGGTCGTAATGTTAAACGTAGTTCCCGTAAATTCAATTTGACCGCTTCCTGAATTGTCTGCATCTGCCGAAATGATCACATCAGCCCCAGCGGTACTTAACGAAAGAGCAGATGCATTGGTAATGGATGATTTCGAAGCAATTAATATTTGATTTGTCGTACTTCCCGACGTTGCAACACTTCCTCCAACGGTGATGGAATTTCCAATCAATTCAAAAGGACCATTGAGGTTTATACTTGCTGAGTATTGCACACAACCTGCAATGGAATAATCCCCCAACTTCAATCGATTTAATAAATTCAAGCTGTTGATTTTCATACTTGCTACACCATTAGCACCCGTAAATGTGCTGCCGGAAGTAGTTCCGCCAAATTGCAAACAACCATTGAACGTGGTTGAATACGGTAAAAAAGTTAAAGATCCTAATGTTTGCACGTTAGTAAACAAGCCATTACTACCAAAATCAAAATCAAAATCCCCTGATTTAAATACAATATTGGAAGTTGAACTAAAAATTGGTGTAATTCCTTGAATAGCTGTTACATTTTTTCTTGTTCCAATGTACACTTCTCCAGCATGAACCGTGTTACGACCTGCCAACCCTGAATTTCCTCGTAAATCTATAGTTCCGGATGCAGACAAAATTTGGGTAACTTGGGTTGAAGAACCTAATCGACCAATTACCAAACCACCTGTTCCAGTAACATTCGTTGAATTTCCATCTAATAAAATCCCCCCACCTGTCGAAGAAGTGGATTGAATTAGAACGTTTCCAACCGAGTGATTAGCTAACCACAAACCGTTTTTATTGGCGGCTGAAGTCGTTCCATCCATCGTTATTGCAGGGGTTGTGCTCGAAGAAGAAACAATTGCAATATTGGGTTGCGCTCCAACTGTAAATTCGATTCCATTTCCGGTTGTACTACTTCCATCCATGAAAATGGTTCCATTTGCCGCATTAATTAATAGATTACCTTGAGTAGAAATCCCTGATTGGGTGTTTAAATTGGTAGAATATCCCCTCATAGAAATATTTCCGCCATCGGTTTGGAGGGTAATTACCGTTCCTACCGATCCTTTCACGCCTAGATTTATCCCTGATAAAACATTACCTAAAGCTTGACCTACATAGGCATATTGATCAGGAATACCATCATTGGAAACTCCACCATTACTTCCATTGTCATTTCCTCCTCCAAGTGCAAGATTACCTCCATTGGTTAAAATAGAAGTACCCGAACCCAGTAATACATAATCGGAGGCTGTGCTATTTTGACCTGCATCAGCATCCGCCCATAAAACTACATCCAAGCTATTGGACGTAGACTGAATAGTTCGGGTACTATCTAAGAAAACATATCCATTATCTTTAAAAGTTAAACGGGCATTCCCGCCGGCACTTTTTACGATATTGGCATTGATTCGGGTTCCTGCAGTTGAAGAGGTTGAAAGAACTAAAACCGAGGTTCCTGCATTTAAATATCCAGTAATGACGTTGGGGTGAATGCTAGCAACTCCAGTTGACACCGACAGAGTCGCCAAATTTCCATTCACAGAAACCGACCAGTTGGTACCACTCGTTCCGGTTTGTCCAGAAGTTGATATGGTGATTCCTTGCGACCATGCAGATGAGAAGGAAAGAGTCATTAAAAAAACGATCCAACTTTTCCAAATCAAACAAAAACGAAATACGTTGTTTTGCTTCATACATTAAATTTTTATTTGATGCAAAACAATAGTCAAAAAACGAATTCGACAATTTTTTAATGTTTCAAATTTAATATTGAGACACCATGAAAAACTCTGAACCAATTCATCTTGTTTCAAAATAAAATGAAACATTGATTTTCAATTTGTTGACACTTTTAAATTAAGAACCATAACAACAAAAAAAAATCACAAATTCGAAAAAAATTGAAATGAAATAGAAAAAATCCACCACTTTACCTTTTAATTTTGTCCATGATAATTAGCAGAAACATCCGCAAATTTGAAAACTTACATGTCCTTTTTTGGCTGATCAAAGACTTGTCGTGGGCCATGGTTTGGCAACCTTTGGGGTTGTTTATGATTCTCCCCACGGTTTCCATTGCCGTTTATTTACTCTGGAAAAATTGGATGGATGCGACGGAACGTAGCCACAATGCCGCCGTTTTGTTGTGGATTTTGGCCAACTCTTTCTGGATGTCGGTTGAGTTCCTAGGAAGGGAAGAGCTCAAGAGTTGGGCGGTCATTCCATTTGGTTTCGGCCTCCTCATTTTGGTCATTCATTACAGTAAAACCTGGACGAAAAGATCGGCAAATTCATAGTACGCGTGGGTGCTTGGCACCGGTTAGGGAACGGGTTTTCCGGTGTCTGCGGTCCCTGAGCCTGTCGAAGGGCTCGATTCCGGTGTCTGAGGTCCCTGAGCCTGTCGAAGGGCTCGATTCAGGTG
>JACCDM010149547.1_pt1 | contig 10844 bp, 5 predicted proteins | sample 7445851 | NCBI WGS metagenome assembly JACCDM01 (sample SAMN15323438, study PRJNA562643) | freshwater metagenome | isolation source: river surface water | place: USA:Blue River Watershed | collected 2017-08-16
AAACTACCCCGGATATGCGCAAACGATTTGCGGCGACGATACCTATTATGATGGATATGGTCTTCGTAAGGATTGGCTGGCTGGCGCCAATCTGAAAGCTGATTTGAGCGATGCCATTTCCGTTGAACTCACCCCTTATTATCATTCCAACCGCGGCCTCGGCACGTGGTGGACGCCCTATGTGGCAACGCCGGGCGGATCGCCGCTCTCTATTCGTTCAACGATGTACAATTTTGAACGCGCTGGTGTGACCGGCGGGGTCAACGTGAAGCTGGGCGCCCATCAGCTCAAGATTGGCGGCTGGTATGAAAACAACAACCATACGCTTCAACGCCGCTTCTTCCCCCTTGCCGCCGGGGCGACGTCTTCTGTCGGCAAGCGAGAATGGCCGACAAACGCGTTCACAACCCAGTTCCGCTACTTCATGGATATCGAAACCAACCAATATTATGTCCAAGATACGTGGCAGGTGACCGACGCTTTCAAGATCACGGCAGGTTTCAAGGGTCTTCAAGTCACAATCGACAATACTTATGACCCGACAAGCTCCTCAAGCTTGGCGGCGCGCGACACGACAGGCACTCTCAAAGCAAAAGATATGTTCATGCCGCAAATCGGCATGAACTATGAGATTTCCGACAGCGTTGAGGCCTTTGCATCTTATTCAGAGAATATGCGCGCCTTCACCACCCAGCCTTTCACAACGAACCGCGCTGGCTTCCAAGCCATTCGTAACACCATCAAGCCAGAAACGTCATGGACGGCAGAAGGCGGCTTCCGGTTTGACCTCGGCAACTTCACCGGGTCGATCGCGGGTTACCATGTTGTGTTCAAGGACCGCTTATTGTCGGTCCAACCCTGCGCGCTTGTTGTTGGATGCGCGAGCGTTCTCTCGAACGTCGGGTCGGTGACGACCAATGGCCTAGAGCTTGCCGGGACCTTGAAGATTACGCCGACAGTGTCCGTGTTCTCCTCCTACGCCTTTGCAGACGCGAAATATGATCAGGATGTCCTGAGCGGCGTGCTCTACAATACAAAAGGCAAGCAGGCGGTCGACACACCGAAGCACCTCCTGAACGTCGAGCTGTCTTATGATGATGACAGCCTGTTCGGTAAAATCGGGATGAATTACCAAAGCCGCCGCTATTACACCTACACCAACGACAATAGCGTCGCTGGACGCGCGCTTGTGGATGCCACCCTGGGCTATCGCTTCGGTGAGGACAATGGCGCGCTTTCAGGCCTTGAAGTGCAGCTCAACGCGACAAACCTGTTCGACAAGCGCTATGTCGCGACGCTTGGTCAGGCGGGCCTCACCTTTAGGGACCCCAATGGCACGCTTCAGTCCATGCTGGTTGGCGCGCCGCAGCAGTTCTTCGTATCTGTGCGCAAGCGCTTCTAGGTCCAAAAAGAATATGGGAATATTGGGGCGCAGGTCATCCTGCGCCCTTTTTTTATCACTCTGACCCCACAATGACGGTCTAGTTCGATTTCCCGCTCAAGGGAGATCGGTTGCACCTCGACTGCATCCATCACCAATATAATTTTCTGGCGGCATTTAGGGGCAACGTCTGCTGCGCCAGGTCGCCTCTGCGTTACATCTCGCGTTGGCTCCGCCGTTTTGGTTAAGCTGCTGCCCGCCCCGGTAGCTCGAAGGAACAGACCGCATCCATACCCAAAGCGTGCAGTGCACGGCCATTGGCCATCCAAGCGCCAATCGAATAGGTCAGATCGACAATCTCCGCATCGCTAAACGCGGCCTTGGCTCGGCTCCAAAAGTCTTCATCGACGGCAATGCCATGCGGGTCGAGGCCCATGCCCTCGGCATAGCGGATGGCGAGGCGTTCCCGCTCGGAATAGCCCGGCCAGTCGCGCCAGTTTTCGACCTGAGCGTAGAATGCCTCATCGGGAGCAGGGCCGCGCGACCAAACAGAGTTTTCGACATCTCCGTCAAAGGCCGCGAAGAGACCCGGAAAATCACGCTCGCCTCGAAGATTGGTGCATATCTGGCAGCCGTTGATCAGCGCGGTGCGATACCGCGCCGCCTCCAGCTCGCGAAGGCTGAGCGGCGAGTGCTGGTAAGGCGCAGTGCCATAGATGCCCGCACTCTGGACGATATGGGTGGGATAAACCTGGCCGAGGTTCTCGAAGGGGCGGTCCGCCATTTCGGAGGGTAGGTGAACGCGCACAGATTTTCTCCCTTTAGATTGACTGGGCACGAGAGTGCCTGTGACCGGGCAGGCAAGCAAGAGACAATCGCCGATGGAGCAAGCCTCGTGGAGCAGGCTTTGTTGACGCCCCGTTAATGATGCCAATGGTCTGATGGCTTAGCAAGGCCGCACGGCTTCTCCCAAGAAAAAGGGGGCGACAAGCGCCCCCTTCCCTGATGTTTTGGCAATGGCTGGGTTCAAAAGTCGCGCTTCACCGTGACCATCCATGTCCGTGGCAGACCCGGGGCACCCGAAATGGTGCGCGGGCTCGCAAATTGTTCGTACAGCGACGTGTAATAATATTTGTTGAACACGTTCTGCACCTCAAGGCCAACTGAGAACGGCGTGTCGTTATCCTGCTTCCAAGTCAGGCGCGCGTTGCCGAGGAAATAGCCTTGGATCTTGTTCGTGGCATGATAGGTGGCCAGCGGACCAGATGTCGCAGGCACAACGACGTCATCATAGTTGATAGCTTCGGTGAAAACATGGCTCTGATAGGAACCGTCAAAGCGCGCCGTCAATGTCCCGCCTTTAACGTCAGGCACGTTATACTGCGCGCCAAAGCTGTATTTCCACTTCGGCGTATAGGGCGTGACCATGCTAAGAGTCAGAGCACCCAGCGAGCCATTGCCGGCGTTCAACGACTTATATTGGAAATCGATATAGCTCAGCGCGCCATCCAAGGTGAAGTTTTCGGCTGGGCGAAGAACCGTTTCCACTTCGATGCCCTTCACTCGGGCCTTGCCGACATTGTTCGGCTGGAGGCATGGCGAGATCGGGCACGCAGACAGCGTAAGGATCATGTTGTTATAGTCGTTGAAAAAGGCCGACAGGTTGAACCGCATCTTGCGATCAAACAGATCGGTTTTGATCCCTGCTTCATACGACGTCAGCGTTTCGGGGCTGAACGTCTTGATCTGGTTGAAGGGGCTTGAGGGGCCGAAGAACGGGCGGGGATTGACGCCGCCAGCGCGATAGCCCGTCGCAACCTGCGCATAAGCCATCACTTCCGGGCTGAAGCGATAGTCCGCCGCAAGACGCCAATCGAAACGCTTTGAGCTAAAGCTGGCCGACACATTGTTCAGGCCAACCAATAGGCAGTTTGGCGCGTTGCCGATGCCCGTGGGGCCAGCCGTGGGCGCGCCCAAAAAGAAAGCGCAGACGCCGGGCACCGTCAGGTCAGGGTTACGGCGGAAGAACGTGTAGTCCTTGCTGTCCCAGGAATGGCGCATGCCCGCCGTGATGTTGAAATTCTGCGCCGGGTGCAAAATGAAGTTACCGAACACCGCCTTGTTAGAGGCAGGCGTCGGATCTGGCCCGTGGATGAAGTCGATACCTGCATAGTTCAGGTCAACCCGCGCGGTCAGCGTCCCATCGCGCTTAAAGTAGAAGCCACCGATCGTGTAATCGAGCAGATCACCCAACTTGCCATTGAGGCGGAGTTCCTGGCTCCATTGATCGTTGATCAATGTCTGGCGGAGCTGTTGGTTCGCAATGGGCGAGTTATCAACGTCTTGCGCCCAGTCAGACTTATAATGACGCCATGCCGTGATGGATTTGAGCTGCAGATTGTCTGACAAATCAATATCCACGGTGCCATAGACACCATAGTTATCGAGCCATTGGTGCGGATCGAAGGCGATCGGCTTGAACGGCGATTGGGTCGTGGCCGGGGTTTGATCGATGAACGAGCTATAGGTCACAAATTTGCGATTATAGCCCGTCAGCGTGTCACACGAGTTCACGCCATAGGGCACAAACGCGCAGTTCCCGCGGATCGGCGAGCCATCAATGATGCTTGGCAGCCAAGGCTGGCCGTTCGCGTTGACCGAGGGGCTGTTGAAGTAGAGCAGAACGCTTGCACCCGATTCAGAACGGTCGCGCGTATAGTCGCCGGCCACATTGACCTCGACCGTGTCACTTGGCAGCCAGCGCAGCGCAACCTTGCCAGCGGTGTAGGATTGGCCGCCCAAGGTGCCGAGCACCGGGTTGCTCCCCGCGCCCATTGGCCGGACGCCGGAATTGGGATGGGTCAGCCCATAATCGAGGCGCTTCACATGGCCGTCGCGGCTTTTTGAAACGCCGGAAATGCGCATGAAAAGGTTATCAGCCAGGCCAAAATCGGCAATGCCCCGAACTTCGACGCGATTAAAAGAGCCATAGGACAGCTGCAAAGACCCGCTGCCATCTCCCTTTGGTTTGGCGGAAAACAGCTTGATCGCGCCACCAATGGCGTTGCGGCCGGAAAGCGTACCCTGAGGACCACGCAGCACTTCAATACGATCAAGATCCATCAGGTCGAGCAGCGAACCCGTGAGCGTTGGAATGTAGACGTCGTCCACATAAATACCGACGCCCGGCTCAAGGGCGAAGTTAAAGTCGGTCTGACCGACGCCGCGGATAAAGGCGATAAGGCCTGAGCCATTTTGCTGACCCTGCGGGGTCAGTGTCACATTTGGCGATTGTGCGGCGACCTGCTCCACGCTTGTCTGGCCACGTGCTTCGAGCATCGCAGCGTTGACGGCGGTAATCGCCAGCGGCGTATCTTGAAGATTTTGAGCGCGGAACTGCGCCGTAACAACGATTTCGTCGCCCGGAACCGGTTTTTCTGAAGCCGTTTCTTGGGCAGATGCGGGCGCTGCGCTCATCGCGATAAAGGCGGCAAGGCTCATGCCTGCAAATCTGGCTTTAGATGAAGTCTTCATGACACTCTCCCTCCTTACAATGCTAACATTTGTGACTGTTGAACTTTTCTTATCCGACATCGCGGCGATATCCAGCGTTTTTTTGACTGGAGGGCCTCTCAATGCTGCAGCAGCGGCCGATAACCCGATGTAATCTAATGCAACTCAAGTAATTTAAGCCGCCATCCGGACAGGATGCAGCGATAACCTCGCTCAGGTTCTCAGCCCGATTTTCCCTGCTTGTCGAGCCGGCGCGCCACGGGCCATGCTGCGGCTATGGCGAGGATGCAAACCGCGCCACCGATTGGACCAATCAGCGTATACCCTTTCAGCAACTGCGAGATGGTGCCAGCAGCTAATGAACCAACGCTAGTCGCCAGCAGCCAGGTGCCCGTTGTCATCACGGCGAGCCGCCCGCTCTCGTCATGAGCGTAGGTCAAGCCTAAGAGTAGTGGGTAGGTTAGGAACCACGTGACCATGAAAGCGACGAAGGCGGCGGCAAAGGCGATTTCGCTGCCCACCGTGGTCAGCAAGGCACAGCAAGCGCCACAAGCCCCAAGAGCAGCCGCAAGAGGCCATGCGCGCGACAGTCGTGCAATCACTGCGGCCAACGCGGCATTGCCCAGCGCGCTCGCCAGCACCGCCATACTTTGATAAATCCCAAACTGGGTCGATGGAATGCCAATCGCTTTGGCGGTCTGTTCAATAAACGGCCAAATTGCGAGCGATCCGAAAGAAAAGAGTGCCATCGCGATGAGAATAAGCCGGCCTTCGCGCCCAATAGGTTTGTTTGTGGGTGATGCCGCGCGGTCCTCAACAAGGACGCTTCCGCCCGGCAGGAACAGGGTCATTCCGCCCAAGATCAACCCAAGGCCAGCCAGCGCCAAAAACATCCCGCTTACGCCATAGCTTTCCCCCAGCTTAGGCAGACCAATGGCGACCAGCGCGTAGAGTATTGTCTGGAACGAAATACCAAGTGAAATCCAACGGGCTGGCTGATCCGTTCGCCCGGCTGCCAAGTTCACCGCGCTGTTCATCAACCCAAAGCCAAGGCCCGTGCCGATCCGTCCAAGCAACAACAGCGTATAGCTGCTGGTCAGCGCCGAACCCGCTTGGGCGGCGATCACCAGCAGCGTTGCGATCAGCGCCAGCAGCCGCGCATCCATAGACCGCGCCCGTGGCGCGACCAGAAACATCGCCGCGGCATAGCTCAGCGTTTCAGCCATGTTCCAAGCGCCCATGGCAAACTTGGAAAAACCGTATTCTTCAATGAGACCGCCGACCAAATAGGTGGTGAAATTATTGCCGATATGCGCAGCCGCCGTTGCGGCGCCGATCCCGACAAACGTGAATATAAACGGCCGATGCGGGCCGCTTCCGGCTTGGATTTTTCGGTTGTTCAATGCGATTCCCCTCCCGCTCGGGATGTCATGTTTTACGCTTGCAGGCAACGCGTCGAACGGCGACTTGCTGTTGGCCGCATTCCCTCTTAGTCTCGACCCATGAGCCGAGAATGGAACGATTTCGGGCTTGGTCGGCGCGTTTCCGGCGCGCCTTATGGCAAGACCCAACAATGGTGGCCGCCGCCCCGCAGATAGCGGCTGCCTTTTCCCCGATTTCTCGCAATTATTTTTGGAAAACCTATGACGATTTCTGCGCTTGAAACGCGTGCGGACCGGCTTGTCGTGACGTGGGACGATGGCTCCGCTGCCTCCTATCCCACCATCTGGCTCCGCGACAATTGCCCCACAGGGCTTCACCCCCAAACGCAGGAACGCACCCTCGACCTGCTATCGCTTGAGGAGAGCCCCCTGTTGCAGCAGGCAGAACATGCCGGCGACACGCTGCGTCTCACTTATGCCGATGGGCACATCAGCACCCTGCCGCTGACGCTTTTATGCGCGCATCGCCCGGGTAACCCCGCCAAAGACCCGGCCGATATTGCTCCGCTCATTTGGCGGGCGGACCTGACCAATGCCGGTATCCCGCGCTTTTCAGGGCCGCAGATCAGGGGTGACGATCAATCGTTGAACGCCTGGATGCAGGAAACCGCGCGCTATGGGCTGTCGATTGTCGATGGCTTGGGCGACCAGATGGACGCTGGCGTTGATGTCGCGGAGCGGATTGGTTTTTTACGAAAGACTAATTTCGGCACCACCTTTGAAGTGGTATCGATGCCCGATCCCAATAATCTGGCGTACACGCCCGTTGCGCTGCCGCTGCACAGCGACCTACCCAACCAAGAAGTGCCCCCGGGATTTCAATTCCTGCATTGCCTTGCCAACCATGCTGAAGGCGGCGGATCGATCTTTGCCGATGGCTTTGCCCTTGCCGAAGACTTGCGTGCCCAAGACGCCGAAGCCTTTCGACTGCTCTGCGATGTTCCAATCCCGTTCCGGTTTCACGACGAAGCTTATGACATCCGGGTGCGCAAGCCTGTGATAACGCTTGATGATGCCGGACAGTTGCTTGAAATTCGCTATAATGCGCATATTGCAGCCATTTTTGACATGTCGGCTGAGATCATGCCGGCGTATTACCGGGCGTATCGCGCATTCATGCGCCTGACCCGCGACCCGCGATATCGGCTATCCTTCAAGCTTCAGCGAGGCGAAATGGTGGTCTTTGACAATCGACGTGTGCTGCACGGGCGCGAGGCATTTGACCCTTCAACGGGCTATCGCCATTTACACGGCTGCTATGTCGACCGAGGTGAATTTCTCTCGCGGCTAAGGGTTCTGGCGCGAAGCTAGTTTCTTGTCAGTTGGACTTGGCAAACCCGAGCGCCAATTGCCCGCCATGATCCTTTGGGCGCATTGGCATCGGTGAGGCAGCGTCCTACCGCAAGAGGGATCAAGATCGGCTCTTATTTCAGGGTCGATCCTCTTGCTGGTGGACGCGGACATCGATGGACATTGACCCCTACCCTCTTACTCGGGCGAGCGCGTTGGCGCGCCTCGACACCTTTGTCGAAAGCGCGGCAATAGCCTATGGCGCGCGTCGAAACTTTGTCGACGCCAAGGGTGTCCATGATGCGGTCTCCCGCCTCTCCGCTGCGCTTCGGCGTCGCCTCATTAGCGAGCAAGAGGCGGTCCAAGCCGTCTTGGCAGCGCACCCTTATTCAGCCGTTGAGAAGTTTGTCGCCGAGGTTTTTTGGCGGACTTATTGGAAAGGCTGGCTTGAGAGCCATTCGGCATTCTGGCCGCAGTTCCAACAAGAGATTGAGGATGAAAAAGAACGGCTGAAAGGAACCCCAGCAGCTTTCGCCCAATATCAAAGGGCCATTGCCGGCGCGACCCAGATTGAAGCCTTCGACCATTGGGTCGATGAGCTCAAGCGGACGGGGTATCTGCATAACTGGGCGCGGATGCAGGTCGCCTCGATTTGGACCTTCACCCTTGGGCTGCCTTGGCAGCTTGGTGCTGATTGGATGTTTTCGCTTCTGATAGATGCGGATCCCGCCTCAAATAGTCTGAGCTGGCGGTGGGTTGCCGGGTGCCACACCCCGGGTAAAGTCTATCTCGCCGATGAAGCGCGGATCAAAAGCATGACGGGCGCTGCGCTCAGCGCCAAAGGGCTCGCATTGACCCCCACCATCCCGCCCCTCGGACCCCAGCAGCGCCAGACCGACCTGCGCCAGCCCCCCTTGCCCAACCCGGCGGCGCTAAGCCTGGTGCTCATGACCTGCGACGACCTTTCCCTAGAAACTGAGCTAGGGTTCGCTGACGTGCGGGGGATTGTAACGTCTCCAAGCCTTGCGGCCTCCCCCGCTGATTGGACCGCGATACAGGACGCCGCAAGCCGTGCGAGCCAGCATTGGGGCGTACCAATCTTTAACGTCCTTTCTTCCAAGGATGCGATGGCCGTCGCCAACGCAAAGGGCTGTACCCAGATTGTCTTGGGCTTTGCCACCATCGGTTCGACAGCGAAGAGCTGGACAGATTTGGCGCCACAATTCGCCGATCAAGGCATTGCCTTGACCGAGCATCAGCGGCGATGGGATCAGCTGGCATGGCCTTTTTGCTCAAAGGGCTTTTTCCAGTTGAAGACGCGTATTCCCGGCCTTCTCCGGGACATGGGCATTTTGGCATCGGGGTAGTAATGTTAGCCCTAAATTGGCGCGCATTTGGGGGTTGATCCATTTGCTGCTAGGGGGCCGCCCATGCTCACAATTGATGCTCTTACCGTGCGGCTTGGGGGTCGCCCTATTCTGGATGGCGCAAGCGCCTCGGTGCCCCAAGGCGCGCGGGTTGGGCTGATCGGACGCAACGGCGCTGGCAAGTCAACCCTGATGAAAACGCTCATCGGTCAATTGGATCCCGATGAGGGCAGTGTCTCCAAGCCCACGCGCGCGCGCCTTGGCTATATTGCCCAAGAAGCGCGGAGCGGATCGATCACCCCAGAAGAGGTCGTGCTAGCCGCCGATGTGGAGCGCGCGGCGCTCTTGATCGAAGCGGAAACCTGCACCGACCCCAACCGACTGGGGGATGTGCATGAGCGGCTCTTGGCAATCGAAGCCTATAGCGCGCCCGCACGCGCGGCGCGCATCCTGAACGGGCTGGGCTTTGATGAAGAGATGCAGCGCCGCCCGCTCGATACCTATTCAGGGGGCTGGAAGATGCGCGTCGCGCTTGGCGCGCTGTTGTTTTCCCAGCCCGATATCCTGCTGCTCGACGAACCATCGAACCACCTTGATCTGGAAGCGACCTTATGGCTCGAAAACTTCCTCAAAGCCTATCCCGCGACATTGCTCGTCATCAGCCATGAGCGCGATTTTCTGAATAACGTGGTCGATCACATCCTCCATCTGCAAGGTGGCAAGCTAACGCTCTACCCGGGCGGCTATGATGCGTTTGAAAAACAGCGGGCGGAACGTGCCGCCCAGATCGCCTCGGCGCGCGCCGCACAAGACGCCCAGCGGGCGAAACTTCAAGATTATGTCGCGCGCAACAGCGCCCGCGCCTCGACTGCCAAACAGGCTCAGTCTCGTGCCAAGATGCTCGCAAAAATGCAGCCCATCGCCGCGCTGATGGAAGACCCCTCGTTGAGCTTTGATTTTCCCTCCCCGGAAGAGCTTCGCGCGCCCATGATCGCGCTTGATGGGGCAGCCATTGGGTATGGCGACGCACCGCCCGTGCTGCGGCGGGTGTCTTTGCGGATCAACCCCGATGATCGCCTCGCGCTGTTGGGCCGCAATGGGAATGGCAAGACGACGCTGGCTCGGCTCTTGGCCGGGCAATTGGCCCCCGCAGAAGGCGAGATGCAGGCGCCCCTCAAGCTTAAGGTTGGTTATTTCACCCAATACCAGGTGGAAGAGCTGGAAAGCGACGCGACACCCCTTGATCTGATGACGCGGGCGATGGACGGCAAGACGCCTGCTGCCGTCCGCGCGCAGTTGGGCAGATTTGGTTTTTCAGGGCCGCTGGCAACGTCAAAGGTCGAAAAACTTTCTGGCGGCGAGCGGGCTAGATTGGCGCTTGCCATCATCACACGCGACGCGCCCCATTTGCTGATCCTTGACGAGCCGACCAACCACCTCGATGTCGATGCTCGTGAAGCGCTTATTCAAGCGCTCAATGATTTTTCAGGGGCTGTCCTGCTGATCAGCCATGACCGGCATATGGTGGAATTGACCGCCGACAGGCTGGTGCTGGTCGATGACGGCACGGCTCGCGATTATGCCGGCAGCATGGATGATTATATCGACTTTGTACTCGGCCGAAACCAGCCAAAAAACCCGCAAAAAGAGGCAAAGCCAGCGCCTGCCAAAGCGTCTAATGCGCAATCGCGCGCTAAGACCCGCTTTGTGCAGTCAGAGCTCGCTAAGGCTGAAAAAGACTTGGCCAAGCTCGAAGCACGCCTTCGCACAATTGATCAGGCCATGTATGAACCCAGCAACGCCGGGGCAGAGCTTGCCAACCTTACGATGACGGAATTGCTTGCCCTTCGG